>Ga0187893_10007130_pt1 | contig 18575 bp, 18 predicted proteins | sample MA1701074metaG_FD_139574 | JGI IMG/M metagenome (GOLD analysis project Ga0187893, IMG submission 139574) | White microbial mat communities from a basaltic lava cave in the Kipuka Kanohina Cave System on the Island of Hawaii, USA - MA170107-4 metaG ... | reverse complement strand
CTCTTTCGCTCAACCTGTTGTAACCAGGAGGTTTCCACCCTCATGACGGTTCACGGGGTGGTACGTATCGTGCATCCTCGTCCGATCGACCCGCGGTGTGCCGTGAGGACCATGCCTCCCGGCGCCCCCGGGATCGTGCGGAGATGCTGTAGGGCCGTGAACCAGCAAGTCCTGAAGACGCTGAGAACGCTCGCGCGCGAACGGCGGAGCGGCATCCTCACTTGCGAGGGCGCAAACGTCACCCGCCACCTCGTTTTCAAGGACGGCGGCATCACCTCCGCGCGTTCGAACGACGACTCCGAGCGGCTCGGCGAGGTCCTCGTGCGCCACGGCTGCATCACCGCGCAGCACCTGAAGGACGCCACGCTGTTCGCAAAAAAAGGGAAGCGGCTCGGAGAGGTGCTCGCCGACCTGCACATCATCCAGGCGAGTGAGATCGAGGACTACGTGCGCATGCAGATCCTCGAGCTCGCCTCGAACGTCATGATCCAGCCCCCGAAGAAAATGGCCTTCACCAACACCAAGGACGTCATCCAGGTGGTGGACAAAGCCGTCCAGATCCTCGACGTGATCATGGAGGCGGCGCGGCGCACGCCCCAGATCGACGACCACCTCAAGAAGCTCCTCGAAGACGACCGCCACCTCAGCCTCACCAAGGACTCCATGTTCCTGATGGAGCGGGTGACGATGAAGCCCCACGAGGCGTTCATCCTCTCCCGCATCACCGGCTCCGAGCCCACGCGATCGATCTTCGCGTTGAGCCCCCTTTCCGAGGAGCAGACGGCGCGCGCGGTCCTCGGACACCTCTACGTCGGAATTCTGGAGCTCAGGGAGAGCACGGCCGCCCACGGCCTCGCGGTCAAGGCTTGAGGATTCAGTCGACGGTCTTCGCCCGATACTTCCTGTCGCTCGTGAAGACCACCGCACCGTCCCGCACCATCTCGTAGAGAACGGTCCGGAGCTCGGCTCACTCCTCGGTGTTGAGATGGAGGGACATCTCGCTCTCGGTGAGCGCCTCCGCGGTTCGGGTGAGGATCTCGTAGAGCTTCACCTTGGCACGGAGGCGTCTTTCCCTTCGGGTGACGGCCGGATCGCTCTGCATCTGGCGCATGAAGAAGATCAAGAACGCGACCAAGATCACGATGGGCGTCCAGCTGATGAGTGCCCGAGGCTAGAGCGAGGTGGGTTTTGCGCGGCGAGCCGAGGATCCTGATCCTTTCGGCTCATTTGTTTTTTTCAACGGTTCTCTTTCTGAACGAGGCGGCCGCATCGACGAAGTCATTCCCCACAGCGAGCCAATCCGCGCGCATCGCGTTCACATCCGCGAACTTCTCCGTCGGGCTGAGATTGTACTCGTCGAACAGGCCCGCGAGATCGAGGGTTCGTGCAACCCCCATCCAGGCCCGGGGTCTAACGAAGAGAAAATCAGACATTGGTCAAAGTCGCTCCTAGAGACGCCGGGAAAGACCGTACACGGCAACAATCAATCTAACACCCAGAGGAAGTCATCGCAAGTAGGCGACGCGCTACGCGAAGTGGATTCCAAAGGAGGGGAAGAACTGGGGCGGGGCTCCTCGACGCTGGACCTGCCCGAAAAACTGGGACCGAGTCCCAACGTCGTTCACAACACCGGCCGAAGCGTCCTCGTAAGTTGGCTCCCCGGGTAGGATTTGAACCTACAGCCTACGGATTAACAGTCCGCCGCTCCACCATTGAGCTACCGGGGAACCTCGACGGAAGGGGCAAATTATAGCACGGCGCCTCGGGGCGCCACCTGAGGCCTCTACGCCGACTTGGTCAGGTCCTGCAGCACCAGCTTCGCGACCGCCTTCAGCGTGTCGAAGACGCCGATCCCTTCCTCGGAGGCGGCGATGGCCTCGAGCACCGGCTCGTTGTCGATGCAGAGCTTGGCCTTCATCTCCTCCACGGGGACGGCGCTCGGGAGGTCGCGCTTGTTGAGCTGGAGCACGTAGGGGATGCTGCGGATGTCGTAGCCCTGGGTCTTCAGGTTCTGCTCCAGGTTCCGGAGGCTCTCCACGTTCGCGTCCATCCTCTCGCGCTGGGAGTCGGCGACGAAGATGACGCCGTCGACACCCTTCAAGATCAGCTTTCGTGAGGCGTCGTAGAACACCTGACCGGGAACGGTGTAGAGGTGGAACCGGGTCTTGAAGCCGCGGACGTTTCCGAGCTCGAGCGGCAGGAAGTCGAAGAAGAGCGTGCGGTCGGTCTCGGTCGCGAGGGAGATGAGCTTGCCTTTGGAGTTGGGGTTCGTCTTCTCGTAGATGAACTGGAGGTTCGTCGTCTTCCCGCAGAGACCGGGGCCGTAGTACACGATCTTGCAATTGATCTCGCGCGACGCGTAGTTGATGAAAGTCATCGCCCGACTCTACTCGCTGAACAAGCTGTCGATGTCTTCATCGGTGATCTCGGCGAACGGCGACTCGAAGTTGGCGCCCGAGTGCGCCTTCTCCGCCTCCACTTTCTGCATGATGCTGTCGAAAACGCCGTTCAGGTCCTGAGAAGCTTTCTTTACCCGGAGGCGGACGAGGCCGAGGGACGAGCGCTCGTCGAAGATCACGACGAGAATGACGCGCAGCCCGACGATGGAGATGTGGATGTTGTCGCGCTCGCCCTCGTGGAACAGGACGGAGAATTCCTTCTCGCCGATGAGCTTCGCGAGGGCATCCGTCGCGGCGACGTTTCCGGCGGTGAGAGAAGCGAGCGACGTGGTGTCGAGGTTATCGATGTTTCCGTGGGCCGCGATCTGCTGGCCGTTCTTGTCGACGAGGAAGACGAGCTTGGCGTTGGCGTCGGTGCGGAGCTTGCTTAGAATCGTTTTGATCTGATTGAACTCCTCGTCATACATCACCACATCAGTGGTCGCCATGACTCTTGCTTTCCTCCGTCCGAGACCTAACGCGCTTTTGGGATGTGAAGAGATGCGAGGTTTTGATTTACCTAATATGTATAGCGGAAACAAGGGTTTTTGGCAAGCTCCTTGCTTCCTTCCCTTTACGACGACTCAATACTCCCGCCGCCCTTCGAGCGCTTTTCCGACCGTAATCTCGTCGGCGTAGTCGATCTCCGAGCCCACGGGAATGCCCATCGCGATCCGGGTGACCCGAACTCCGAGAGGCTTGATGAGCTTCGAGAGGTAGATCGCGGTCGCCTCTCCCTCGACGTTGGGGTTGGTCGCCAGGATCACTTCCTCCACCTCGCCACCTTTCAGCCGTTCGAGCAGGCCCTGGACCTTCAGCTTGTCGGGACCGATCCCCTGAAGAGGAGAAAGACATCCCATGAGGACGTGGTAACGCCCCCGGAACTCGTGGGTCTTCTCGATGGCGACCACGTTCGGCGGCTCCTCGACGACACAAACGACTTTCGAGCTCCTCTCGGGGCTCACGCAGTAGAGACAGGGGTCCTGGTCGGTGACGTTGTTGCAGACGGAGCAGGTGACGATGCGCTCCTTGACGTCGAGAATCGCGCGCGCGAGGTGCTGGGCGTCCTCGGCGGCAGCCCGAAGGATGTGAAAGGCGATGCGCTGCGCCGACTTGGCTCCGATTCCCGGAAGCCCCTTGAGCTCGGTGATGAGCCGCGATACCGGCTCGGGATAGTCCTTCACGACGGAGCTGCGCTCAGAAGAGGCCGGGAATGTTCCCGGCGAGAGCCCCGATCTCCCGCTGCGCCGCCTCATCGACCTTGCGCGTGGCCTCGTTCACCGCCGCGATAATGAGGTCCTGCAGCATCTCCACGTCGTTCTTGTCGACGACCTCGGGATCGATCCGGACCTCGGTCACGGTCTTGTTGCCGCTCATCTTCACCGTCACCATGCCCCCGCCCGAGGTCGCCTCGACGCGGATCTCGTCGATCTGCTGCTTCAGCTTGTCCTGAAGCGCCTTCGCCTGCTTCATCATCTGGTTCAGCTTCATCTTCTTCTAGCTCCCCGCGATGTCCTCGACTTCTCCCTGGAACGTCTCCACGAAGCGCTTCACGAGCGGATCCTGCTTCGCGCGCTCTTCGATCCCTCCCCCGGCGGGCCGCGGCTTCCGTTCGGGCGCGGCTTCCGCTTCCTTTTCCCGCTCGCCCTCGACGAGCTCGATCGAGACCGCGAGCTTCCTTCCGAAGACGGACGCCGCCTGCTCCTCCAGGAGACCGAGAAGCGCTTTTTCCCGGAGCTGTTCCGCGAGCGCTTTCTGCTCGTGAAGGAACTGGATCCGGAGCCGATTCCCGGAGGCCTCCGCGTGGTGGTGTCGGGAGACGAGGGCGTACAGCATCGGCTTCGCCGTCTTGAGCTTCTCCCAGAGAGCGTCCACCGTCTCTCCCCGGATTTCGGAAGCGGGAGGCACGGTCGAAGATACCTCCGTCTTCGCCTCGGGGGCTCGTTCGGAAGCGGCTCCCCGGCTTTTGGGCGGCGGGGCAGTCGGTGCCGGAGCCCCGGAAGCGAGACGCTCGAAGCGCGCGAGAAGCTCCTCGAAGCTCGAAAGCCTGCGAAGCTGGGCGATCTTGAGGAGAGCCATTTCCAGGTGGAACCGCGGCTCGGGGGAGGTGCGCAGGCCGTCCTCCGCCTGGGTCAAGACCTCGAGGCTCCTCACGAGGTCCTCCTCGCTGAGCTCTTTCGCGAGCGCCTCGAGATCCGCGCTCTCTCCGGGAATGGAGAGCAGATCGGATGAATGCGGCGCCACCCGGGTCACGAGGACGTCTCTCAGGTACTGCATCAGGGACGAGGTGAAGAAGCGCAGGTCCCGGCCGCTCCGCGCCAGACGATCGACCACGCGCAGGATCGCTTCGGTGTCCCGGGAGACGATGGCCGAAGCCGCATCCCGCAGGACGTCGCGCTCGACGAGCCCAAGGATCTCGGTAACTTCTTTTTCATTCACCTCGCCGGACGCCGCGGCGATGACCTGGTCGAGAGCGGAAATTCCGTCGCGGAGGCTGCCCTCCGCCGTCCGCGCGAGGATGGCGAGAGCGGCATCAGAGGCCCGTATCCCCTCGGCGTCCACGATGCGCCGGAGCCGCTGCGCGATCTCGGAGACGGAGACGGTGCGGAACTCGAACTCCTGGCAGCGCGACAGGATGGTATCGGGGATCTTGTGGTACTCGGTGGTGGCGAAGATGAACTTCACGCTCGGCGGCGGCTCCTCGAGGGTCTTGAGCAGCGCGTTGAACGCTGCCGTCGAGAGCATGTGCACTTCGTCGATGATGTAGATCTTGAAGCGATCCCGCGAGGGAGCATAGCGCGAGGCTTCGATGATGTCCCTCACCTCGGCGACGCCGTTGTTGCTCGCGCCGTCGATCTCGAGGACGTCGAGCGAGCTCCCGCGCGCGATCTCGAGACAGGCGGCGCACTCCCCGCAGGGGCGAACCGTCGGGCCGCTCGCGCAGTTCAAGGCCTTCGCGAGGATCCGCGCGGTCGTCGTCTTCCCGACTCCGCGCACCCCCGAGAACAGAAACGCGTGCGCGATGCGGTTCTGCTGGATGGCGTGGGTGAGCGTGCGGGCGACGGTCTCCTGCCCCACCAGGTCCTCGAAGACCTTGGGCCGGTATTTGAGCGCCAGCACCTCGTACGTCATCGTCGTTCTGGAGTCCCGCGGCCCAGGCTGCCCGCGGCACAATCGAGGGTCCGCTTACCGCTGCTCCCTTCCGGGCCTGACGGGGTTCGTGGGCTCGACTCGCACGGGGCCTGAACCGCAGGACACAAGCATTTTGCCTTGGCGGAGGGGGTGGGATTCGAACCCACGGTACCGTTGCCGGTACACTAGCTTTCCGGGCTAGCCAAATAAGCCGCTCTTGCACCCCTCCCCGGGCGAAACGAGGGATTATACCGCACCACTCTCCCCGTCCGCCGAGCGGGCTCGGGCCTGAACCTCGGCGCCCTCGGCGAGACCCCTCGTCCTCCTCGATCGGAGCCTCGACGGCAGAACCTCGAGCGCGCCCGAGAGCGAATCCAGGCTGTGGTAGGTGACGGGCACGATCACCAGTGTCAGCACCGTGGCCACGGTGAGACCGAAGATGACCGCCACCCCCATCGGGCCCCACCACTGCGAGGAGTCGCCCCCGAAAGTGATCGTGCCCTTGAAGAAGTCGAGATTGATCCCGAGAGTCAGGGGAATGAGCCCGAGGACGGTCGTGACCGCGGTCAGGAGCACCGGCCTCATCCGGATGGCACCGGAGTCGATCACCGCTTGCGTCTTCTCGACGCCGCGGGCCCTCGCCTGCTGCACGAAGTCCAGGAGAACGATGGCGTTGTTCACCACCACCCCCGCGAGAGAGATGACGCCGATTCCCGTCATGATGATCCCGAAGGGAGTCGCGGTCACGATGAGTCCCCAGAACACGCCGATGAGCGAGAGCGCCACCGACACCAGGATCGCGGACGGCACCAGGATCGAATCGAACTGCGCGACGAGGACGAGCATGATGAGAAAGAGCGCAATGACGAACGCTCTCTGCAGAAACGCCTGGGACTCCCGCTCTTCGGTATCCGACCCCGCGAACGTCCAGCGGTAGCCGGCGGGAAACTCCATCTTCGCGAGCCGCGCCCCCACCTCCTGCCGCACCGAGTCCTCGGTCCGCCCCTGGGCACGCACGACGTCGGCGTCGACCGTCACGACCCTCTTGAGGTCGACACGACGGATGGCAGCCGGGCCGACACCGGGCTCGAGACGTGCGAGCGCCCGGAGAGGAACGGGAATTCCGTCCTCATCGGGCACGGTGAGGTTTCCGAGATCGTCGAGAGAGCCCCGCGCTTCGGGAGCGAGCCGCACCACGATGTCGTACTCGTCCTCTCCGATCCGGAACTCGGAGGCGTCGGTGCCGCGGACCGCGGTCTGGATCGCGAGGGCGATCTCCCGCGTGTTGAGGCCCGCGATCATCGCGTCCACCCGGTCGACATAAAGTCGTAGCTCGGGCTTTCCCCGATCGAGGTCGTCGTCGAGGTTCACCAGCCCGGGAGCGCCGCGGATCTCGTCCTGGATCCGCTGGCTCAAGCGCGAGAGGACCTCGAAGTCGTCTCCATACAGGCGGATGGACACGGGCTTTCCCACCTGGGGGCCGTCCTCGGGCTTATCGACCTGGATCTCCGCTCCCTCGATGTCCGCGACGGCCTCTCTCACATGAGCCAGGGTGAGGAGGGAGTTCTGTGAACGGAACTCGCGATCCTCGAGGTCGATACTGACCCGGCTCTCGCTCGAAGCCCCGCCTCCCCCGCCGAACGAGTCCCCCCCCAGGACGCTGACGCCCCGCGAGCCCACGTTCGCGACCACGTGCACGGTGTCCTTCGTCCCCTTCGTTCTCTCTTCGATCCGCTTCACGAGCCGATCGGAAGTCTCGAGGGTCGTGCCGCTCGGCGCCTCCACGTCGACGAGGATCTGCAGCGGCTCGATCTCGGGGAAGAACTCCAGCCCCTTCCCGAGAACGCCGTAGGCGACCATGGTCGCGGCCAGGAGCGCTCCCATCGACCAGATGGTTCCCGCTCGCCGGTCGGTCACGTAAGGAGGCCAGCTCCTCCTGGCTCTCCGGGCGAGGCTCCACAGGAGCCACAGCACTCCTTGAAGGGCGAAGGCAATCCCCGCGAGGCCCATGAGAGCGCCCACCACGGAAAAGATCGCGGGATTCTTGCTCGAGAGGAGCATCAGGAAAAGCGCAATCGACATGGCCAGGGTGACGAAGAAAACGAACGCCAGGGGAAGAGCCCAGTTCCTGAGGAACCACGAGCGCGTGCCCGCGTCGGGTGCGGGCTCGAGGAGATAGGCCATGAACTTCCGGTAGCTCGTCAGGAACTTCCCTTCTCGAGACGAGCCCTCGCCGGCCCTGGGCGCGGCCATGAAGTAGGCGCAGAAGGTGGGGTTGAAGATGAGCGCCACCACCAGCGAGGCCGTGAGGCCGATGATGAGCGTAACCGGGAGGTAGGACATGAAGTCGCCCACGATCCCCGGCCACAGCAACATGGGCGCGAACGCGACGAGCGTCGTGAGGGTCGAGGTGATCACGGGAATGGCCACCTCGTCCGTGCCGCGCATGGCGGCGGTGACGTTGTCCTCTCCCTCCTCGCGGTGCCGGTAGATGTTCTCGACGATGACGATGGCGTTATCGACGAGCATCCCCAGCACCAGGATCAGGCTGAAGAGGACGATCATGTTGAGGGTGTAGCCCATCGCCTGCACGGCGACGAAGGAGATGAGCATCGAGAGGGGAATCGCGGTGGCGACGAAGAGCGAGTTCCGAAAAGACATGAACACCATGAGGACGGCCACCACGAGGATCAGGCCCGAGAGAATGTTGTTCTCGAGCTCCGACACCATGGCCCGGATCTGCTTCGACTGATCGCCGAGGATGGTGACGACCGTACCCTCGGGCATGAGCTCTTTCTGCCGCTCGAGCTCCGCCTTCACCGCGTCCGCGACGGCGATCAAGTTCTCGCCCGTGCGCTTTTCCACCGTTAAGGTCACGGAGTCGCTCCCGTCGACGCGCGAGCGGCTCGACTCCTCCTCGAAGCCATACTCGACCCGGGCCACGTCGCGAACGTAGATTGGCTGCCCTTCCCGGACCTTGATGACGAAGTCCTCGATCTCCCCCGGATCCTCGACTTCCGCCGGAAGCCGCACCAGATACTTCAGGCTTCCCACCTCGATCTCGCCGCCCGGAATGTTCAGGTTCTCCCGGGCGACGGCGATGACCAGGTCCTGGAGCGAGAGCTCGTAGGAGGAAAGCCGCCTCGGGTCCACGAAGATCTGGACCTCGCGCTTCTTGGCCCCGATCACTTGGACCCGGTTCACCCCCGGGATGGCCTCGAGGTCGTCCTTCAAATCCTCGGCGACGTCCGTGAGGCGGATGAGGCCGACGTCGCCCGCGAGGCTCACGAGGAGAATCGGGATCTGGGAGAAATCGACGTCCTGGACCCTCGGGTCCTCCACGTCGGGAGGGAGATCGGGCCTCGCGAGATCGACTTTCTCCCTCACCTTCTGGAGGGCGGTGTCGAGATCGACGTCGGGGTTGAACTCGACTTCGATGGTCGAGATTCCCTCGGAGCTCGTCGAGCGGATCTCCTTGATTCCGGTGACGCCCTTGAGCTCCGTCTCGATGGGACGGGTGACGAGGGACTCCATGTCCTCGGGGCTCGTGCCGGGGTAAATGGTGTAGACGAAGATGAGCGGAATCTTGACCTCGGGGAAGGATTCCCGGGGAAGGGACACATAGGACGTGACGCCCGCCACACCAACGAGCACCATCAGCACGTAGACGGTGAGGCGGTGACGGATGCTGTAGTCCGTTACCTTCACGGCGCCCTCTCGCTTGCGACCGCGCGCACTTTCTGGCCGTCGACGAGGTTCCGGTGGCCGCTCACGATGAGACTCTCGCCGGGAACGACTCCCTCGAGGAGCACGATGCGCCCGTGCGCGCTCGGACCGGTTTCGACGTCACGGATCTCCGCGCGCCCATCCGAAAGCACGAAGACGACGTTTCCGGTATCGCGCTCGAGGACCGCGTCCCGGGGCACGACGACCGCGCTCTCGTAGACCCGCCGCGTGAGCGAGACGCGCACGATCATCCCCGGCCTCAGCTCTCCCTTCCGGTTGTCGATCTCGATCTCGACGGGAAACGAACGGTTCTGGCCGGTCGCCGCAGGCCCGAGGAAGTGGATCCTCCCCGTGAACTCGCGGCCGGGGTAGGCATCGACCTCGATCGCCGCCTCGCTCCCCACGCGGAAGCGCGAGATATCGCTCTCGGGAACGCCCGCCGTCGCCTTGAGGCGGGATACGTCGTGGATGACGGTGAGAAGAGATCCGGGAGGCACGACCTCTCCGGCCTCGATCTCGCGGCTGATGGCAACTCCCGCGACCGGCGACTCGATGATGGAGCGCGCCACCCGGAGCTTCGCTTGCGCCACCCGGGCCTCGGCCTGTTTGAAGGTCGACGTCGCCGCCACCAGCTCCTGCCGAGGAACGGCCTGGCGGTCGAAGAGCTCCTTCGTCTTCTGGAAGTTCGCCTCCGCCGCCACCAGCCCCGCGTCCGCCTCCGCAAGAGAAGCCTCGAGCAGATCGGTTCCGATGCGAGCAAGAATCTGGCCTTTAGAGACGTGGCGACCTTTCTCGAATCCAATCTCCGTGACCGTGCCTCCGAGCTCGGTCGAGACCTCGACCTCGACCCAGGGCTCGAGCCTTCCCGCGAGCTCGAGAACGTCACGCAGAGTCGCGGGCTCGATCTTCTGCGCGGAGACGTTGGTCGGGGGCGCCTCGGGAGCGACGTCCGCCGCCACTTCCTCGGGCGCGCCCGAGCAGCCCGCGAGGAGGCTCGCCGCTAGAGCTGTTGCGAGAGCGACCGATCTTGTATTTCTCAAGGTTCCCTTCCTCTTTCTACTGCTCGCCGACGACCGGGGTCGGGGCTCCGATCACGGAATGGGGCGCGTCCGCCCGGAATCCCGCGAGGTACTTCATCTCCGCGAGGGCGACGAGCGCATCGTGGGCAACCGTCATCTGGTTGAGCTCCGACTGCCGGAGCGCGAGCGTCGACTGGAGAACGTCGAGCGTCGTCGCCGCGCCCCACTTCAACGACTCCTCCGCGACGCGCTCGGCTTCGCGGGCCTCGTTCACGGCTAGGCCCGTCACTTCGAGCGCCTCGAGCGCCCGGAGCCAGGTGCCGTTCGCCTGTTTGAGGTCGACGGAGAGCCGGTTCTTGAACGCGCTCTCGTCGAACTCGTTCTGGGTGATCTGGGAGCGAAGGACGCCCGCTTGCGACTTCGTGCGGAAGCCGTCGAAGAGCTTCCAGTCGAACGCGATGCCCGCCGCCCAGGTGTGGAGAGCGAGGTCGCCCACGTTCCCCGTGGCAAAGGTGTTCACGCCGAACGACGCGACCGCCCGGATCTGGGGCTTCACCTCGGAGGAGGTGACCCCGATGCGGGCATCGAGCACTTTGCGGTCGACGGCGTAGCGACGAAGCTCGGGACGGTTGAGGGTCGCGATCTCGAGAAGCGCTTCCGGCCGGTGCACGTTGGGATAGGGCGCTTCCAGCGCGAGCTCGGCCAATACCTCGATGGGAGCGTCGATGGGGCGGCCGAGAGTGTTGTTGACGGAAGCGATCGCCACCTGGAGCTGGTTCTCGGCGGCGAGCACCTCGGGGGCGAGGTTCGCGAGCGCCACGCGGGCCCGCAGAATGTCGAGCCTCGTCGCGTCTTCGAGCTCGAAGCGCGCTTGCACCTGTTCGAGCTGGCGCTGTCGCGAGGCCCGCTCGCTCTCGAGCACCTCGAGGTTCTTCCGCGCGAGGAGATAGCCGTAGCAGGCGCGGACCACGTCGTAGGCGATTCGGTTCTCGACTTCGCGGACGTCGAGAGCGACGCCGGCGCGCTCCTCGTCCGCGGCCTTCATCGCGTTCGAGACCCGGCCGAAGGTATAGATGGGCTGCGAGACGTCGAAGCTCCAGACGTAGTTGGTGAAGAAGAACGCCTCGAGGGCTTCGGGGGGGATCCCGCCTCCTCCGGTGTCCCCGCCCTCGATGATCCTCGAGAAGAAGGGGCTGTTCCGGAGCCCCGGGTCCCGGTTCTGCCGGTAGAGCAGGTTGGCGCTTACCTGCGGGAGCGCTTCGCTCCTGGCCTCGCGCACGATTTGGCCGAGCTCGGTCGTCCTTTCTCTTTCGCTCAGCACTTCCGGGTTGAGGTGGAGCGCGACTTCGACCGCGTCGTTGAGGGTGAAGCGCGCAAGCTCGTTCTGTCCGGCATCGGCGGCCGCGACGGACGCAAGCGAGAAGAGGAGGCTCGAGACAGTTCGCTTCGTTTTCCGTTGGCCCATGGTTAGTCTTTCTTTCTCCGAGGTGTGTCGTGGCCCAAACAAGCAATCTAGGCTCGCGCCCTCGAGCGGCGCAAGCCCCGACGGAATACCGAGAGTGGAGGCGACGGCGCACACGACGGCCCGCAAGCCTCGAAAGTCCTCCTCGCTAAATACGAGGACGGCATGCGCTTGTTCCGTCCCGATCCGGTCACCTTCGTCAACGTCGAGAGGATCGATATATATAAGGATGAGAACGCGTTCGAAAAGAAGCATGAGTGGCGCCTCGTCCCCATCGTCAACACGCGGTCGACGAAGGGGGAGGTCCTCCTCACCTCACAGCAGAGGAACGCCTTCGAGCTCGTCTCCGGAACGCGGGGGCGCTCGGGCGAGCAGTTCGACATCTGGTCCGCCGTGTTCGGACCGCTCGGGGAGGACGGCTATTTCCGGCCTCTGTTCGACAAGAGAACGGGAGCGCTCGACCGGTCCGTCGCCTCCCGCCCGGAGGGAGAGGCCCATCCCTGGTGGGTGTTCCAGCAGCCGCGTTAGAATGAAGACTCCATGAGCCAGGACCCGACGTTCCGCGTCCTCGGGGAGGCACCGTCCGCTCGAAGCGTCCGCTACGAGAGCTATCGCCGCGAGTGGGACCGGAGGGGGAGCGATCTCGATCCGTCCGACCATCCGGTGCACGTGGACCTCGAGAGCGTCGCCGTATGCGATCTCCGGTGCGGAAGCTCGGAGGAGGACCCCCAGGGCTTCTGCCAGATCTGGACGCACGAGCACATCCGGAAGATCGGATTCGACGAGCACACCTACAAGCGCGGGTACATGGACCCGAAGCTCTACGGGCGCCTTCTCCAGCAGTGCGCGGACATCGGCGTTTCCTCCATCAAGCTCAACTATCGGGGCGAGCCCTCGCTTCATCCGGAGATCGTGGACTTCGTCGCTCTCGCCGCCGGGCTCGGGTTTCCCGACATCATGATGAACACCAACGGAAACGGAAGCGCCCGCACGGATCCGGATCTCTTCGCCCGGCTCGTCGCCGCCGGGATCACCGACCTCATGTTCTCCGTCGACGCCTGCGATCCCGAGACCTACCACCGCCAGCGCGTGGGAGGCGACTGGGAGGTCCTCCTTCACTCCGTTCGCAGTGCGGTCGCGGCCCGTGCGGCCGGCAGAGGTGCCCCCGACTGCCGTATCCGCGCCTCCGTCGTCCGCACGTACATGAACGCCTCCGACGTCGACAGTGGCCGTATGGAGGCTTTCTGGAAGAACGAGATGGGCGCCGACTGGATGTCGGTGAGCGAGTGCTACTTCCCCGCGGGCATCGAGCACAAGTGGAAGGCGGCGGAGTGGCGGCAGCTCGCCGCTTCCGAGTTCCAGTGTCCCGACCCCTTTCGCCGTATGGTGGTGACGTGGGATGGGAAGCACACCATGCCGTGCTGCCAGGGGTTCACCCTCGAGATCGACGGCGGCGCCGTGACCGAAGCCCAGACGATCCAGCAAGCCTGGGCCAGCTCGAACTTCGAAAGGCTCCGGGACGCCCATCGCCTCAAGACCTGGGACCGCCCCGGGAGCGACGGCGAGCCCATCTGCCGAAGCTGCGCCGTCACCAAGAAGCCCACTCCCGTCGCTGTGCAAGTCTGAGCGAGGGCAGCGCGCCGAGCGAAGAGCGTGGCGCGCATTCAAGAAGGCGGATTTCCGCGCCGATTTCGTCTTTATTAGGAGGGCGGCGATCCGGTCGGCTTCGGCGCGAGAAAAGCGCCGGCTCTGGTTGGGGACTATCGGATCGCCGCCTCCCGGAGTTTCGCGAGAGCCACTCGTCCGCGATAATGGAGAAAAGGCAAACTCCATGACGTACCGCTCCGGCTTCGAGCTTCTGGGGATTCCCTTCGTTCACGTCGCCGTGGGAGGTCTGCAGCAAGGCGATCGGAAGCGCGGGATCGCGCGCGGATGGATCGCGATCGGGGACATCGCTTTTGGCGTCCTCGTTTCGGTAGGCGGCGTCGCCATCGGCGGCGTCGCCATCGGCGGGCTCGCCCTCGGGGCCATCACTCTCGGCGGCCTCGCCCTCGGAGGCTATTCCCTCGGCGGCCTCGCTCTCGGGTACCTCGCGATGGGGGGGCTCGCCCTGGGAGTCGAGGGAGCGGTGGGAGGCGCCGCGGTCGCGAAGAACTTCGCCCTCGGTGGGCTCGCCATCGCGGCCCACGCCAACGACGAGGCGGCGCAGAAGTTCTTCTCCGACGGGGCCGCGGGCGCGGGAAAGGCGATCATGGACCACGCGGAGTGGTTCCTTCTTCTCGCGTTCCTCCCGCTTCTGGGCCGCTCGGCGCGAGGCGCGCAAGGAGACGGCGCGCCTCGTCCGTGAGCTCGGAACCGAAAAGCTATTCCCGCTCGTCCTCCGCGAGCTGGACCGCGTCTTCATCCATTCCCATGTGATGCGCGACCTCGTGGTAGACGGTGTCGCGGATCTCCTCGAGGAGAATCTCCCGGCTCGGCGAGACGTTCTCGAGGTTGCGCTGGAAGAGGAGAATCCGGTCGGGCAGGCCCCACCCCTCCGACTGAATGGTGGCGCCCTGGTACAGGCCGAGGAGGTCGAACTCCAGCCCCTCCTTCAAGAGCGCAGGATCGGGCACCTCCTCGATCGCGATCTCGACGTTCTCGAGATGGCGCTCGAACTCTTCGGGGAGCTCCGCGAGGGCCTCATCCACCGCTTCGTCGAAGTCTGCGGAGCTCAGCCGGAACGGCAGCAGGTACGAGTCGGGGTCGAGATCGAAGGCGCGCGCGAAGGCGACGTCCGCTTCTTCGATCCGTCCGAGCTGGGTCGAGGCGAGCCCGAGCGCGTGATGCCCATCGGCGAGCTCTGGATCGAGCTCGATCGATCGGCGGGCGGCAATGAGCGCCGCCTCCGGCTCCGCCCGCTGCAGGAACAAAAGCGCCTCGAGGTGGCGGAGCTCCGGAAGCTCCTCGAGAGCGAGAGCCTTCCGGCAGACGACCTCGGCCTCCTCGTGCTCGCCGAGCTCGTAGAGCGCCGACCCGAAGAGATAGAGAGCCTCGACCGATTCTTCCCCCTCGAGGAGCTCGAGGACATCCTCGAACCGGGCCTCATCGTAGAGAACGCGGGCCTTCTCGAGCTTCGCCGCGGTCAGACCAGGATCGAGCGAGAGCGCCCGGTCGAGAGAGAAAAGAGCGGCTTCCGCCTCGCCCCCCTGTGCGCGCGCCATTCCCAGGAGGCAATGAGCTTCCGCGGAATCCGGGATTTCCGCGACGAAGCGCTCGGCCGCCTCGAAAGCCTCGTCGAGCTTTCCTTCCTCGAGGAGCTCGTGGATTCGCTCCCAGACGCTCTCCCTGGGCATGGGTTCTCAAGCATACTCCAGGCACTAGAAGAAGAGCTCGGCGAATGCGGGCGACGCGCGCTGCTCGAGCTCGCCGCCCGAAGCACGGACGACGAAGAGAGCCGCGAGGTGCCGGGCGACGGCCAGGCGAAACCCTTCCTCGGGGCCGAGCACGAGTAGACCCGTCGCCAGAGCTCCGGCGGTCAGGCACCTGTCGCCGAGGACAGTGACGGACAGGAGGTCGTGCTCGGGAGGCCGGCCGGTGCGCGGATCGACGCCCCGGGAGTTCCCCGCGGTCGCCATCGAGAAGCCGCTCAGGGGAATGTTCCTCAGGATCTCCGCCTGTCCTGGCCCCGGCTTTCGAACCCCCACGCTCCACGGCTCGCCGGCGGCGTCCTTCCCGTGAGAGCGGACGAAGGCACCCGCTTCGATCAGATAGTCACGGTAGCCCCGCTCCTCGAGCGCGGCCGCGGCGAGATCGAGGGCGTAGCCGGTTGCCAAGGGGGAGAGATCCAGCTCCAGCGATTCGATCCGTTTCGTGATGGCCAGCGAGTCGTCGTCGAGCTCGAGGTTCCGGAAGCCAACGTGGGCGCGCTCGTGCTCGATCTGTTCTTCCGAGGGCGCAACCGAGATGACGGGGCCGCTCCCTCCGAAGCCCCAGAGGCGGGCCAGGGGAGTGACCGTAACGTCCAGCGCTCCATCGGTAAGCTCGCTCACCCGCACCGCCTCCCGGAGGATTTCAAACGTCTCCGCGGAGACCGTGACCTCGACTCCGGCCCCGGCGCCGTGGAGGCGCGAGAGGTCGGACTCCGCAATCGATGGCGACACCGCCGAGATCACCCTCACGAGCGTGCCCGTGACGATTCTCTCGACTTCGGCGCGCTCGCTCGCTTCGAGCTTCGCGGCGAGCCGCACGCGAAAGGCCGCGCCCGCGGCTTCGCCCTCGATGAGCTCGCTCGGAAGCCGCGCCCGCTCGCAGGCGCCCGCAAGAAGGAGGAGGAGGGCGATTCGGAAGCGCATGGGTTAAGCCGGGGGGATCGAGGGAGCCAATTCCATCATTTCACAGAACGCGCGCACGAGCGAGTCTCATGATGCGAAAGGGCTGGACCTCCTCGGCGAAAATCCGGCATACTGGGATACGCGCCACACCCCGTCGCGGGCCGGGCAAACCGGAGGGGTCGATTGGCTCCGGTCTACTGGGAATGCCAGAGGAACAAACTCGCGAAGCCTCCTCGAGCCTGTGGTGCCTGGAGAGCCTCGTCGATGGAGGCAAAAGCCTCCAGCGCGTGCCGATCGTGAACGTCCCCTTCCGCATCGGGAGGATCGTCGGCCTCGATCTCACGCTCCCGTTCCAGTCCGTCTCGAAGCGGCACGCGGAGATCTACTCCGAGGGCGAGGGGCTGATGCTCCGCGACCTCGACAGCACCAACGGGACCTTCGTCAACCGCAAACGGGTGAGGGGCTCGCCCCTCCACGAAGGGGACATCCTGCACTTCGCCGAGTTCGAGTTTCGCCTCGGCCGGCAGCCGAGCGAGAGCGCCCTCGGCGACGACGCGACTCTCGAGAGAGGTACGCTCCCGCTCGACCGCGTCGAGCTCCCCCAGCAGTTCGTCTCCGGCACCCGCCAGCTCGTGGAGCTCCTGGAAAGGGGACTCACGGCGCCCGTGTTCCAGCCGATCGTCTCCTTATCGCGAAGCTCGATCGAGGGCTACGAGGTGCTCGGGCGCGGCACGCACGCGGAGCTGCCGGCGGATCCCAAGGAGCTCTTCCGGATCGCGGAGACGCTGGATCGCGCCGCCGAGCTCTCCCGTCTCTTCCGGCTCCAGACGGTCGAGCTTCTGGCCGCCGCCAGGATGAAGCCTCCTCTCCTGTTCCTCAACACCCACCCATCGGAGCTGGGAACGCCGGAGCTCATCGAGTCGCTCAAGGCGGTTCGGAAGGCCGGGCCCGACCTCGAGCTCGCGATCGAGATCCACGAAGGGGCCCTCGCGGAGCCCCAGGTCATCGCCGATCTCAAGCACGAGCTGGATTCTCTGGGAATGCGCCTCGCCCTCGACGACTTCGGCCTCGGCGAGCGCATCCTGCAGCTCGCGGAGGTCCCGCCGCACTATCTGAAGTTCGACATCAGCCTGGTCAAAGATATCGTCAAGGCCCCTCCTTCGAAGCGGCGGCTGCTCGCGATGCTGATGGCGGCCGCGCGCGAGGTGAACGCGGTCCCGATCGCGGAAGGCATCGAGAGCGAGACGGAAGCTTCCGTTTGCTCCTCGGCTGGCTTCACGCTGGCCCAGGGCTACCTCTACGGCCAGCCCATTCCGCTCGCGGGGCTCAAAGAAAACGGCGGATGAGGCTCAGGACCGCCGTCAGGAGGATCGAGAGCAGGATCATCGACGTCACCGGAACGAAAACGCGCGTCGACTCGCTCTCGTAGCGGATATCGCCGGGAAGCCGGCCGAACCACGAGAAACCGCCCCAGTAGACGGCAAGCCCAGAGAACGCCAGCAGGGCGCCGAGCCCTACCAGAAGCAGGCCGATCTCACGGGATGTACCCAAGGGCCCTCAGCTCGCGAAGCGTTTTTTCCCGAATCTCCCCCTCGAGCTCCGGGTCCGTACCGGAAGCGGCCGTCTTCATGAGCTCCCGCGAGTAGCGCTCGGAGCGCACCGCCCGGTCCAGGTTCAGAAGCCCCGTCGCCGGTTTTCCGTCCATGGCGCTCCCCACGGGAAGATCGAAGAGGTGGAGGATGGTCGGAGCGACATCGTAGACGCTCATCGCGGTGGTCTTTCCCGGGCGCGCGAGGGGTCCATGCATCAGGAAGATTCCGGAGGGCGGGGGCTCGTTCTCGGGGATGTGATAGTGATCGTAGCCGCCCGCGTACAGGGTGAAGCCGTGGTCGGAGAGAACGATGAGGTGAACGCTCTCGCTTCCCGGAGCCGTCACGTAGCTCTCGAGGATCCTCTCCAGGTACTGGTAGAACGGCAGGAGAACCTCCGCCATCCGTTCGTGGAAACGGTCCGCTTCGAGGCTCGAGGCGCCCGTGAGACCCGTGAGACGAGGCCCTCCGTGCTGCACGATGTCCGGAAGGCGGAAGTAGGCGGCGAAGAAATCGAACTTCTCCGTCCGATAGAGATCGGACGCGACGTTCTCCACCAGCGCTTCCTGGAGAACGTACGTCGCGTAGTCCTTGAGCACCGGATCGTCTTCGAAGCGCAGGTCGGGGAGCGACCGCTCCGTGCGCACCGTCTCGTAGTCGAGATCGAGCATGGGGAGGAGGCGCTCGAAGAGCTCTTGCGGATGCACCGTGTCCCTCATGCGGGCCCGGCGGTCGGGGGCGACGAGGAGGGCGCGCCGGAACCGGTTCGAGACCATGACGCCGTCGATGGCATCGGGCGGGTACGTCACGAACCAGTTCACCACCACTGATCGCTTCCCGAAGTGATCGAGGATCTGCCAGACGGACGGCTCGCGGCGCTCGGAGTTGTCGAAGGG
>Ga0187893_10007129_pt1 | contig 18582 bp, 14 predicted proteins | sample MA1701074metaG_FD_139574 | JGI IMG/M metagenome (GOLD analysis project Ga0187893, IMG submission 139574) | White microbial mat communities from a basaltic lava cave in the Kipuka Kanohina Cave System on the Island of Hawaii, USA - MA170107-4 metaG ... | reverse complement strand
TCGGCCGTCTCGTCTTCCGCGCGATGGCCAAACATGCGAAGGAGTTCGAGGTCGTCGGAATCAACGACCTCGCCACCCCGGACGCGCTCGCCCACCTGCTCCGCTACGACACCGTCTTCGGCCGCTACCCGGGAAAGGTCGAGCACAAGCCCGGCGCCCTCGTCGTCGACGGCCGCGAAATCAAGGTCAGCGCCGTGAAAGACCCGGCCGAGCTCCCCTGGCGCGAGCTCAACGTGGACTGGGGGGTCGAGGCGACCGGCATCTTCACCGACCGGGCCGGCTGCGAAAAACACCTCAAGGCGGGGGCGAAACGCGTGCTCCTCACGGCGCCGGCCAAGGACGCGATGGACCTGACCGTCGTGCTCGGCGTGAACCATGCGCAGCTCAAGCCCGAGCACAGGATCATTTCGAACGCCTCGTGCACCACCAACTGCCTCGCGCCGGTCGCGAAGGTCCTGCAGGACTCGTTCGGCATCGCCCGGGGCCTCATGACGACGGTGCACGCCTACACCAACGACCAGCGCACCGCCGACCAGATCCACAAGGACCTCCGCCGCGCCCGCGCCGCGGGCCAGAACATCATCCCCACCTCCACCGGCGCCGCGCGTGCGATCGGCCTCGTGATCCCCGAGCTCAAGGGGAAGCTGGACGGTATGGCCATGCGCGTGCCCGTGATCGACGGCTCCGTCGTCGATCTCACGGTGGAGCTGAAGAAAAAGGCGACCTCCGCGGAGGTGAACGCCGCGTTCAAGCAGGCCGCCCAGGGGGCGCTCAAGGGGATCCTGGAGTACACCGAAGATCCGATCGTCTCGTCCGACGTCATCGGCGCGACCGCGTCGTCCGTGTTCGACGCCGAATCGACGATGGGAATCCCCGACAACATGATCAAGGTCGTCGCGTGGTATGATAACGAAGGGGCGTACTCCAACCGGTGCGCGGACGTCATCTATTTCGCGCACACGGGGAAGATGCCCCCGTGGCTACAAGGCTGACTGACGTGAAGAGGCTTTCGCTTCGCGACGTACCGCTCAAGGGAAAACGCGTCCTCGTCCGCGTCGACATGAACGTCCCCGTCCGGGGCGGAAAGGTCGAGGACGACACCCGGATCCGCGAATCCCTCCCCACGATCAAGCACATCGTGGATCAGGGGGGCAAGGCGATCCTGATGTCGCACCTGGGTCGGCCGAAAGGGCGCGAAGAGGCGCTTTCGCTCAAGCCCGTGGCCCAGCGGCTGTCGAGCATCCTGGGCAAGCCGGTCCGGATGCTGCCCGACTGCATCGGCGCCAAAGTCCGCGAAGAGGTCGGGAAGCTGGCGCCGGGCGAGACGGCCCTCCTCGAAAACCTCCGCTTTTATCCGGGCGAGGAGAAGAACGATCCGACGTTCGCCAAGGAGATCGCCACGCTGGGGGACGTGTACGTCAACGACGGCTTCGGAGTCTCGCATCGCGCCCACGCCTCGGTCGACGGCGTGCCGCGACTCTTCAAGTCGGCGTGCGCGGGGCTGCTGCTCGAAAAGGAGGTCCAGCAGCTCAGCCGCCTGCTGGAGGCGCCGGCCAAGCCGTTCGTCGCGATCTTCGGTGGCGCGAAAGTTTCGGACAAGATCCAGGTCATCGAAAACCTGCTCCGGCTCGTCAACAAGATGCTGATCGGCGGCGCGATGGCCTACACCTTCATGAAGTCGGCGGGCCTGGCGGTCGGGGCGTCCCTCGTCGAAAACGACAAGGTCGACCTCGCGAAAAAAATCTTGGATCAGGCGCGCAAGACCGGCGTCAAGATCGTGCTGCCGCGCGATCACAGGGTCGTTCGAAGCGTGATGGACTCGATGGACGCGCGCCCGTGCGACGGGCCGATTCCGGACGGGTGGATGGGGGTCGACATCGGCCCGAAAGCCATCCAGGAGTTCAAGGGGGAGCTCGCCGGCGCGAAAACCGTCCTGTGGAACGGGCCGCTGGGGGCGTACGAAATCGAATCGTTCGCCAAGGGGACGGAGGAGATCGCGCGGACCCTCGCGGAAATGTCGGGCGCGGTCCGGGTCGTGGGGGGCGGGGATTCGGCGGCGGCGGTCGAAAAGTACCGGCTGGCCGACAAGATGACGCACATTTCGACCGGCGGCGGAGCCTGCCTCGAATTCCTCGAAGGCAAGGAGCTGCCGGGAATCGAGGCCCTCAGCCAGGCGGCGGCGGCCGCCAAGTGAATCGGGTCGATGGTATAATGCCGCCTCCAACTTCCCTCCCCGCGATGCAGATCAAAGTCGCCCCCTCGATCCTGTCGGCCGATTTTTCGAAGCTTGGCGACGAGGTCAGGCGCGCCGAGGCCGCGGGCGCGGACATGCTCCACATCGACGTGATGGACGGCCACTTTGTCGACAACCTCACCGTCGGCCCGATGATCGTCGAGACCGCGAAGAAGCACACCAAGCTCCCGCTGGATGTCCACCTCATGATCATGAACCCGGAGAAACACGTCGGCAGCTACATCGACGCGGGCGCGGACTCGGTGACGTTCCACATCGAGGCGATGGCCTACGATTACGCCCTCAAGCGCGGCGAAAAGGGGTACAGCATCACGTTTCACAGCAACCCGCTCATCGACTTTCAGAAGGTCTACTCGACCGTCGACCGCATCCGAAGCCGCGGCCGCAAGGTCGGGATGGCCATCAACCCGACGACCATGGTCGAGACGCTCGAAGGGGAGGTCATCCACCGGGTGGACATGATCCTGGTCATGACGGTGTGGCCGGGGTTCGCCGGGCAGAAGTTCATGGAAGAGTGCCTCAAGACGATCCGCTTCTTCCGGCGGCTCATTCCGCGCGTCGACATCGAGGTGGACGGGGGCATCGACGCGAAGACGGCTCCCGCGGCGGCGAAGATGGGGGCGAACGTCTTCGTGGCGGGCACCGCGACCTACAAGGCGCCCGACATGAGAAAGGCGGTGGAGGACATCCGGCGCAGCGCGCAGGGCGCGTACGTCGTCAAGCCCGCATGAGCCCCGCCGAGGACACGCCGGTGCCGCTCGATTTCCGTTTCGGCAAGAAGAAGGAGCTCCCGGACGGGATCTGGATCAAGTGTCCGGACTGCGGGGGGATGCTGTACCGCAAGGAGGTCGAGGAGCTCAAAAAGGTCTGCCCGAGCTGCAAGTACCACTTTCCGCTGACCCCGACGGAGAGGATTGAGCTGCTGCTGGATCCGGGCAGCTTCGAGGAGATCGACCGGGATCTCTCGCCGCTGGATCCGCTGGAGTTCGAAGGCGAGACGTCGTACCGAAAGCGGACCGAGCAGCTTCAGGCGCAGCTCGGCATCCGGGACGCCTGCCTGACGGGTTTCGGGGCGATGGAGGGACGGCGGATCGGGCTGGGGCTGACCGATTCGCGGTTTCTGATGGGGAGCATGGGCTCGGTCGTGGGTGAGAAGATCGCGCGGCTGTTCGAGCGGGGGCATGACGAAAAGACGCCGGTGGTTTTCGTTTCCGGCTCGGGGGGCGGCGCGCGGATGTACGAAGGGTGCCTGTCGCTCATGCAGATGGCCAAGACGAGCGCGGCGGTGGCGCGGTTCCGCGAGGCGGGCGGCCTCTACATTTCGGTCCTGACGCACCCCACGATGGCGGGGGTGATGGCGAGCTTCGCGGCGCTGGGGGACATCATCGTGGCCGAGCCCAAAGCGCTCATCGGATTCACGGGCCCGCGCGTGATCGCGCAGACGATCAAGCAGGAGCTCCCGGCGGGATTCCAGACCTCCGAGTTCCTCCTCGAAAAGGGGTTCGTCGACATGGTCATCGAGCGCCCCAAGCTCCGAAAGACCCTCGCCAAGCTAGTCGGCTACTTGGTGTGATGTCACAGCAGGGTTGACCCCTGCTGTGACATAACCGAGATCGCCGAGCTGGCGGAGGGCACTTCGCTTCCCAGGTAGCTTGGCGACATGTCACAGCAGGGGTCAACCCTGCTGTGACAACTTGAGGTAGGGCTCCAGGACCTGCGACCAGAGGTAGCGGCTGCGCACCAGCGCGCGGCCAGCCTTGGAAAGCCTAGCGCACCGTCCCGGGTCGTCCAGCAGCGCCGACACCTCGCGCGCCATCGCCTCGGCCGAGTCGGCGACCACGAGGTCCCGTCCCGCCTCCGCGCGAATTCCGACCACGCCCGCGGGCGTCGACACGACCGGCACCCCCAGCGCCATGGCTTCGAGCACCTTGTTCTGGATCCCTGCCGACACCCGCAGCGGGCACACGGACACCTGCGCCTCCAGCAGGTGCGGGACGACGCTCTCGACCGTCCCGGTGACCTCGACGCCGCTCAACGCGCGCACCGGCGGCGGCGGATCCGACCCCACGATCCGGAACCGCGCGTTCGGGATCTTCGGCAGCACCTCCCGCGCGAACAAGAGGGCGGCGTCTGCGTTGGGGGGATAGCCGAGGGCGCCGTGGAACGTGATGAGGCGCGGCTTGGGCGCCGGCGTCAGGTCGAGCCACTCCTCGTCCACGCCGTTCGGGATCGCGTGGACGCGCTCGGGATGGCCCGCCGCCGCCACAAGCTTTGCCCGTTCGGCCTCGGACACGAGCACCACCGCGTCAAAACGCTTGACGCAGTCGATTTCGAAACGGCGGATGCGGGGCTCTTCCACGCTGTACACGAGCAGCCCACGCCGCTTGACTCCCCGCTTGGCGCGGCGGTAATAGTCGAAAAAGACGTCGGTCATTTCGAGGATGCGCTTCGGCGCCAAGCCTGGCGGGGCGTAGGCCGCCGTCCGCGTCAGGTGCGCGATCGCCGCCCGGGGCCGCACGCGACGGGCCACGCGCTCGACTTCGCGCTTCATCTCGGGCGAGCGGTGATACTCGACCTGCATCGAGCCGCCCCCGATCAGCGCCGCCGCGGAGCGCGCCGCCTGCACGGCCTTCGGGAACCGCACGAGCGTGATCGTTTCGAAGGCCTCGCGCGCCGGCGCCTCGCGGGCGCGCGCGTCGTCCCCCCGCTCGCGCGCAAAGCAGACGAGATGCACGGGCCGGCCGCGGTCGCGCAAAAACCGCGCGATGCGGTACGCGCGAAGCCGGTCCCCCCCGATCACCGGGATCGGCAGCCGGTCCGAAATCAGGAGGACGGCGTCGGACATCCCCCCGACAGTCTATCGTTCCTTGCAGCGAAACTCGCGCTCGCCTATAGTCGCGGCGTGATTACGCTCGACGACATCCGCCGCGCCCAGCAGCGGCTGGACGGCGTCGTCATCCAGACGCCGCTGCTGCCGCTCAAGTTCGGCGCGAAAGGCATCTTCCTCAAGTGCGAAAATCTCCAGCTCGCGGGGTCGTTCAAGATCCGGGGCGCGTACAACAACATCGCGCAGCTCTCCGCCGAGCAGAAAAAGCGCGGCGTCGTCGCGTACTCGTCAGGCAATCACGCGCAGGGGGTCGCGCTCGCCGCGAGGATGATGGGGGTCCCGGCGACGATCGTCATGCTCAACAGCTCGATCTCAGAAAAGGTTGATCAGACCAAGGCCTACGGGGCAGAGGTGATTCTGGGAGGCAATCTCTCGGAGGAGATCAAGGCGCGGGCCGAAAAGGTGGCCGCCGAGCGAGGCTATGCGGTCGTGCAGCCGTTCAACCAGGCGGGCACGATCGCGGGGCAGGGGACGGTCGGCCTAGAGATTCTGGCCGCGCTGCCGCAGGTCGAAACGGTGGTGGTGCAGATCGGCGGGGGCGGGCTGATTTCGGGGATCGCCACGGCGATCAAATCGCTCCGAAAGCAGGCGCACGTGATCGGCGTCGAGCCGGCGGGCGCCCCGAAGATGACCCGCGCGCTGGAGGCGGGCGGCCCGGTGACGCTGCCGGGGACAGACACGATCGCGGACGGACTCAAGCCGGTGCGTTGCGGCGACCTGACGTACGCGCATGTCAAGGCGCACGTCGAGCGGGTGGTGCTGGTGACGGACGACGAGATTCGCGACGGGATGCGGCACCTGATCCGCCGCGAGAAGCTGATGGTCGAGCCGTCGGGCGCGGCGGCGTTCGCGGCGGTCCAGTGCGGCAAGGTCGAGGCGAAGGGCCCGACGGCGATCGTGCTGAGCGGCGGCAACGCGGACCTCGGCCTGGTCAAGTCGCTGTTTTGACGCGGGTTCGAAAGAGCTCGGCGAGGCCGAACACCGCCGCGAGCGTGACGGCCGTGTTACCGGGTTCCAGCCCCAGACGCGGGAGGAATCGGTCCCAGAAGTTCGTGGGAATTTCGCCGGACCCCAGCAGGACGAAAAACCAAAAGTAGGAGGGTTGGAGGAGCGCCGACGCGAGCGCGAGCGCCGTCGCCCACGCGCCGAGGGAGACTGCTGCGCGAGTGTTGTGAGGATGCTGAATCAGGAGGAATCCCATCATCAGGCACAGTCCGGCCGGTAACCAGTGAAACACGGCCTCCCACGCGACGTGAAACGTCAGGACGTTCCAGGGTTGGTTCGCGATGGGGCCGAGCGGATGATATCCGCTGCGCACGTAGAGCAGCGAGTAGATGCCGATCGGCAGGAAGGTCCCGACGATTAGGATCACGCCGGCGGCCGCTCCCCAGCGCGCCGCAGCGGCGTTGGCGGGCTCGCCCCTCCTCGCGAGCGCCGAGGCCCACGCGATGACGTACGCAAGCGATCCCGCCGAGCCGGCCAGTGAGGCGGCGAAGAGCGCGGCCCCAATTTCAATCGGGCGGGCGAAGGCGACCTCACCCACCCCGACGAAACCTGCGACGTGGCCGAGGAGGAGGGCGGAACCGCCACCGCCGAGCAGGATGTGTATCTGGGCGCTGTTGGCCTGCGTACGCAGCGCGAGCACCAGGCAGGTACCCCCGAGACCCGCCTGGAGGGCGAGGTATAATCCGCCGAGCGCCACGCGGAGGATCGGATGGCCTTCGAAGGTGGAGACGCAGAGACCGACGACGGCGCCCGTCCCTAGCGTCGGCGCCAGGACGAAGAGCCAGGGGCGGAGGGGGTCGCGGGGCACGGGGGCCATTGTAGGATTCCGACAAGGAAGCCTGGCTTCGTTGTCCGGTATGGTAGTTCTTGGGTTCGCGCGCGGCGTTTGCGGTAGTATGCATGGGTCAGCCACGATGCTCTGTCAGCAATGCCGCTTTGACATGAAGCCGGGCCTCCGGCAGTGCCCGGTCTGCGGCATGGCCGCCGGCCCCTTGCGTCCACCGACGCGCGTGCAGCAGGCGGCGGTGCTTCCCAAACGCGGCGGCATGACTCCGGCCGTGATCGTGGCCGGGGCGATCGCAATCGTCGCGGCCGGAGTGATCGTCATGGTCCTCCTCTCGCGCGGCAAGGAGCCCGCCGGCGAGCGGCGCCGCGAGCCGGTCGCCCAGCAGCCGCCGCCTCCCGCCGCGCCGGACCCGATCCCCAACCCGACACCCCCCCGCGCGCAGATCCCCACCGAGCCTTCGCCCCCCGCGCGCCCGACCCCCACGGAGCCATCGTCGTCGAGCGGCCTCGCGAAAATCCTGTCGTCGGCCGACGACCAGTTCACGCGGGCGCGGCTGCTCTACGAAGAGGCGATTTCGGTCTCCTCCGAAAACCTCCTCAACGAGGCGGGTTTCGCGGCCGAGGACGCGAGAAACAAGTTTCAGGTCCTCGTCGAGGGCGTCTCCGATTCCAAGCGCTCCGAAGTCCAGCAGAAACTCGCGCAGTCGAATCAGCTGTTGAAGCTCATCCACGATGCGAAAAAGGGAATGTCGGCCCGACGCGACCCGGCGCCCGCGCCGCCGCCGGTCGTCACACCGACGCCCGCTCCGGCCCCCACGCCGGAACCGTCGAACCCGCCCGCGGCCAAGCCGCCTTCGGATCCAGAGCGTCTGCCGCCGCCACCGGGAAGCACGCCGTGGGCCAAGCCTCCGCCCGCGCCTCCCACCGTCAAGCCGGCGCCCGCTCCGGCTCCGGCCCCAAAGCCCGCGCCAGCGCCCAAGCCCGAGCCGCCGAAAGGACCTTCGCCCGCCGCCCTCAAGGCGATCGAGCTTTTCAAGGACCTCATCGCGGCGCCGACCGCCGACAAGCTTGAGCCTGCGCGCTCGGCGACGCTCGCCGCGTCGCCCGACGGCCGCGACCACCGGCTGATCGTCGACGCGCTCGCAACGTGGTTCGACGGCATCAAGGCGATCGACGCCTTCACTCCGTCGGCCGAGCGAAAGGCCCTGCTCGACATCGTCAAGGCGGAGGACCCTGCCGCGTTTCCGGAGCTGACGCTGGATCGGACGACCGCGGTCCTGGACAAGATCGTCGCGGCCCTCAAGGGGCTGTCGGCCGAGGAGGGTGAGCTGCTTCGGCTGTGGGGCGCGGCGCACTTCGCCAAAGCCGCGCAGCTCGGCGTGGCGGATTCGGGTCTGGACAAATGGGCGGCGCCGCTCGGCCTCGAAAGCGACACGATCGGGCCGAGCCGCGTCTTCGGGACGGCGGGCGGGCTGGCCGTGCAGCGGCTGCGCGATGCCTCCGATTTCGCCGAGGCGGAGGAGCTTTCGAAAAAGTGCAAGCTGGGCAACCGCGAAAACTACGACGCGTGCGCGGCGTTCATTCTGCTGCGGCGCTGGCACTCGATTTCGGCCGCCGGCGAGAAGATCGAAAAGCTCGACGCCGTCGAAAAGGCGTTCCGCAAGCCCAAGCCGCCCGACCGTTTCGCGGACGTCTACAAGCACGTCGCGACCAAGCTTCAAGCCGCGGACCCGTGCCGGCAATGCAAGGGCGAGGGGAGCATCAAGTGCCCGTCGTGCGTCGAGGGCCAGGCGACGTTCATGTGCAACGGCTGCAACGGCTACGGCTCGAAGCTCGTGGCGGGCGGCCGGCCGGTGCCGTGCGGCGACTGCAAGCAGCGCGGCAAGTGGACGGACAAGTGCCCCAAGTGCGGCGGCTCGGCGAAAAAGGCGTGCCCTCGCTGCGAGGGCAAGGCGTGGAGCGCGCCGCCGATGGAAAAGCTGTCGGGATTCGTGTCGTGCGGAGCCTGCGGCGAGACGGGGCTCGTCATGTCGCCGCTGGCCGTGCCGTGCCGGCAATGCCTGGGGTTGGGGCACCGGCCGTTCAAGCCTTAGGCCGGCACGGTTGGAGAGCGTTACAAATTTAGGGGTCGCATCCCGGGGGCTTATTGAGGGATTGGTTTCGGGCCCTTGCCAGGCTCCGATCTACTTGCCTAGTTCCAGCGGCGGCAAGGGCTTTTCGTTTCCGGCCCCAAGTTTCAGGTCTTTCCTGAGTTTGCCCAGGTATTGGTCAAGGACTTTGTCGAGCTTCTTGTCATCCCCCGACTCGATCGAGTCGAGCTCTTTAGGGTACTTCAGCCCTGCTTTCATCCTCCTGGCGAGTTCGAGGAGATCGGCCCCAAGGACCTCCTCGATTTCGAGTTTCTCATCCTGGTTCGAGTCCATACTCTTGATCGCAAGCGCCATGAACTCAGGATTGCCCTTCAACAGAGCTTCGACGGCAGGTTCGCTCTCCAGGCGTGCGAGATTCTCGACCCTTGTGACCGTGTGCTGTGCGGCCTTTCTCAGAAAATCATGCGAGCAGAATTGGCCCTCCGCATCCGACGCCGTCCTGGTCTGGCCGTCGGGACCCACCTCATCGACAAATACGGTGTCCCCGGTAAGGCAGGGCTCCACCGGTTCAGCCCTGAGGGTGTAGCCGTTTAGAGGATCCCGGCTCGTCACCGTGAACCGATAGCCGTCCAGCTCGCCGGATTCCAACCCGCCAGCAAGGTGGCCAGCGGCGAGCAGTTCATCCAAGGATGACGCATAATCCGCGACCCCGTCGCCGTCTTCGTCGGCTATGAAAAATAAGAGTTGCATAGCGTGAATCGCCGCAATCGTGGCTTGAGCGGCTCTTTCATTGATGTCGCTCCTTAGACGTAAGAAGCTCGGAACGGCGATCCCGCTCAGGATTCCGACCACCGCAATAACGACGATCAATTCGATAAGAGTGAATCCGGCCTTTGATTTCATCCGGGGAAGGTAACGAATCGCTCGGATATCTGTCAAGAGCCCGCCGTCCCCCCGAGATTGCGTTCGCGATCGCCTCTGGACCGATTCTAGGGAGAGCTCCTGCCGAACGATGTTCGGTGCGATGAAGACCATCAGCTTGCCGGGCATCTCGAGAAATGATGCCGGAATCTGATCCGTGGGGAGGAGAGTTGAGGCTTCGATTACAGAGCTGAGTCGAGTGCGCGCGGCAGGACAGGTTGAATTCCTGGATCTGGAATGCTGCTTGCCCCGCAAGGACTCCCTGCGACCGGTCCTCCCGGGTCGACCGGCTCGACTGGATGAAATTCAGGGGTGCCACTCCTGACCGCCGGGGCTCGCGCTGTGGCGGGGGAGGCTTAAACCGAAATCTGAGCCGGTAGGCGACGTTCGAGCTGTCGGCCTATGCTTCGAGTCGAGTCGGGGTAAGATCAACGGCGGCGGCCGATGGAAGATCCAGCCCCCCCTTCAACACCGGGATATCGAATCCGATACACCTTGGGGCCGCTCCTCCTGGCGGGGCTGCGGTTCCTGGTCGCCTACACCCTCGCGTTCTTCCTTTACTGCGTCAGTTATCTCGTGCCGCCGTTCGCCGAAATTGCGGAAGGGAGTAAAGTCTTCCTTCAAGTGCTCTTTCTCCCATTCCAGCCGCTCGTGCACTCCGACTCGCTGGATTGGCTCGCGAACTCTTTTTACGCCTCGAATTCGTTCTGGGACTATGGGCGTCTCCTGCTTTGGATCTCCGCGCTCATCGTCTTCCTGATCAGCATGGCGTGGGCGCCGCTGCCTCGCCAGACCTGGCAGGCCATGGTCCGACGCTGGCGGTGGCTGTGGCGGCACAAGCGCGCGTCGACGGCTCTGGCATCCGCGCTCGCCATCCTGCTGGCTCTGGGGCATCCCGCCGTTCGAGCCTTGAGGCTCGACGAAGCCGCCGCCGAGACCGCAGTTTGGCGGTTGGGCGACGAGATCCACGACATCAAGTTCCTTTCGGATGAGCATGTCGTCTTGACATGCGAGGCCTCTGCGGCCTATGTGTCGCGAGATGGCGGGAGAATCTGGACTCGATCCCAGCCCTGGTGCCAGAGAGGAAGCGTCATGCCGGCGGGAGAGAAGCTGTATTGCTTCGGATCGAATGGTCGCAATCACGAGTCAAAGAATTTTGCGATTTCATCGTCGGTCGATGGCGGAGGCACTTGGACGCCCTTCTGGAATGAAGATGGCTTGATCGCCGGTAGGTTCGCGACATCGTCTGTCCTTGTCGGGCAGACGTTGGATTTGGAAATGTGGATTGCCCCTCTGCCGGCGGGCGGTCTTTACCCGGGATGGGCCCGAAATGAAGGGGTGAGCTCTCGCGGGATTATTACCGATATCGTGTCTCTTTCGGACGGTTCCCTTCTGGCCTGTAGAATTCCGCATCTGATCGAAAGCCGGAACGGGGGACGGAATTGGAGGGAGATAAGAACCCTTGGGGCGGAAGACCCGACATGGATGGTGGCTTCCAAGAGCGGCGAGGTATTTTGGGGATTCAACAGCGAGAGCAAGATCATGCGTTCGCTGGATCGCGCCTCGACGTGGCAGATCGTCTTTCCCGGGCGGACAGACTTGCGCTGGCGCTCCATTTCGTGCGAGGGGGAGGATCGAGTAGTGGTCGCCGGCTATGATATGCCCAATAGGAGGGACCGAGGAGTCCTGGCGTGGACGCTCGACGGGGGGAAGAAGTGGGATCTCGCGGACGTGCCGTTTCATATCAACTGCGTCCGGTTCACGCCCTCCGGGGAGCTCTGGATCGGGTCCGATTACGTGTACGGATTCGATCTTGAAACGAACTCGTACCGGGTCATCGGTCCATGATTCCGGGCTGGCCGCCATAACCCATCTCGATCCGACGAAGCCTTTCCGACTGGGGTACCGTAAGGAAGATTACATGATGCGGGGGCTCGTCGTGGCGCTCGTCGCGGTTGCGCTGCAAGACCCCGCCGACCTCGTCCGGAAACTGGGCTCGTCCGACGCCGCCGAATCGGGCGCCGCCCGCGAAGCGCTTCTCAAGTTCGGGCCGCGCGCGCTCCCCGCGCTCCGAGCCGCGCCGACCTCGATCCGCCCCGCCGCCGCCCCGATCATCGAACGGCTCGAACTGCGCCAGGCCGCCGCCGGCGGCCGCCGCTCATTTCAGGGCGACCTCGAAGACGCGGGCATCTTTAGAAAGTTTGACCGGCGTAGGCTCGAAGTAGAGCCGAAGCGCTTCCTGGAGTTTCGAAGGGCCTCTTTCTCCGTGTCGCCGCAGCCCGTGCAGCCGGGAAGTTCGGGGCAATAGGCCGCGTACGAATTGGTTTCGGAATCGAGTTAAACGACGACCCGGACCCTCATCGGGACCTGGGCTATCCCGTGGTGGAGGGTCGTTCAATGCCGATTCTGGGTAGGCGGGCTCCCGGGCGTCATCGCGCATTGCGATTCCCCATGCCCGAGGAAGCGTATGAAACTCGGAATTGAGATCGGCAACCGCTGCGACGTTCACGTTTCGGGGCGGCTGGATCGCCCGATACCCAACCCGTGACATCCGTCGGTTTCGCACGTATATAATCCGGGTCCTTTCGACGGGAGGTGTCGGATGATGTCGCTCAAGCTCGCCGGGTTCGCCGCCGTGGCGGTAACGCTGCCGCTGCTGGCTCCGCTTCAGGATCCGTCGGGCAAGCCCCAGCCCCAGCCCCAGCCGGTCAAGGTCGTTCGCGGCGACCTCACGGTCGCGCTGGAGCTCGACGGCTGGTTCGAGCCGGTCAGGGCGCAGGAGATCGCGATCCGCCCGCAGGGCCTTCAGGCGGAGCTCGTCGTCGCCTCCGCCGCCGCCCACGGCAGCCGCGTTCGAAAGGGCGACACGCTCATCGCCGTCGACACCAAGGACGCCGACCGCGCCATCGCCGCCGCCGACGACGAGCTGCGGCTCGCCGAGTCGGCCGCCGCCAAAGCCGAGCAGGAGCTCGACTTCGGCGCGCGCGGCGACGCCCTCGCGCTGGAGCGCGGCGAGAACGAACGCCGGCTCGCTGAGGAGAAACTCCGCTCGTACAAGGATTTCGAGGCGCCGCAGGACCGCGCCGAGCGGGAGCTCGCGCTGTTGCGGGGCCAGGACTCGATCGACAACCAGCGCGAGGAGCTCGACCAGCTCAAGAAGATGTACTCGTCCGAGGAGCTGACGAACGCCACCGCCGAAATCGTCGTCAAGCGCGCCGAGCGGAACCTGGAGCGCTCGTTGACGAGCCTCGATTTTTCGAAACGCCGGTTCAAACGCTTCGTCGAGATCGACCAGCCCGAGGAGACGAAGCGCCTGGAGCTGGCGCTGCGGCAGAAGGAGCTCGACATCGAGAGGCTCAAAGAGTCGCAGGCGAATTCGAAACTGCAGCGCGAGTCCGACAGCCGGCGCGACCAGCGCGAGGCGGCGCAGAAGCGCGAGCGGCTGGAGAAGCTGCGCGCGGATCGCGCGGCGCTGAGCGTGACGGCGTCGTTCGACGGCGCGGTCTACGTTGGGCAGCTCAAGGACGGGCGCTGGAGCGGGACGGACGCCATGGCGCGTCTGCTCAAGCCGGGCGAAAGAATCCCCGCCGGCGCGGTGGTGATGACGCTCGTCGAGCCGGGCGAGCTCCGGTTCCGCGGCGCGCTGCGCGAGGCCGACTGGGCGCGCGCGGCCGAAGGGCTAGCGGCGGAGATCGCGCCGACCGCGTTTTCGAGCGAAAAGCTCAAGGGCGCGACGGGCGCTCCCGCTGAGACGGCGTCGCAGGACGGCTCGTTCGAGGTTTCGATCCGGCTGGCCGACGGCCACGCCCGCCTCGTGGGCGGCATGCGCGGCAAGGCCAGAATCACGCTCAAGGAGCTGAAAGGCGTGCTGCTGCTGCCCGCCGCGGTCGTTTTCGAAGAGGGCGGCGCGAAAAAGGTCCGCACCTCGGACGGCGCGCGCGAAGTCAAGGTCGGCGAGACCGACGGGAAGATGGTCGAGATCGTCGGCGGGCTGGCCGAAGGGGACGAGGTTCAGCCCAAGTGAGGCACGCCGCGCCGCTGCTCGTCGCGCTGGTGGGCGCCTGCGCGGTCGCGGAGCCCGTCCGCGCGAGGCCGACGCCGGGCGACGCCGTTCGCGAGGGGGTGGCGTACCTCGTGCGGTCGCAGAACTCGAACGGCTCGTGGGGGTCGCCGCGCGGGACGACCGGTTTCGACGTGCTCGCGTCGCCGCCGGGATCGCACGACGCCTTCCGATTCGGGACGACGGCGCTCGGGGTGATGGCGCTGGCCGAGGCGGCGAAAACGGATCCCGCGGCGGCCGAGGCCCGTCGCAAGGGGCTGGCGTTCCTGCTCAGCGCGGGCGAAGACGTCAAGCGCGCGACTCCGATGGAGATTTACAACGTCTGGGCGCACGGGTTCGGGGCTCAGGCGCTGGCGGAATCGTATCCCGAGTTCAAGGGGACGCCGACGGGTGAGCGGATCGCGCGTGCGTGGGAGCGCGAGCTGGCGGCGCTCGGGCGGTACGAGACGATGTGGGGGGGCTGGAACTATTACGATTTTGACGCGAGAACGAAAACGCCGTCGATGGAGCCGACGAGCTTCACGACCGCGACGGTGCTTGCGGCTTTCGAAGAGGGCAAGCGGGCGGGGCTGGCCGTGCCGGAGCGGCTGGTGGAGCGCGCGGTCAAAGTCGTGGAGCGCTGCCGAAAGCCGGACGGGAGCTTTCTGTACGATTTCGGCTGGCGCTACGCTCCGATGCACCCGGCCAATCGGATGAAGGGGAGCCTGGGGCGCGCGCAGGCCTGCAATTTCGGGCTGGCGGCGTGGGGGAAGCTGGAGGCCGGTCCGCTGCGCGCCGGGCTGGAGCAGTTCTTCAAGGAGCACCGGTTCATCGAGATCGGCCGCAAGCGGCAGTGGCCGCACGAGGGCTGGTACGCGACGGCGCCGTACTATTACTACTACGGCCACTATTACGCCGCGCGGATCATCGAGCGCATGGACCCGGAGGACCGCGCCGAGTTCGCCCCCAAGCTGCGGGACGTCGTGATGCCCTACCAGGAGCCCGACGGCTCGTGGTGGGACTACAACATGTACGAGTACGAGCGGCCCTACGGGACCGCCTTCGCGGTCATGATCCTGCAGAGACTAAAGTGAGATAGAACCGCGAGGCTGAAGCGTCTCGCTTTTTTACTCGGCCCGGACCCAGCCGCCGTCGTACTGGAACGTCACGCGACCCAGCGCCAGGTACTTGGCCACGCCTTCGTTCTCGTTGAAGAACGTGTAGTACTCCTCGCTCCCCAGTTTGAGCACCTTGACGTCCTTGTGCTTTTCCGGGTTGAACGAGCTCTCGTACCAGGCCTCGCCCGACTTGTAGAAGGTCTTCGTGCCGATGTACCGCATCACTTCGAGCGCGGTCTTTTTGCCGCTCGCCTTGACCTCTTCGTCGGCAAAGTCCTGGTAGTCGTTCGGGCTGTCGGCCTTGCGCAGCTCCGCCAGTTTTTCGCCTTCGCGGAACGCCTTGTCCCTCGCCGCCGGCTCGGACGCCGGCGCCGGCGCCGCCTTGAGTCCGCCGCGGAACGCGCTCTGCAGCTGCGGAACGATCCCGCCGCCGCTGCCGCCCGTCGGCAGAATCTGGTCGGTCGTCACGAGGTACGCGGTGTACGGCGTCACGATCCCGAACCGCTTGGCGAGGTCCACGACCTCCTCGATGACCTCCTTGTTCTCGCCGTTGCGGCGCAGCTCCGACAAGAGGAAGTTCACCTTGCGCCCCGCCCAGAGCCTGGGCACGAAGTCGTTCTTCGTCGCCCCCTTGGGGAAGCTGACGGTGTAGGTGTAGCCGGCCTCCTGGCCGTTGACCTGGCCCACCACATGGACCTGGGCGTCGCCCTGGCCCTCGTAGCGGCCGAACACGATGATCTGCCCGCCCTTGAACAGGTCCCCGTTCACGCGCGGATGCACGTCGCTCGTTTCGACCCCCTCGATCTTGACCTTGACGTCGGTGATCACCGGCGAGCCCACCTTGTCGAAATACGGGGCGATCTTGGCCTCGATCTTTTCCGTGGGGGCGATGTACTCGGAATCGCCGCGGTTCTCCTGGGCGAGCGCGTCCAGGAAGCGGGTGTTGACCTCGTGGCCCACCCCGAACACGAAAACCCGGGCTCCGGCCTTGTTCTTGCTTGTGACGAGCTTGAGGAGCTTTTCCGGGTCGGATTCTCCGATCGAGGGCTGGCCGTCCGTGATGAAGAACACCATCTTCATCCGGCCGTCGTTCTGGGAGATCTGGTCCAACGACAGGGTCAGGCCGTCCTCGATGGCCGTCCCGCCGCGGGCCTTGAGCGAATCCACGTAGCTCGCGCCGCGCAGCCGCGACTCGTCGTTGACCTCGATCAGGCCCTCCCGGTTCATCGAGCGGGCTTCGGTCGAAAAGCTCACGATGTTATAGCGGTCCCCGTCTCGCAGCTGGCTCACGCAGTGCTTGAGCGCGGCCTTCATCTGCTCGATCTGGGCGTTGGCGACCATGCTCGACGAGGTATCCGCGCAGAAGATCACGTCCTTGGGGGCCACCTTGGGGCCCTTGTCGCTCGTAGAGGCCCCCATCGTGGGCGACAGCATCAGCATGAAATACCCCTGCTTTTCGCCCGGCTCGCGATACCCGAGCAGGCTCGCCCCGACCGCGTCTTCGGAAAGCGTGTAGTAGAACACGAAAGGAGTTTTGGGGAGGTAGTTGTCCTGGGCCCACTCGACCAAGACATCGGCCTTGTCGGTCTCGACGATCTTGATGGGATGGGTGGGCGAGTAGACGTTCTTGACCGCCGTTTTCGAATTGATCGAAATCCTCACGCTGGCCTTGTGAAGGGGCTGGATCAGGGCCTTCGGGTTCGTATTGAGGAACTGCATCCTCACGACGCCCCGGTCGGACTTGAGGACGGTCGTGTATTGCAGCTTGACCGTGACCGTGCCGTTGGGGGCGATTTTCGGGACCTGGGAGCGGATGAGCTGATTGCCGAAGAACTCAAGCAGCGCCGGCGAGCCGCCCTTTTGCAGGATCTCGGTAAAGACCTTGTTGGCCTGCTCTTTCCCGAGCAGCTCCCCTTGCGTCTCCTTGCCGTCGACGGTGAGCGACATGTTGTCGACCTGCGCGCCCGGCTCGACTTCCATGTAGCAGGTCCCGCCCACCACCGCCTGGGGGTTGGGGTTCAGGAACTTGCAGTCGTACTTTTTCACGCAGACCTGGTCGTTGATGTCGACCTCGATGTGGTCGGCCCACACCTGGACCGGCAGCGGCGACTGGATAAAGCAAGCCGTGGCGATGTCGCCCGCGAAGATCAGGGCCGCCACAAGACCGGCGCCCACGAAGATTTTCGATTTCATGTGATCCACCCCAAAACAGTTAAGGCTTGGACGCGCGGGGGCCATCGAAAGTTTCAAGGGGTGGAACAGAATCATTTATTGATTCTGTTCCAAACTACCCCATAAACTCCGCTCCAAGGCGGCGCATCGGGGGCTTGTCGTGCGGGCCCGTCCAGCGAACCTCCGCCGTTTCCACCCGCGCCGGACCCAGCTCAGTCTCGGGAATCGCCACGCGAATCCGCGATCCCGGCGGCAGATCGCGCTTGACGGCCAGCCCGACACCGCCCGCCGAGAGGTCCTCCAGCAGCGCTCCCCGGTCCTCCCCTTCGCCCTCCAATCGGTATAGGGTTGCCGAGCGGATCCGCAGACGGGGGAGCCTTCGCCTCTCGTCGCTGGCCTCCGACTGGACGAACTCCATGGCCAGCTCAAAACCCTCGGCTTCGGCCAACGGCCGGCTCCGGATCACGCGCGCCTGGACCTCCTTGGGCGGCCCCAGCTCCGACGGCGGAAAGCTCAACCGCAGCGGCGTCCCCGCCTCGTAGGCCGTGCGCGAAACCGCCGCGATGCCGCCGGGCGACACGTTCACGACGAGCGCGACATGCTCGTCCGCCTCGCCCGGCTTGACCCGAATCAGGACGTGCCGACGCACCCGAAAATTGCCCCTCCGCTCCATCTCCGGGGGATCAGCATAGGCATGACGGCGCGCAATTTCAACCGTCCGCCGCTACTTGAGATCCCCTTCGAGGATGGTGATAACTTCCTTTTGTTTTGAAAGCACAAAGGGGGCGACGCGACGGACTTCGCGGTCGGTGCCTTCGAAAAGGACGATCTCCACCGTCCCCGAAGTGTCGCCATTGCCGTTGTAGTAATTGACCTGCACCAGCCACTTGCCGTCGCGGGTCTCCGGCATCGTGTAGGTTTCGGGCCCGTAGCCGTCCGTGTCGTCGTGGTCGAGCCGGCCGCCGCGAAACGTGTACTTTTGCTGGTACGAGCACTTTTCCTCGCCGGGCGCGAAAACCCACAGGTCGACGTCCGTGGCGTTCGTCTCCCAGCGCAGCACGATCTTGACGTCGCGGAAGACGAGCGCGCCCTTGGAAAGGCGGGCAAGCTTATCCGTGGCGTTCGTAGACTGGTAGAGCGCCGTCAGCGCGGCGGTCGTGCGGCTCTGGACCTCCCCGAAGCGCTCGTTAAAGTTGTACTTGAGCAGCTGCATGTACAGGCGCTCGGCCTCTGCGAAGTCCTTGCGGCCGGCCGCGAGGGCGGCGAGCTGGAAATACGGCTCCGGTTCTTCGGGCCGCAGGCGCACGATC
>Ga0187893_10007128_pt1 | contig 18583 bp, 20 predicted proteins | sample MA1701074metaG_FD_139574 | JGI IMG/M metagenome (GOLD analysis project Ga0187893, IMG submission 139574) | White microbial mat communities from a basaltic lava cave in the Kipuka Kanohina Cave System on the Island of Hawaii, USA - MA170107-4 metaG ... | reverse complement strand
TGCACCCACTTGACCCCCGGCGCGCCGTCCAGCAACGACCGCAGGTCGCCCGCCCCGAAGGGGTCGGTCCACACCAGCGCCTCGGCGTCGGGCAGGTCGACCACCGCCCCGCCGCCTTGGGCGATTGCGCCGGCGACCACCGGGGTGGGCGGGCTCGGCGCCACGGCGACGGCGCAGCGGGCGGGCACGCCCGGGGACGCTACCCCCTCAGCAGGCGATGTTCGGGCTGCACTGGGCCGGGTTGCAGTTGCCGATCGCCCGGTTGCCGCCGCCGTCGGTGACGCCCGCCACCGCCCGGATGCCCAACTGGCCGTTGGCGAAGGCGGTGTTCCCGGTCACGGTGGCCGACGGCGTCTGGACGCTGACCCCGTCGAAGCGGTTGTTGTGCACGGCGTTGCTGTCGAGCAGGGCGCCCGTCGACGGTCTCTGCACCAGGATGCCGACGTTGTTGTCGTGGACGCGGTTCTGCATGACCGTCGTGCCGGAGGACGACCCTCGCACGAGCGCGCCCTGGCTGCCGCCGCCGAGGACGTTGCCCCGGGCGGCGGTGCCCGAGCTGTTCTCGACAAAAAGCGCGGAGCGATCGGCCGCCCGCTCACCGTGTTGCCGCTGACGACCGTGCCGTCGGCGCTGCGGATGGAGATCGAGGACGAAGTGAAGATCCGCCCGCTGCCCGACACCCGGTTGCCGAGCAGTCGGTTGTTGGTGAACGGACCGGGGTTTCCGGGACTGGGGCCGATTGCGATTCCGTTCGCCCCGCTGTCGGTGATGTGGTTGTTGGCCACCAGCATGTCGCTGCCGATGAGGAAGATGCCGTTTCTCGCGCCGTTGGTGATGGTGTTGTGCTGGACCACGTGGCCGCGTCCCGCCAGCTGCAGCCCGCTGAACGGACCCGGGTTGGTGATGACGTTGCTGACGATGCGCGCGTCGCGCGGGAACGAGCCCAGGGTGAACTCGAACAGGCCGATTCCCAGTTCGTTGTCCTCGAGGCGCATGTCGTGGATGTGAGCGCCGTCCGCCCCGGGGCTCACGCCGATGGCGCGGTTGAAGCCGCGGATCGTCCCACCGGTGACGCGGGCGCGCAGCCGGCCGCTCGACACGGTCACGCCGGCGGTGAAAGGCGTCTCCTTCGTGCCCGTGATGGTGTGGCCGTTGAGATCGAGGGTGACGTCTGACGCGTTGATGAACACCCCGTTGGCGGGGCAGGTCAGGTTCGCCGTCAACGTGGTGTCGCTGGTGATGGATTGGCCGCACACGACGGCCGCGGCCGCCGGGTTGATGCCGATCGCGCCGAGGGCCACCGTGGCCAAGCCGGCCGACAGCGTCCCCGCCGAGAATCGGCGCCCACTGCGCAGACCGCCCATGATCCCGCCCCTCTCCGCTCCGTCCCCGCTGAGTCAGTCCGCCGATGGAACCCAGTTGCAGCCGCCATGCTTCGAGGAACACCTCAGTCAGTTACGATTCCCAGCCGGTGCCCGCCCGCGCGCCTGTAGTGAATCTCTCGTGGTTCACCGCCGGCGGGACGCGCGCCAGCGGGTCGGGGCGCAGCACCCGCTCAGGCAGCGACTGGTGAGACGACGATGACGGTGCGGCCGGCAGCCCGCTCGGATCGTCATCGCTCTTGTGTGCGGCCATCACACAGGAGTCTCACCCTCCGCTCGTTCAGGGTCAGTACCGGCGGCGCACCCATTCGGCGTAGAGGGGGTCGACGAGCTGGTGCGTCCCGTCCCTCTCGTGGGCGTGGCCCCGGTTGACCAAAGCCGCCAGAGCACCACGGGCCCCGCCCTTCGACAATCCCAGACGGGCGGCGAACGCGCCGGTCGGCGGCTCGCCGGCAGCCAGCACCCGGGCCATTTTTCGCTGCCCGGGCTCAAGGCCGGACTCGATAGCCGTGAACTCGGCCGCCGAGCGGGAAAGCGCCCGATCAACGGCTGCGGCCCACGATCCGAGGTCGGAGGTCACGCCCTCGTCGGTGACCTGCCACAGCGCGTCGGCCAGGAGGGCGACACGCTGGGGATGGCCCGCGGCGAGGGTGACGAGGGCGGCGAGCGCCTCGCCGGGCTGGCGGCCGGTTGCCTCGAAGCGGTCGGCGACGAAGGTGGTGGCGACTCCGGGTGGCAGCGGACCGAGGGCGACCTGTTCGGCCTGGCCGAACAGCGGTCGGGCCCGCTCGGCGAAGATCGTGCGCAGCAAGGACTGCTCGGACCCGCAGAACAGGTAGCTGACCCGGTCGCGCTGATGCTGGATGCGCGACCGGAGAACAGCGTCGGCATTGGCGACTGCGCCGATCGCCTGGAACTCGTCGAGCACAACCAGAACCCGAACCCCGACCCGCGCGGCAGCCTCATGGGGCAGGTCGAGAAGCCGCTCGAGCACGGGAGTGGCCTGTGCCGCGGGGCGAGGCGCAAGACCGATGCCGGCTACCCCGACGGTGAAACCGACTGCGCCAAGCCCGTCGAGCGCCCGGTGGAGGGCTCGCGCCAGGGCCCCCGACGGCAGTTGGCGGTAGGCGTGCTGAAGTCGCCGGGCGATGTCGTCGATCGTGAGCACACCTTCGAGATCAGCGCGCACGACCGCCAGGTGGCCCGTCTTCTCGGCGTCGGCGGCCAGGCGCCCGACAAGGCTGGTCTTGCCGTAGCGACGCGGCGCGTGCAGCAGCACGAATCGGCCGTGGGCCGCCCGGTCGGTGAGCGTGGCCAACTCGTCGTCGCGGCCGGTGACCTCGTCCGGCGGCAGTGGGCCGTCGAAGATGAACGGCGACGTCTGTCCCATGAGTGCTAGACTCTAGCACTATATAAGTTTTAGAAGCAGGCACTATCGGAGCGGCTGCTGGGTGTCATGGACGGAAGGTCTTGCAACGATGTGATCCGGGCAGCAATCGCACCGTGCCGGTGTCCGGGCGATGCTGGGATAGCAGTACGACGAACACCAGCGCGTCCCAAGCCCCGAATGGCGGTGAGACGCCGCCGTGGTCCGGATGGCACCCCTGGTGCCCAAGGCCCGCCCAAAGCCTGGCAATGACGCGAGGGCGCCGACCTTGTGAAGACGGCTCGCTGATCCCTTCGCTCTTTCGGTGATCTCGCGGAGCCGCCCCCCTTTCTGTCAGGCTGACCGGAGACGCCCGTCGTCGACGAGCCACTGAACCTCGGGCCGGTCGGACACAACTTTGAAGATCACGCCGGGTTCGTCCGGGTACCACACGTCTACGCGCTTCCCGCCGTCCGCCTGGCGGTCAAGTGCTTCCTGCTGCTTCTTGGCGAGCACGGTGGAGATCACCTCGTCAACCACGGCGGTCAAGCGCGTCACCTGCTCGCCCGAGGCGAATGAGCGCATGACCGCGAAGCCACGTTCGTCGAGGTCGTTCATGAGGTCGGTCGGAACTGATGGCACTGCCCCTCCTTGGGACGGAGTGGCCTGCGGATCACGGGCCGGCGTCGGGGTGGGGGCGACGAGGGCGGATCGAGCGACGGTGTACGGCTCGCCGGTGACCGCCATGCGCGCCCGGATCGCTCGCTTGACGTCATGGTCTCGTGTCATCGTGGTCGCTCCATCTGCCCGAGACACCCAGCTGCCCGAGGGCACGGGACGCAGACCAGCGAATGCGACCCGAGAGAAGCCCCCCTTCGTCCGCTCAGCGCTCGCTGGGGAAGCAACTGTGGACTGGGCCGTGAGCCGCGGCCGGTCGTCATTCTGACGACGCTCCGTGGCTCGGTCAACACACAGCACTGGCGTCCTGGGCAGACAGGGTGATCACACCGACGGCATGCGACCCGATCGGAGCGCCTATTGGCCTGGGAACAGGCAGAAGGGATGGCCCGCAGGGTCGAGCATGACGACGAGGCGATCGGGTTGGGGCTGGTGGTCAGCGATGCGAGCACCCAACGACTTGGCGAAGTCGACGACTTCGAAGAACTGTCTTCGGCGCTGTTCCATGTCGCTCATGGGAGCCAAGCCGTCGACACCGATGTCCAGGTGCATGCCCATCTGCTGGTGACCGCCGACGGTCGGCCAGACGGGAGGCACGAAGGCCTCCTCTTGCTGGAACTCAAGCTTGTGCTCACGTGTCGGCGATCGCACCAGTGCCCATCGTCCCGGCGCCTTCTCCGAGCGATCGACGACCTCCCACCCGAGGAGCGACGCGTAGAACTCCGCCAGCTCCCAGGCATCGGCGCACCCGATGACAGGTCCGCTGAGGCGCGTGCGAATTCCATCCATGGCAGTACCTCCGGGCTCGAGCACAGCTGCCGTTGTCGACCTCAGCGGCGCGGCGGCCGCTGGTCCTGATCCGGATTCGGCCAACGCGCTTCCGCGGCACGGGCGACATACGAGGAGAACGCGAGCGCGTCGGTACCCAAGGCTGCGACCCGGGCGGCACTCTCATCGTCGTTGCGCCGACGGTGGTCCAACGCAGCGTCGATGACCGGGCGCCACTGCGGGTCGAATATCTCACGAGATCGCACGCCCGCCTCCGTCTTGGAAACGATCTCCCCGGTGGTGATCGCCACGTACAGCCGAGGGACGCCGAGCACGCACCAAGTCGCGGCCCACGCCTGGTCCCGAACCGAGCCGTCGGCGATGAGCCACGGGCCCGTACGTTCGATCCACGGCGCCCAGTACACCTCGAGGTTTCGCTTTGAGGAGGCACCGAGGTCGGCGCCGGCGTCGAACACACCGAGCTCGCCGACGGGGAATCCATGGATGCGATGTCCGAAGCGCCGGAGCATCTCGCACTCCACGATGAGTGCGCCGGCGACCTCCCGCCACTCGCCGTTGAGCCAGTGCAAACGCGGATTCACCGAATCGGCCGGATGGCGACGGAGATCCTCGGCCTCGACGTAGAAGCCTTCGACTACACGGGTGCCATCGTCGCGGTGGAGCGGCCCGATGAGCGATTGATCGAATTGGAGATCGACGTCCGTCAGCACGGCCACGAAGTCGAGGTCGCTGTCCGTCTGCAGGTCGCAGAGCGCGAAGGACCCAACCAGGTAAAGCCCGAGGAGGCGGTCGCCGAGGGCGCCGGACAACCGAGCGGCGAACCGCACCGCCTGCGCCTCGGCCCCCGCGTCGTTCTGCCCGCCCATAGGTGTCGACGCTACCGAAGAGGCGCAACCGGTCCGTCGAACACGAAACTCGACGAGCCGGGCGGCACGCGGCAGCCACGGCGCGTTGGCGCCGGCGCCGGCCTCCCGGCGTCGCGCTCGCCACTCCCCCTGCTTCGGACCGTCAACGCGGCACCCTGGTAGGTTCGGCGGCGCGCCCCGCGAGCCGGACGTCCCCGAGGAACCCGCCCGACTGCTTCCGCCACAGGGTGGCGTACAGGCCGCCGAGGGCCAAGAGTTCGTGGTGGCTCCCGTCTTCGATCACCGTGCCGTCGTCGAAGACGATCAACCGGTCCAGGGCCTGGACCGTGCTCAGGCGGTGGGCGATGACGATGGCCGTGCGGTCCTCCATCACCGCCAGCAGGGCGCGCTGGATCAGTCCCTCGCTCTCGGAGTCGAGCGAGCTGGTCGCCTCGTCGAGCACGAGGATCGGCGACCGGCGCAGCAGGGCGCGGGCGATGGCGACGCGCTGGCGCTGACCGCCGGAGAGCTTCACGCCCCGCTCCCCCACCAGCGTGTCGTAGCCCGCGGGGAGGCTCTCGATGAACTCGGCGGCGTGGGCGGCGGCCGCAGCCGCGTGGATCTCGGTCTCGGTCGCGTCGAGCCGGCCGAAGGCGATGTTGTCCCGCAGCGTTCGGTGGAACATCACCGGGTCCTGGGGGACGTAGGCGATCTGGGACCGGAGGTCGGCCTGGCGCACCGACGCGATGTCCTGGCCGCCGATGCGGATCGCACCGCCATCGATGTCGGCCTGGCGCAGCAGGAGCCGCACCAGCGTCGACTTCCCCCCGCCCGACCGGCCGACGAGCCCGACCCGCTCGCCCGACGCCACCCGGAGGTCGAGTGCGGCGAAGAGGGGCCGAACCATGCGCGGGTAGGTGAACGACACACTGCGGAACTCCACACATGCGTCGCGGAACGCGGGCGGGGCGGGCGCGGGCGGGTCGACGACCGTTGGTTCGTCGAGGAGCAACTCGGTGAACTGGGCGGCGTTGGAGAGGTTCGACTCGATCTGGCGGAAGATGTGGTTGAACTCCCAAACCACCTGCGTGACCCGGTGGTAGTAGACGAACGTGATGAAGACGGCCTCGAGGTCGAAGGCGCCGCCCGGGCCGCCGAGGGTGATCGCCAGCACGACGCCGAGCACGTTCGTTGCCACATAGAGCGGGGAGGCGACCACGTCGATCCGCTTGTTCTGGTAGTCCCACGAACGCAGGGCCAGCCGGCGCCACCGTTCCACGTTGCGGGCGTGGATGGCCGCCTCCTCCCGTTCCCGGGAGAACAGCCGCACCGCGTCCATGTTGGACACCGTGTCGGCGACGTGGCCGGCCAGCTCGTTCGACGCCGCTTCGCGGGCGGTCACGAGCCGCTGGCGGCGGACTATGAGCGGGGCAATTGCCGCGCCGGTCAGGGCGATCATCGACACCAGGGTCACGACCAGCCACGGCGAGTACCGCCACAGCACCACCGAGGCGAACACGAGGGGCAGGACGTGCGGCGCCACCTGGAACGCGAGCGAGTCGAGGACCATCAGGTAGCCGGTCGAGTAGCCCGTCACCTTCTTGGTCAGCGAGCCCGCGAAGTGGTCGTGGAAGAACGACAGGTCCTTGCCGAACAGCGCGTCCATGGCCCCGATCGACAGCTGGGAAGCGCCCCGCGTCGAGGCCCGGTTCACGAAGTGGATGCCGAACCGCCACACCAGCTCGCCGCCCACCCAGGCGGCGACGAAGGCCAGGAGGTAGGGGCGCAGTTCACCGAACGACGGCCGGTCGCCGGCGCCGAAGTCGCCCAGGAGGGCGGCGATCACGAGGGCCGGGACCAGTCCGGTCAGCGTGCTGCCGATGCCGGGGAGGAGGAGGCCGGGGACGGTGACCGGCCAGTCGTGGCGCACCTGGCCCGCGTAGCGTAGAACGGCCAAGCGGAAGGCGCGCTGGCGGCGTTCGTCGCTGGTGTCGTCCCGCCGCTCCACGGGTCCATCTTGGCCCCGCTCCGCCTCAGCCCCGGCGCAATTTCCGGTCCACGCCCGATCCCGGGCGTGCTCGGGCATCGGAGCGGCCCTCGACGCAGCTCGGGCTGGTTGACGTGACGCCCCTGCCCGGCGACGCTGGGAGCGCAATGCCCTTCCGTTAGGTTTGAGACGACGACCCCGGCTGCCCGGCCGCTTGCGGTCGCCAGGCCCGACCCCGGTGCTCCCGGCGGGTGTATCGCGCCCGTGGGCCTCCTCCTTTCGCTCGTCCCTGTGCGGACCGAGCGAAGGGAGACCTACCTTGCCCAGGCGCTACCGCGCGCCGTTCGTGGCGCTTACTCTGGTGGCGACCGAGTCCCCGGGGACCGACGCCCACACCGACGCCCACACCGCCGTCATCTCCGGGCATGTGCTCGTCGACGGCCGACTCGTCACAAACCCAGCCGCCCGAGTTCGCCGAGATGCTGCGGTGCGGCTCGCGCCGAACCGGCGGTTGCGAGGCGAGGTCAAGCTTGCCCACGCCTTGGCGGCCCTCGACGTCCCCGTCATCGGGCGAGTTGCGCTCGATGTCGGGGCCTCTGCCGGCGGGTTCACCGCCGCCCTCCTGGGTGCGGGGGCAAGGCGCGTCTACGCCGTCGAGGCCGGTACCGGCCAGATGCTGGGTCGTGTGCGCGCCGACCCGCGTGTGGTGAACCTCGAAGCCCGCAACCTCGGCGAGCTCGACACCGAGCTCGTCCCCGAGCGGCTGGGCCTCGTGACCATGGACTTGTCGTACCTCCCGCTCGCCGACGGCATTCCCCAGCTCGCCCCACTGAGATTCACTCTCGAAGCTCACCTTCTGGTGCTGGTGAAGCCCACCTTCGAGCTACGCCGGCCGACCATGGCCGCTCGCCCCGAGGACGTGCAGGCGGCCGTGGACGCCGTCCTCGTCGCCGCCTGGGCTTGTGGCTGGACGCCAGTCGGCGCCACCCCCGCCCCCCGCACCGGGCGCCGCGGCGCCGTCGAGGTGTTCGTCCACGCCACGGCCGCGACCCCAACGACCTGACCGCATCGTCCGCGTGTGTGGCGCACGATGCCGCAGGCAGGGCGGGCAATGGCTGTCAACGGTCCCGGGTGACCCGGTACAGCAACCAGAGGGCTGCGGGCCGACTGCGCTCCGCGACCGGCGACAGATCGTTCCCGCAGCGGCGCCGGGGAGCCACCGCATGACGTCGCCCGAGAAATCTCGGCGCGGCGGTGGTCCTGCTCGCGTACCGTCGGGCTGTGCTCTCTGGCGACGAGCTGCGGCGGTTTGGCGCAGACGGCTACCTCGTCCTCCCCGGCGTCGTGCCCGAACACCTCCTCGCCGCGGTCGACGACGAGATCGATGAGCTGATTGCCTCCGACCCGCCTCCCGCGGGGACCGTCGGCAAGCACTTCTGGTTCCTCCCGCCGGCGGAGCTGCCTGCCGCGGACGCCGCCTTCCGGCAGTCCGGCGCTTTGGCCGTCGCCCAGGAGTTGGTCTTCCCCCTCGAACTGGGCTACGCCTTCGACCACATCCAGATCGCGCTCAACTACCCGCCGCAGGCGCACCGGCCGAGCGGCCCGCACCTCGACGGCCACGGCCCCGGCCAGGACCCGCCTCACTCGTTCACCATGTTGGCGGGCGTCTTCCTCGTGGACGAGCAGGAACGTCAGTCGGGGAACATCTGGGTCTGGCCGGGCTCACATCTGGACCACCAGCGTCTTTTTCGCGAGCGTGGCACCAGGGCGCTGCTGCCCGTCCGCGGTCACGCGACCATGCTCGATCCGCCCCTGGAGCTTAGCGAGCAGGCGCCGGTGATGGCGCACCGGGGCGACCTCCTCCTCGCCCACTTCCTCCTGGGCCACAACACCGGGGGAAACACGACCGACCGTGTCCGGCGCATCGCCTACTACCGCCTGAGATGCGAGGGCCACCGCCAACGCTGGGAGCAGACCTTTCTCGACGCCTTCTCCGAGTACGCGCCTGTCCGTCGCACGGCGACGACGTGACGCACGGGCGCCAGCCGGTCAGCCGCGGCAACCTCCAGCCCTGCCGTCCGGCAGTCGAGGAGTTCCCGATTGGCCTCGACGAAGACCTCGCTCGACGAAGCTGGCCCAGGGCTTGGCCCCCGTCGGGCCGAGGGTGGCGATGCGGTCGATGTCCTCCTGTAGGAACTCCTTGGCCGCTTCGACCACCTGTCGCAGATCGCTCCAGCCGTAGGCTTCACACAGGACGCGCAGGCGGTCGGCCCGGTCCGGGGGCTCACTGAAGCCGCCCTCGTGGCAGTGGCCGTCGTTGCGCATCGGCGCCACAAGGAATCGATCGGTCGTCGTGCCGCCTTCGCGGATGCGGCGCTCAGCCGCCGGCGTCGGAGATGTAGATGATGCTGCGGCCGTCCGGGGACCAGGCCGGGGTGTAGCCGCGGGGGCCGGTGGTCAGCTTGCGGACGCCGGAGCCGTCGGCGGCCATGACGTAGACGGACGGGTTGCCGTCGCGGTCGCTGGCGAAGGCGATCTCGCCGCCGCCGGGGGAATAGACGGCCTCTCCCTCGGCCTGGGGCGTGGACGCCAGGGCGATCAAGGCCGAGCCGTCGAGGTTGACGGCGTAGACGTCCGGGGTCCCGTCGCGATCGGACGTGAAGACGATCCGGCGGTCGTCCTTGGCCCACGCCGGCCGGTGCGCGACCGCAGGGGCGTCGGTGACCTTGGCGGCGCCGGCCCCGTCCGCCGCCATGGTCCACAGCGTGAGGACGCCTCCGTCCCGGTCGCTGAGGAAGGCGATGCGGGCCCCGTCCGGGGACCACGCCGGCCACCCGTCCTGGCCGCCCAGGTTGGTGAGGCGGCGGACGGCCGAACCGTCGGCGTTCATCACGTACACCTCGGGGTTCTGGTCCCGGTCGCTCATGAACGCGATGCGGGCGCTGTCGGGCGACCAGGCGGGTGAGCTGTCCTCGCCCGCCCCGTCGGTCAGCCGGCGGATGCCCTCGCCGTTGGCTTGCATGACCCAGATCGAGCGCCGGCCCTCGACCACGCTCTCGAAGGCGATGCGCGAGCCGTCGGGCGACCACACCGGGGCGCCGTCGAAGGCCAGCGGGCGGTTGGTGAGGATGCGCTTGTTCCCTCCGTCGGCGTCCATGATGGCGACCTGGGGCGTGCGGATGCGGTCGGGCGCGGGCAAGGCCGGCCCGGGCGTGGTGTCGGCCCCGCCTCCGCCTCCGCCCCCGCCCCCGCCCCCGCCGCCCGCGGCCAGGGCGACCACCCCCGCCGCCACCGCCACCGTGGCCAGGGCGGCCACGACCATCCCCTTCTTGCTCGACGGCTTGCGCTTGTTCTCGGGGACAGGCACGGCCTCGGCGTGCTCGGGGCACTTGAGGCCGACGGGCGTCTTGACCAGGCACTCGGGGCAGATGGGCGTCTCGCACTCGGCGCAGCGGAGGCGCGTGGGGGCGCCGTGGCGGGCGCAGGTGGCGGCGCCGGTGTCAGTGCTGCTCATAGCCAGCCCTTCTTCTTGAAGTAGCGGAACCCGAGGACGGTGATGAGGGCCATGACCCCGAGCGCGTACAGGTATCCGAACCGCCAGCTCAGCTCGGGCATGTGCTCGAAGTTCATCCCGTAGATCCCCGCCACGAGCGTGGCGCCGAGCAGGATGGCGCCGCCCGACGTCATCGTCTTCATCACCCCGTTCATCCGGTTGGAGATCACCGCCAGGTGGGCGTCGACCGCGTTGCCGAGCAGCTCCCGCTGGGCGTTCGTACACGTCCTGGAGGTAGGTCATGGTGTGCTCGTCGATCCACTTGACCTCGCCCCGCAGCAGCGACGACACCACCTCCCGCAGCGGCGCCACCGCCCGCCGGAACAGCACGAGGCGGCGGCGGACGTCGAGCAGGGTCTTCTGCATGGCGTGCTCATCCTCGGGGCGCTCGGAGTCGGACGCTCGACGGCGCCGAAGTACCCGTCGACCAGGACGCCCATCTGGGTGGACAGCAGGAACGGGGCGGTGGGCGGGGCGGGAAGGCTCCGCTCGAACCGGGCCCGGGCCCGCTCGAACCGGGGCCGGGCGTAGCGCCCACGGTCGGACCCGCACACGCTGATGACCCAGCCCGGCCCGATGAAGTAGTCGAGCTCCTGGAGGAGGGCGGCGGTGTAGGCAACCACGAAGGCATGCGTCGGGCCGCTGCTGGCGCCGCCCTGCGCTCGTCGGCCACGTGCTCGGCGATGCCGGCCTCGTCGAGCTGGTCGACCTGGCCCCCGCCCCGGTGCACGCGGACGGTGATCACCGCCGGACGACGGCTCGGACCTGGTCGCTCCGCTCCTCGACCGAACCCTTGAGGACCTGGTACTCCACGTCGCCGGTGTCGAGGAGGTGGCGGATGCGACGGTCGATGTCGGCCTGGAAGGCGGGGTCGTCGGGCCGCAGGCCGTCGAGGACGATCGGGAACTCGATGGGCAGGTAGAAGACGTGGTCGTAGCGGGCCCGGAGGTCGAACAGGGCGAGCTCCCGCGACTCGTACCAGAGGTGGTTCTCCTTGCGGGTGGAATCGTTGTGCTCCATCACCCACTCGGCGTAGGCCAGGACGTCGTAGATCGACCGGTCGGCGACGAACCGCTCGTGGGACGTTTCTGCCCGCCACTGCTTGAGGAAGATGAGCGTCTCGCACTCCGCGGTCGCGTTCTGGTCGAGCTGGAAGCCCAGCTCGACCACCTGGCGGGCGACCTCGGGCAGCAGCGGGAGGTCCCACTCCCGGGCGAAGAGGTTGGCGAGGGTGGTCTTGCCGGTCGAGAACGAACCCACGAAGGCGACTTTCACCGCCACATTCTGGCCCGACCGCGGCGCGCCGGGATGCCCCGGCGGCCGCGTACTGTTGAGGGTTCGTATGGAGCGCCTCTGCCTGCTGTCCGTCCACGCCCACCCCGACGACGAGGCGTCGAAGGGGGCGGCGACCGTCGCCCGCTACCACGCCGAAGGGGTGCGCACCGTGCTGGTGTGCTGCACCGGCGGCGAGGCGGGGGAGATCCTCAACCCCGCCATGGACCGGCCCGAGATCAAGGCGAACCTGGCCTCGGTGCGCCGGCAGGAGCTGGCCCGGGCCACCGAGATCATCGGCTACGACCAGGTCGACCTGCTCGGGTACCGCGACTCGGGCATGCCCGGCGCCGAGTGCAACGCCCACCCCGACTGTTTCGCCCAGGCCCCCCTGGACGAGGCGGTCGGGCGCCTGGTGGCCGTCATCCGGCGGGAGCGGCCCCAGGTGCTCGTCACCTACGCCGACGACCACGGCGGCTACGAGCACCCCGATCACATCCGGGTCCACGAGATCACCGGCCCCGCCTTCGACGCCGCCGGCGATCCTGACGCCTACCCGGGCGCGGGCGAGCCCTGGCAGCCGCTGAAGATCTACTACTCGGCTTGGTCCGCGGCCCGCATGAAGGCCCTGCACGCCAAGTTCCTCGAGCTGGGCCTGGAGTCGCCGTTCTCGAAGGAACGGCTCAACCGGGCGGGCATGGACGACCGCATCACCACCAAGGTGGACATCTCCGGCTTCCACGACGTCCGGCGGGCGGCCCTCATCGCCCACGCCACCCAGATCGACCCCAGCTCGCCGTTCTGGTTCGGCCTGCCGCCGGAGATCGTCGCCTACCCCTACGACGACTACATCCTGGCCCGCACCCTGGTCGAGGGCCCGGGGCGGGAGGACGACCTGTTCGCCGGCCTGCGCGTCCCGACCGGCTCGTAGCGCCGGGGCTCGCCGGGGACGGCCTCCGCCGGCACTGAGTACCATCCCGCCGATGCCCAAGTACCTGAGCCAGGACTGGCTCGATCGCCAGCGGGAGATCGCCCAGGAGTTCGCCGAGCGCCCGGGCGCCACCGCCCGCTTGCAGTACGTCGTCACGGGCGGGCCCGGCGGCGAGATCCGGTACCACTGGACCGTCGAGAACGGGAAGATCCGGGAGGACCGGCTCGGCGAGGACCCCGACGCCGAGGTGATCATGACCCTCACCTACGACGACTCGGTGAAGATGCAGCGGGGCGAATTGGACGAAACGGCGGCCTTCATGCAGGGCCGGCTCAAGGTCAAGGGCAACATGGGCAAGCTGATGAGCCTGATGCCGCTCACCCAGAGCGCCGACTACAAGGCCATCAAGGCGAAGATCACCGAGATCACCGAGTGGTGAGCGCGGTCGCCCTGGAGGGTCGCTCGAGCTAGGAGGGTGCTGATTTGCGGGTCGACGGCTCCGCCGTCGACGGCCTGACCAGGACTTTCGCGTGCGGTGTGCGGCCATCAGGCCTCTTAATCAGCACCCTCCTAGATCGCCTGGAGGACGGCGGCGGTGAAGAGGCGGATGCCGGTCGAGGTCAGGTGGAGGCCGTCGTCGAAGAAGGCCTCGGGGTGGGACGAGGCGACCAGGCGCCAGTCCACCAGGTGCACGTTGGGCCGCCGCTCCACGGCGGCGGCGATGACGTCGTTGTTGGGGTCCTGCCACGCCCGCTGCACGTGGACGTTGACCACCAGCACCTTGCGCCCGCCGTCCCCCACCGCGTCGAGCAACTGGTCGAACTGGCCCGCGCTGAAGGGGCCGTTGTTGCCGGTCTGGAGGACGACGACGTCGCCGAGCCTGTCGCCGTCGCGGTAGGCCCGGGCGATGGCGAGGACCTCGGGGAACTGGCGGGCGACGGCGGCGTCCACCACGATCCCGGGCACCTGGAGCTCCAGCAAGGGCTTGGCGCCGAGGAGCACCGAGTCGCCGATGGCGGTGACCCGGGCGGCCACCGTGGGCAGGGACGCGGGCGGGGCGAACGCCGGCGCAGTGGGCGCCGGCGCAGAGGGCGCGGGCGCCGCCGTGGGCGCGGGCGCCGCCGTGGGCGCGGGCGCCGCCGTGGGCGCGGGCGCCGCCGTGGTGGTTGTCGCCGGCGGCTCGGGCGGCGGTGGGGGCGGCAGGCTGCCGGCGACTTTGGCGGCGGCGGCCGAGTTCAGGCCGGCGGCCACCTTGGTCGCCGCCACCTTGGTCGCCGCCACCTCGCTGTGGCTCACCACCAGCCCGATCCCGACGGTGGCCAGGACCAGGGAGAACGCCAACCCCCAGGCGGCCGTCCGGCGGGCGGGGGGGCTGCGGAACGACCACGCCAGGCGGACGTCCTTCCAAAGCCGGCCCAGCGCCCCCGACCGGGCCGGCATCTCGATGAAGCGGTACGACGCGCACGCCAGGGCCAGCGTCAACCCGATGCGGAGGGCGAGAAGGGGCAGGCCCGTCAGCGGCACGTCGAGGTGCGGCCGGGTGAGCATCAGCACCGGCCAGAACCAGAGGTAGACGGAGTACGAACGCCTGCCCAGCCACACCAGAGGCCGTAGCCCGAGCGCCCGCCCGAGGATCCCGGGACGTCCCGGCCGGGCCGCCGCGGCCACCACCGCGGCCGCGCCCAGGGCCACCGCGAGGAAGCCGCCCCGGTACAGGAGCGGGTCGAACTCGTTCACGGTGGCGACGGCCCACACCAGCCCGCCCAGCGCCGCCAGCCCGAGCACGTCCAGCAGGTGGCCGCCCGACCGGCGGATGCTCTCCACCACCTGCCACCGGGTGGTGGCGGCGGCGAGGGCCGCCCCCACGAGCAGCGCCGCCGCCCGGGTGTCGGTGCCGTAGTAGACGCGCGAGGGGTCGTGGTAGGGAACGAACAGCGCCGCCATGAGCGCCGCCGAGGCGCCGGCGGCGACGAGGAGCGGCCTGGCGATCCGCCGGTGGGGCCGGTGGCGCAGGAGGAAGGCCAGCGCCGGCGGCCACAGCAGGTAGAACTGCTCCTCGACGGCCAGGCTCCACAGGTGCTGGAGGATGGGCGGCCGGCCCGCCGACTGGAAGTACGACTGCTCGCCGAAGACGAGCCGCCAGTTGAAGACGTAGCCGAGGGCGGAGAGGAGATCGGTCCGTATGCGGTGGGCCTGGTCGGGGGCGAGGATCGGGACCGCCACGGCGGTCGCCGCCAGCAGGACCAGCACCGCAGGGAGGAGCCGGCGGGCGCGGCGGGCCCAGAAGCGGCGCAGGTCGATCCGGCCCTCCCGGCGCCGCTCGGCCAGCAGCAAAGCGGTGATCAGGTAGCCGCTGAGGACGAGGAACAGGTCGACGCCAAGGAAGCCGGCTCGGGCCCACGGCAGGTGGGCGTGATACGCGAAGACAGCCACGACCGCCAGCGCCCGGAGGCCGTCCAGAGCGGGCCGGTAGCCGAGGCGGGGCTGGTTGCTCGCGCTCACCGTCATCGTCCGCGGCGGGGCGGTCAGCACTGGCGCACATGGTAGGAGCCGGACCGGCGCGGAGCGCGCCTTTCCTGGCTACCCGTCCTGGCTACCCGATGGCGTCGTTGGGCGTGCGGGCCCCGTCGGCGCGGGCGAAGGCATCGGCGGGGGGGTTGCGGCCCAGCAGGAACCCCAGGACGGCGACATGCTGGTTCTCGATGGGGTGGATGGACGCCGCCACCTTCAGCGCGGCCACGTTCTCGAAGGCGCCGAGCGTCGCCAGGTAGGTGATGGCGGTGAGGTTCTCCAGGTCGTGCAGGACGGACAAGTAGCTGACCGTGTCCCGGGCCCGGAACAGCTGCGGGTCGATGGTGGCGGCCTTGACGGTCAGGTTGGCGCCCGTGATCCCCGGCCGGCCGGCCCCGGTCAGCACGCTGTTCCAGGCGACTGCGTGCTCCTGGTGCTGGCGCAGCAGCTCCTCGATGGCGGGCTGGACGGCAGGCGGGTACGGCCCCAGCCGGTCCCTGCGGTTCAGCCCGTCCTGGTAGGCGTAGACGAGCAGGTTCTCGAGGGACACCAGCAAGGCCGCCAGGGACAGGTCGCCCTCCAGCTTGTCGCCCCGGGTGACGGCGGTGGGGTCGGGACGGTTGCCTCCGCCGGATCCGCCGCATGCGGCCGCCGCCGTCGCCAGCAGGCTCCCCTGGAGGAAGGTGCGACGGTTCACCGGATGGCGCCCTCGGCCGCGGGCCGGGCCAGGTCGACCGGGCTGAACGGTTCGGGGAAGCCGGTCCTGACCGAGTCGGTCGGGAGCCGGTCGAGCGTCCCCGCCGCCAGGCTCACCAGGTCGAGGGCCCGAGCGGCGACGAACGTCTTGGCCAGGTGCAGCAGGCCCACGTGCTGCGACTCCACGGCGAGCACGCTGCCCGTCAGCCGCCGGGCGTTGACGTCGGCCAGCAGCCCGAGGTCGAACTGGAACGTCTGCGCGGCGGCCTGCTCCAACTCCAGCGCCAAGTCGATGGCCGGACCGATGTCGGTGAGGCTCGGCCGGGCGCGTGCGACGGTCTGCGCCAGCGCCGGGTTGGCGGCGGTCTGCGCCCGTCCCCCCAAGGCTGCGGCGACGTCGTTGTAGGCCGCCGCGTGCTCGGTGTGCTGGGCCCGGGCGGTGGTGATGAGCGTGCGGAGCAGCGGGTTGGCGCTCGCCCCCGCCAGGATGGGCAGACCGAGCAGGATCTCGTACGCGCCGATGATGGCGTGCTCGACCGAGGCCGCCGTCTGGAGGATCTGGACGTCTAGGGCCTGGTCGGCGACGGCGGGGCGTACGCCCGACGCGAGGCCCAGGAACGCGCGGCGATCCATGTGGACTCACCGTAGGCGGTCCGCAGGCGGGGGAGCAGGGCGGCCAGGGCGAGCCCGCCGGCCACCACCTCGGCCGCCTTCGCCGGCACGTCCTCGAACCGGTAGGGTTCCTGGTGGCCGACCAGGGGCAACGCCACCTCCCGGGCGACGAAGTAGGCGCCGATGAGCACCGTGGTTGTCACCAAGACGGAGGTGTAGGCCCGCACCGACGGCCTTCTCCACAGTGTGAGCGCCTCGCCCAGCAGCAGAACGCCGGCGCCGGCGAAGAACAGGCCGAGGTGCCACCCCTCGGCCCAGTGCGACGGGGTCAGCGCCATGTGGGCGGCGCCGGTGAGGGCCAGGGCGGCCGCGGCCGCCTGGGCGGGAGTCGGCCGGCGCCGGCGCACGGCCATGCCGGCGGTGAGGGCGCCGATCGCCAGGACCAGCGCCCCTGCGGTGGCGACGAGTTCGATGGGCAAGCCCTCCTCGGGCATCGCCGCGGGCATCGCCGTGGGCGCCGCCACGGCCCCCGCGGCCCCCGCGGCCCCCGCTGCGGGCGGGCTGGCGGGCGGGGCGACCTCGTGGGCGAGCACCGGTCCGCCTGCGACCATGGCGACGGATGTTGCAACAGCGAGTGCGACTGCAGCGCGGCAGACCGGCCCCATCGCGCCCAGTTCGGAGCGCGCCGCCCCGCCGGATGAAGAGGATTCCTGTCATCCAACCGTTCAGCCGGGGACGAACTGTCACTGTGATCCGCAAACTGGCCCTCGTCTCCGCCGCGGTCGTCGTTCTCGGCGCCGGGTGCGGGGGCGGCGAAACCCAGACCTCCCAACCTTCCCAGCCCTCTCAGACCTCTCAGCCCTCCCAGACCTCTCAGCCCTCCCAGAGCTCTCAGACCGTTACCCTGAAGCTCATTGCCTTCAAACCTGAGCGGCTCGAGGTGAAGGCGGGATCGGCCGTGACCTGGCAGAATGACGACGGGACCGCCCACACGGTGACGTCGGGGCGCGTCGTGCAGGCCGGCGGGTCGGTGCAGGCCATGCCGGACGGCCGCTTCGACTCGGGGAACCTGACAGCCGGCAAGCGGTTCATGTTCACTTTCCAGACACCCGGTTCCTATCTGTATTACTGCAACCTTCATCCGGCAACCATGCGCGGCGAGATCGTCGTCAGCTAAGGAGGCTCCCCTTGAGAAAGGTTCCCATCCGTCTCGCCAGTGCGGGCGTCGCCCTGGCCCTGGTCGGCTTCGCCTGCGGTGGTGACAGCGACAGCGGAGACTCGGCGAGCGGCCAGAGCACGCCGACGACCGCGCCCGCCCCGTCGACGACCACCGGCGCCGCCACCTTGCGGGCCGGCCTGACCGGCCTGCTCACCGAGCACGTGTACCTGGCCGCCCTGGCCACCGGCGCCGCCCTGCGGGGCGACACCAAGGGCTTCGAGGCCTTCGCCGCCGCCCTGAACGGGCCCACCAACAGCAACACCGCCGACCTGGTGGGCGCGGTCACCAGCGCCTACGGGGCCGACGTGGGCAAGGCCTTCGACGGCCTGTGGCGCAGCAACGGCCACATCCCCGCCGTCGTCGCCTACACCCAGGCGGTGGCCGCCAACAACAAGGCCGACGCCGACAAGGCGGTCAACGACCTGCTGTCCTACGCCAAGACCTTCGGCACGACCATGAACTCGGTCAACAGCAACCTCCCCGCCGCCGCGGTCGAGGATGGCGTGAAGATGCACATCACGACCCTCAAGGCCGTGATCGACGCCCAGAAGGCCGGCAACCAGCCCGCCGTCTACAGCTCCCTTCGCACCGCCTACGGCCACATGGCCGATCTCGGCGCCACCCTGGCCGGCGCCACCGCGGCCAAGTTCCCGGACAAGTTCTCGGGCGCGGCCGACAGCAAGGCGTCCGCCCTGCGGGCGGGCATGACGTCGCTGCTCCGTGAGCACGTCCTGCTCGCCTC
>Ga0187893_10007126_pt1 | contig 18585 bp, 18 predicted proteins | sample MA1701074metaG_FD_139574 | JGI IMG/M metagenome (GOLD analysis project Ga0187893, IMG submission 139574) | White microbial mat communities from a basaltic lava cave in the Kipuka Kanohina Cave System on the Island of Hawaii, USA - MA170107-4 metaG ... | reverse complement strand
GGCTTGGCAGGGCCGTGGCGAGGTTGATTGCCACGTCGCAGCCGACCAGCCCGATCCGCAACGACGCTTCGTCGAAAATGTCCGCCTTGGCCAGCTCAGCGCCGCAGGCTGCGGCGGCGACGGCCGCCTCGGGCCGTCGCACCAGAGCGCGGACGCGGTAGCCGGCGCCGATCAGCCGCGGCAGCAGATGGCGCCCATAAACCCCGGTCGCGCCGAGCACGGCGACGCGCATGGTCATGGTATGTCGCTCTCACGAGGGGCGGAGTGGGCTCCGTGTTCATCTGTGGTCATCTGTGGTCATCGGTGTTGATCTGTGGTGTCGCCTTCACTCCCACAAGCGGTCGAGCATCGCGCCGACCCCGGCGAAGAGCTGGTCGATCTCGCTGCGGGTGATGATGAGCGGCGGGGCCAGGGCGATCAGGTCGCGAATGCCGCGCACGATGACGCCCTGCTCGCGGCAGAGCGCGACCGCTCTGGCGCCGAGGACGGGCGGGGTCTTGAGCGCGGCCTTGCCGCCGCGCGGCAGCAGATCGAGGGCGCCGATGAGCTGGTGCCCGCGCACCTCGCCCACCGCGCGATGGCCTTCGAACGCGCGCAGCTTGCGCTGGAAGTACGGCCCGACGTCGTCCCGCACGCGCTCGATCAGCCGCTCGCGCTCGAGGATCTCCAGGTTGGCGAGCCCCGCCGCCGTCGCCACCGGGTGGCCGCTGTACGTGAACCCGTGCGCGAGATAGCCGCCGCGTTCGAGCACGTCGGCGATCGCGTCGCTCACCACCGTGGCGCCGAGGGGCACGTAGCCGCTGGTGATCCCCTTCGCCATGGTGATCATGTCGGGCTCGAGACTCCACAGACCGGAGGCAAACCAGTCGCCGAGACGGCCGAACGCGGTGATCACCTCGTCGGCGACGAAGAGCATCTCGTGCCGCTGGCACAACTCGCGCAGCGACTGCAGGTAGCCGGGCGGCGGCACGATGACGCCGCCGGCGCCCTGGATGGGCTCGGCGAACAGCGCCGCGATGGTGTCGGCTCCCTCCCGCGCGATGATGCGTTCGGTCTCATCCAGGCACCACTCGGCATACTCCGCCGGCGAGCGGTCGCTGTTGGCGCCGTACGGATGCGGTCCGGGCACATGGATGAACCCGGGCAGCGGCAGATCGAACGGCTCGGTGCAGCTCGGCAGGCCGGTCATGCTGGTCGTAGCCAGCCCCACGCCGTGGTAGGCGAACGTCCGGGTGACGATCTTCACCTTGCCGGCTCGGCCGCGCAGCTTGTTGTAGGCGCGGATGAGCTTGAGCGCCGTCTCGTTCGCCTCCGATCCGGAGTTCGAGAAGAACACCTTGTTCAGCGAGTCGGGCGTGTGCGCCGCGAGCTTGTCGGCGAGCAGGATGGTCGGCTCTGTGGTGGTGTTGAAGAACGAGGGGTAGTACGCCACCGCCGTCATCTGCCGATGCACGGCGTCGGCGATCTCGCGGCGGCCGTAGCCGACGTTCACGCACCAGAGGCCGGCGAGCCCGTCGAGCAGGCGGCGGCCGCTCTCGTCGGTGACGAAGCAACCCTCCGCCGACTCGATGACGTTCGTCCCGCGCGCGTGCAGATCGGTGTGGTCGGTGAACGGATGCAGATGATGCGCCTCGTCGAGCCGGCGCAACGTCGCGAGATGGGCTGTGTCCATGCCCCCGAATAGAGCACAGCGCGCCGAAGTCGGGAATCGCGTTCGTTCCACACCCGTGCCCGTCTCTCTTCGTAGCCCCGGCCTCCGCGCCGGGTGGGCCTGTGAAGCGGGCCCCAGGAACGACGCCGGCGAACCTCGGCCGCGCTGCCGCGCGGCCACCCGGCACGGAGGCCGGGCTACGGAGACGGGCAGGGGCACGGGATTCTGACAGTTGCAAGGGCGGTGCTATATGACCGACATGGGCCCTCCGGTGGAGCTCATACCCGACGACCTCGCGCCCGGCGATGCGGCGGCGCGTGACTTCGACTGGTCCGGACTGCGCCTGGTGCGCATTCGCGCCCCCGACCATCCGCTCTTTCGCGCGGTGTACCAGCGCCTGTGGCAGGAGTTCGGACCGCGCGGGGAGATGGAGAAGGAGGCGGTGATCGCGGCGCGTCTCGGTTGGGATCCGGCTCAACTCGTCAACCACCACGCGTTCCGCTACGAGATGCTGGCGGTCCAGCGCGGTGAAGAGATCGTCGCGTTGCGCGATCATACCGCGATGGTGCCCGCCCCCCCGCACCGCGCGGCACATCCTGGGCAGGTGATCGTCCACCTCTCGCACGTCATCGTCGAACCGCCGCTGCGCGGGACCGGCTTGGCCGGCTGGTTGCGGTCGCTGCCGCTGCAAACGGCGCGCGAGTGCGCGCGAGCGGCGGGCGAGCCGGCCCGTGACCGGATCACGTTGGTGGCCGAGATGGAGCACCCCGACGGCGTGACGCCGATGGTGATGACGCGGCTGCGATCCTACGAGCGCGCCGGGTTCCTCAAGGTGGATCCCGACGCGGTCCACTACTGCCAGCCGGATTTTCGGCCGGCCGCCGAGATCGACCGGAGCTCGGTCCAGCCTGTGCCGCTGGCGCTGCTGGTCCGCCGGGTCGACTGCGAGGCCGAGCCGTCGATGTCGGGCGGCGAGCTACGCGAGATCGTCGCCGCGTTGTATACGATGTTCGGCATGCACGCGCGCGCCGATCACATGGCGCCGCTCTGGGCGCTGCTCGATCACTTCCCCGGCCCGGGGGAGCGGGTGGGATTGCGGCCACCGCTGTCATGAACCTGGGTCGTCGTAACCGCCGTCTCCGTAGCCCCGGCCTCCGCGCCGGGTGGGCCTGCGAAGCAGGCCCCAGGAGCGACGCCGACGACTCTGGGCCGCGCGGCCGCGCGGCCACCCGGCGCGGAGGCCGGGGCTACGGAGAGAGACCTCGATGACGATCACCGCCTACTACCACCCCGGCTACGCCGCTCCGATCGGGCAGCATGTGATGCCGATCAACAAGTTCGCGCTCGTCGCCGACGGGCTGCGGGACGATCCGCGCGTGCGCCTGGCAGCGCCGGAGCCGCTCACGGAAGCCGACCTGCTGCGCGTGCACACCCGCGAGTACGTCGACGCGGTGCGCACGGGCGAACCGCGGGCACTGGCCGAGTCGCAGAAGTTTCCGTGGTCGCCGGAGCTGTATCCGTCGGTGTTGCTGACCGGCGGCGGGTGCCTGGCGGCGGCGCGGCGGGCGCTTGCCGACGGCGTCGCCGCGGCTCTGGTGAGCGGCTTCCACCACGCCCACGCCGACCACGGCGAAGGGTTCTGCACCTTCAACGGCCTGGTGGTGACGATCGACGCGCTGCGCGCCGCCGGTGCGGTGCAACGCGTCGCCGTGCTCGACATGGATCTGCACTACGGCAACGGCACCGCCGCGCTCGCACCGGCGCGGCCGTATCTGTTCACCATGTCGATCTATGGGAACGAGTACGCGCAGAACCAAGCGTTCCGCGACGTCAGCACCCGACGCCACACCGACGGCCTCAACCACGCCTCGATCGCGCTGCCGAACGGCAGCGGGCCCGCGCCCATGTTGGCGGCGCTGGAGGACGGGGTGGCGCGCATCCGCGCCTGGAGCCGGCCGGACCTGCTGCTGTACCAGGCCGGCGCCGATCCGTATTGCGAAGACCCCTACTCGCCTCTCGCGCTCGACCACGACGACCTGCTCGCCCGCGACCGCCGCGTCTTCGAGCTCGCCCGCGCCGAGGGCATTCCCATCGCCTGGGTCCTCGCCGGCGGCTACACCAAGGACACCGCGAAGGTCGTGCGCGTGCACCTCAACACCTTCGACGCGGCGCTCTCGGTGTTCGGCTAGACCCTGGCCAGCACCCTGGTGTACAGGGAGCGCGTGATGCGCCGACGCGTCCTCGCATCAGCTCCGCCGCGGCGCCGCGGGAGCGCGCGGCGATGAAGCTCCTCAATTCCCTGCTCGGCGCCTGGACCGCTCTGGTGCTGCTCTTCTTCTACCTGCCCATCGTCATCCTGATCGGATTCTCGTTCAACACGTCGCGTCTCAACATCATCTGGGAGGGGTTCACGCTGGAGTGGTACGGCGCGATCTGGCGCGACAGCGTCTTGGTGAGCTCGCTCAACAACAGCTTGCTGGTTGCCGTCGCCAGCACCGTGGTCTCGGTCGTCCTCGGCACGGCCGGCGCGTGGCTGCTCTACCGCCACCGCTTTCCCGCTACCCGGCTGGTGATGACCCTGGTGTTCATTCCGATGATCATCCCGGAGGTGATCATGGGGGTGAGCCTGCTCATCCTGTTCGTCACCGTCGGCCTCGAGCTCGGCTACGCAACCATCATCATTTCCCACGTCACCTTCTGCTTCCCGTTCGTCATGGTCGCCGTGCAGGCGCGTCTCGCTGGGCTCGACCCCTCACTCGAAGAGGCGGCGATGGATCTCGGCGCGACGCCGGCGGTCGCCTTCCGCCGCGTGCTGGTGCCGTTCCTCATGCCGGCCATCGTCTCCGGCGCGCTGATGGCGTTCACCTTGTCGCTCGACGAGCTGATCGTCACCTACTTCACCGCCAGCGCCGGCACGCGCACGCTGCCGCTCGAGATCTTCGGCCGCGTGAAGAAGGGGCTCGACCCAACCCTCAACGCGATCTCGACCGTGTTCATCGTGTCTACCGTAGGGCTCGTCCTGGCAACGGAGATCCTCAGACGACGCAAGTAGGGGCGACGCACGCGTCGCCCCGTCCCGGAAGGAGGGCAGGAACCATGCGACCAACCGCGAAGATCTTCGCAACCATCTGTCTGGCCGCTGCGGCGGTCTGGGGGTGTACCTCGAAGACGGAGGCGCCCAAGGAGCTCAACCTGTTCGCCTGGTCGGAGTACGTGCCGCAGTCGGTGATCGACGGGTTCACGGCCGAGAGCGGCATCAAGGTCAACTACGAGACCTACGCCTCGAACGAGGAGATGCTCGCCAAGCTGGTGTCGGGCGCGCAGCGCTACGACCTCATCCAGCCCTCGGAGTACACCATCGAGGCGCTGATCAAGGAGAACCAGCTGCAGCCGGTCGACTGGTCGAAGGTGCCCAACATCAAGAACATCGGCGCGCAGTACAAGAACCAGGCGCACGACCCGCAGCAGAAGTACACCGTGCCCTGGTTGACCGGCTCGGTCGGCATCGTCGTCAACACCGACAAGGTCAAGGACGAGATCAAGGGCTACAAGGACGTCTTTCAGGAGAAGTACAAGGGCCGCATCGTCGTCCTCGACGATCCGCGCGAGATCGTCACGTGGGCGCTCGCCACGCTGGGCAAGGGGCCGAACGACGTGACGCCGGAAACGCTCGAGCAGGTGAAACCGATCCTGCAGCAATGGCTGCCGCTGGTGAAGGTGTACGACTCCGACAGCCCGAAGACCGCGCTGCTCAACGGCGACGTCGATCTCGGCGTCGTGTGGTCCGGCGAAGCCGCGTTGCTGCACAACGAGGATGCGAAGTTCGCCTACATCCTGCCCGCCGAGGGCGCGCACGGATTCATCGACAGCCTCGCCATCCCGGCCAACGCGCCCAATCCGCAGGGGGCGATGTTGTTCATGAACTACATCCTGCGCCCCGAGGTGAGTAAGCTCATCTCCGCCGACTTCCCCTACACCAACCCCAACCTCGAGGCGCGCAAGCTGCTCACGCCGGAGGAGCTCGCCAACCCGGCGAGCTATCCCCCCGGCAACCCCAAGCTCGAGGGCTTCGCCGACATCGGCGACTCGGCGGTGCAGGTCGACAAGCTGGTGACGGATCTCAAAGCCGAGGGCTAATTGGCGAGTCGCTCAGCGTTGAGCGTTGACCGTTCAGCGTTTTCCACCGCGGCTGCGTAGAGCGCAACGCTGAACGCTCGGCGCTGAACGCTGAACGCCTTGCGACCGCCACGGCAACCAACACATGAGACAGGGCAGTACCACCGTCGAGGCGCCGGCCGGCTACCAGAAGCCGCCGAGCTTGACGGCCTGGATGTTGATCGCCCCGCTCTTTCTGTGGGTGGCGGCCTTCGTCGTCGGGCCGACGCTGATCATGCTGGTGTACAGCTTCTGCCGGCGCGGCACGCTCGGCGGCGTGATCTTCAGTTTCACGCTGGAGAATTACGCGGCGGTCTTCGACCAGACCTACCTGCAGATCGTCATCCGCTCGATCGTGTTCGCCGCCATCACCACGGCGATCTGCCTCGTGATGGGATATCCGGTCGCCTACTACATCGGCCGCGCCCCGGAGCGCTGGCGCAACACGCTGCTCATGCTGGTCATGGTCCCGTTCTGGACCAGCTTTCTCATCCGCACCTACGCCTGGGTCACGATCCTGAAGAGCGAAGGGCTGTTGAACAGCCTGCTGGTGCACTACCAGCTGATCGCCGCGCCGTTCGAGATGCTCTACACGCGCGGCGCGGTGATCCTCGGTCTGGTCTACACCTTCCTGCCGTTCATGATCCTGCCGATCTACACCAGCGTCGAGAAGCTCGACAACGCGTTGGTCGAGGCGGCCTTCGATCTCGGTGCCGGCCCCCTGCGCGCCTTCGCGCGGGTGATCGTCCCGATCACCGCCCCCGGCATCACCGCCGGCATCCTGCTGGTGTTCATTCCCGCGCTCGGCATCTACGCCGTGAACGACATCCTCGGGGGCGGCCGGGTCGACATGATCGGCAACATCATCGAGAACCAGTTCAAGGGCAACGCGCGCAACTGGCCCTTCGGCGCCGCCCTCGGCATCGCACTGATGCTCGGTTTCGCTGCCGCGTTCTGGTTCAGCAGCCGCTGGCAGGCGGAGCGTCGGTGAGCCGGCGCCGCATCCGGCCGCGCATCCCGCCCCGTCGTGGCTTGGCTCGCCCGTACCCCTGTGGTGGAATACGCGCACATGCCTGATCCGCAACAGGCGTTCGGCCTTCTGCACGTCCTGCTCTTGGCGATCGCCGGTTGTCTCGCGTTTGCCGTGTTCACCGACGAGTGGCTGTGGACCGGGCTCGCACTGGCGGCCGCGGCAGGGCTGTCGGCCTGGGCATGGATCGTGGCGAAGCGCCAGTACGACAACGACGACCCCCCGACGTACTAGCGCGCGACATGCGGAGCGCCCCGATCGGCGTCGCCGTAGCGACGCCCTATCTGCCGGAGCTGGAGTCGTTGCGCGGCGTGGCCATCGCGCTGGTCGTGCTGTTCCATCTCGACGCGCACCTCGACGCGCTGCGCATCTTCTTCGATGCCAGCCAGGGCACGATGGTGTCGCCGCTGTTCGCGTTCATCCGCGCCGGCAGCAGCGGCGTCAGCCTGTTCTTCATCCTGAGCGCCTTCCTGCTCTCGCTGCCGTTCCTGACGCACGCCGCTGGCGGGAAGCAGGTCTCGGTCCGACGCTACGCGGGGCGGCGTGCCTTGCGCATCCTGCCGCTCTACTGGTGCGCCGTCGCCGCGGCTGCCGTGCTGTCAGCGTCGAGCGCGACCGATGTGCTGCGCGGGCTCCCGTATCTCGTCTTTCTCAACGGCATTGCCGACCTCACCACGCCGTTGCCGCCCTACAGCAACGTCTGGTGGAGCCTGGCCACCGAGGCGCAATTCTACCTGCTGCTGCCGCTTCTGCCTCTGGCGCTGGGCACCCCGCGGCGGCGCGTCGCCGGCGCCATCGGGCTGGCGGCCATCATCGCCGCGTACGCGGCGTTTCTGACCGGCGGGCTGCACGTGCGGTCGATCCTCGGTCAGATGGCGCTCGGCTATTCGGTGCTCGGTCGCGCCCCGATGTTCCTCGCCGGGATCGCGGCGGCGTGGTTGTACCTGCACCACGGCGAGCGTCTGCGCCTGCGTCTGGCGCGGAATGGCCTGCTGCGCCGCGGCGGCGCCGACCTGCTGCTGCTCGCGGCACTGGTCGGACTCGGCTACCTGTTGCGCTGGGTCACGTCGATCGGCACGGAAGTCGCCGAGCTGCCGCGCTACCAGATCTGGCACGTGGCCGAAACGGTCCTGTGGACCACGGTTGTGCTGCTGCTCCTGCTGGCGCCGCTGCGTCTCAAGCCGCTGCTCTCCAACCCGCTGCTCGACCGGCTCGGCGTGCTGTCGTACTCGCTCTACATCGTGCACGTGCCGATGATCGTCTACGGCCTGCGCCTCCTGCGCCGCGCCTGGCCCGCGCTCTCCGGCTGGGGTCCGTCCGGGATCGCCGCCGCACTGGCCATCTGTCTGGCCTGCGTGGCGCTGTCCGAGCTCACCTACCGCGCCATCGAGCGCCCTTTCTTGGCGCGCAAGGAACACCTGCGCACGTAGGCGCACCTCCGGGCGGCGCTCCGCGCCGCCCGGAGGTGCGGAGGCCGGGGAGGTGCAGAGGCCGGGGCTACGGAGAGAGAGAACCCGCGCCTGGGCATGGCACGGCAATTCCCTGCCGGTTACGCTGGTTCTCATGGGGACCGGACTGCCGCCGTTTCTACAAGCCTTGCTGCGCCCCGAGCTCCATCCCCACGCAACGACGATCGACCTGGTGCAGACGCACATCTCGTACGTCGTCCTCGCCGGCGATGACGTGTACAAGATCAAGAAGCCGGTGCGCTTCGCCTTCCTCGACTTCTCCACGCTCGATCGCCGCCACCACTTCTGCCGCGAAGAGGTACGCCTCAACCGTCGCCTGGCGCCCGATACCTATCTCGGCGTGAAAGCGATCTGTGCCCAGGGCGACCGGTTCACCCTCGCCGGCGAAGACGCCGCCGGCGCGGTCGAGTACGCCGTGCACATGCGCCGCCTGCCCGAGGATCGCATGCTGACCACGCTGCTCGAGCGCAATGCGGTCCGGACCGAGCTGATCGATGCCCTCGCCGCCAGGCTGGCGGACTTCCACGCCGCCGCCGAAGCCGGCGAGGCCGTCGCGCGCGGCGGCGATCCCGCCGTGCTCCGCCAGCTCGCCGACGACGATTTCGGCGAGGTCGACGCCTTCCACGGCGAGACCATCGCCGCCGGCGACGACGCGGCGATCCGCCAGTTCGTGCACGACTTCCTCCGCGAGCACGAAGCGCTCCTGCGACGCCGACAGACAGAAGGGCGCATCCGCGACGGCCACGGCGATCTGCACGCCGACCACGTCTGCTGCACCACGCCGCTGGTGATCTTCGACTGCGTCGAGTTCAATCCGCAGTTCCGCCACCGCGACGTCGCCGCCGAGATCGCCTTCCTGGCGATGGATCTCGTCTACCGGCGCCGCGCCGACCTCGCCGATCGCCTGGTGGCGCGCTATGCCGAGCTCACCGGCGATGCCGACCTGCCCGCGCTGGTGCCGTTCTACGCCTGCCACCGTGCGTACATCCGCGGCAAGGTCGATAGCCTGAAGAGCGCCGAGGCCGAGGTCGGCGCCGCCGAACGCGCCGAAGCGCGGCGGAGCGCCGCCGCGCACTTCGCGCTCGCCTACCGCTACACCTGGTCGTACGCGCCGCGCCTGGTCGTGGTCGTCGGCCTGAGCGGCACCGGCAAATCCACCGTGGCCGCGGCCCTCCAGGCGCGAACTGGCTTCACCCACATCAATTCCGATGCGACGCGCAAGCGCCTCGCCGGCGTGCCGCTCACCGCGCGGCCTGGCGTCGAGCTCTACACGCCCGCGCGCAGCGCCGCGACCTACGCCGCCATGTACGCCGCCGCCGCCGAGGCGCTCGCCGGCGGACTCGGCGCGATCCTGGACGCGACTTTTCAACGGCGGATCGACCGCGACAGGGCCCGCGCCGTCGCCCGCCGGGCCGGCGTACCGATCCTGTTCGTCGAGTGCGTCGGCCCTCCTGAGCAGGTGCGCCGGCGACTCGCCGAGCGCGAGCGGCGCGGCGACGATGCATCGGACGCCGACTGGTCGATCCACGAACAACAGCGAATGCGCTACGAGCCGTTCGCCGCCGACGAGGTCCACGAGCGGTACGTGGCGGACACGCGCGGGCCACACCTTGCGCTGATCGGCGAGATCGAGCGAGCGCTGCGACGAAACGCTGCGCCCTGAAAGAACTCAACACCACCAAGGGCACCAAGGCGGGCTGGGCCCAATCAGCCCAGCCCGCCTTGGTGTCCTTGGTGCCCTTGGTGTTGAAGTATCACTTCCACGACAGCCCGAAGCGGGCCTGCAACTGCGCCAGGTCCTCCTTGAACTGTTCCTCCAGAAGCTGCCGAAATTGCGCCGGAATACGCGTCGCTTCGGTGGGGTTCACCGGGCTCCGGACGGAGCGGTCGATGAAGCGCCGGTCGGCCTCCACGCCGAGGAAGCGCATGACCTCGAGCAGCAACTCCTCCGGCCGAGTGACGATGTCGTCGAAGACGCCGGTGAAGACCTGTCCCGGGCGCAGATGCGCCGCCCAACGGTCGTGCTGCTCGACGTAGTGAGCGCACGCCAGCTGGTACGGATCGGTGAGAAAGGCGCGGATCTCGTCGTCGGAGACCTCGGCGAATCGCCGCCCGCGGTTGCGCACCAGGTCTTTCTTGGCGTGCGACCAGGCGCGGTCGATGGGGTTGCGGATCATGAGGATCGCCTTCACCTCCGGGTTGAGCGCGGCGATGTCGGCAATCACGTCGGGGTCGAGCGCGGCGTAGCTGGCGGTCGCCTCGCCGCGCACGCGCGGGGTGTAGCGCTGGCGATGACGCCAGACGCTCGCTCCGGTCTTGACTGCCCAGCGCCAGAGCGGGTCGTGGAAGAAGCGCAGATAGAAGCTCAGCTCATCGGAGACGAAGCGCTTCGGATCGCGCGTCTTCAGGCTGCTGAAGAAGTACAGCTCCTTGGGCTCGGCGAGGAAGATCTCCGGATGCGTGCGCAGGTGCGCGTGCAGCCAGGTCGTTCCGGTGCGCTGCGGACCGACGATGAGGAAATCCGGAAAGCGCGACAGGTCGACGTCGCCGCTCGACACCTTCACCCAGCGCAGCCTGCGCCGTATCGCTTCGTCGATCACGCAGGCCTCTCCGCCAGCGCGTCACTGGCCGGAGCCGGCAACCAAAATCTCACCGTCCTCGCAGTCGAGCACCACCGGCTCGCCCTGGGGGGTGCTCGCGGCCGCCATCGAGCACGTCAACGAAGATCCCGCGCTGGCGTCCGCCGTAGCCTCCACCATGCATGTGTACAGTACCGAGCCGGGTGGAATCGGATCGACATTGTCGAGGGCCAAGACGAGCACGCGAATACCCGTGCAGCTCGTGCCCACGATGCACCCCGGCGGCTGGAAGGAATACGATGTGGCGTTCTTGTTGATCGAAGGGTTGACCGTGCACAGCGGCCGACCCGACGACGTCGCGGCAATCGGCGCGGTTGGGTCGAAGGCGATGTCGTTCTGGGTGCCGGCGATGTCCACGCCTGGAGCCACCTCGCTGAGCGTCACCGCGATCTCGACGCTCATCCCCGGCGAGCCGGTGGCGCTTCCGATGACCAGCCGCGCGCCGGGCTCGGTGGATGGAGTGCTGGTCGGCGTCGGCGTGGCCGAGACGGTTGGGGTGACGCTCGCCGTCCCCGGTGTCGTGGCCGGTGTCACGGTCGGCGTTGGCTCCACGTCGCCGCCGGCCGTGCCGGTTCGCGTCGGCGTCCCGATCACCGTGCGCGGCCGCGTCTCGATGGGCGTGCGGGTCGGGCGTCCTGGCCGCCCCGTCGGAGACGGCGTCCCCTTCGGGTCGCAGTCGTCGCCGCCGCACCCGACACAGGCGAACAGCCCGACGCTCATCGCCAGTCGACTGATCCACCTCGCGCGCTGCATGTGTCCTCCGGGCACCTATTCGCCGAACGCGTCCCAGCCCGTGATGTCCTTGCCGATGATCAGGCGGTGCACGTCCTCGGTGCCTTCGTACGTGTTCACCGTCTCCAAGTTGAGCATGTGGCGGATGACCGGGTACTCGTCGATGATCCCGTTGGCGCCCAGAATGTCGCGCGCCAGGCGGGCGATGTGCAACGCCTGCGAGATGTTGTTCATCTTCGCCATGCTCACCTGCTCGGGGCGCATGGTGCCGGCGTCCTTCATCCGTCCGAGGCGCAGACACAAGAGCTGTGCTTTGGTGATCTCGGTGAGCATGGTCACCAGCTTGGCCTGCACCAGCTGGTAGCCCGCGATGGGTCGCGAGAACATCATGCGCTCGCGCGCGTAGTCGCGCGCGCATTCGTAACACGCGATCGCCGCGCCGATCCCGCCCCAGGCGATACCGTAGCGGGCCTGGGTGAGACAGGAGAGCGGCCCCCGCATGCCTTGCACGCCGGGCAACAGGCTGTCGGCCGGGACCAGGCAGTCCTCGAAGAACAGCTCGGAGGTGATCGACGCGCGCAGACTGAACTTGCCCTGCATCTCGCGGGTGCTGAACCCCTTGCAGCCGCGCTCGACGAGAAACCCGCGGACGATCTCGCCGCCGTCCTGCGGCACCTTGGCCCACACCAGCGCGACATCGGCGACATCCCCGTTGGTGATCCAGCGCTTGGTGCCGTTGAGGCGGTAGCCGCCGTCGACCGGGACGGCGCGGGTCAGCATGCCGGCCGGATTCGAGCCGAAATCCGGCTCGGTCAGCCCGAAGCACCCGATCGCCTCGCCGCGCGCCAGGCGCGGCAGCCAGTAGCGCTTCTGCGTCTCCGACCCGTACGAGTAGATCGGGTACATCACCAGCCCCGATTGGACGCTGATGAACGAGCGCAGGCCGGAGTCGCCGCGCTCGAGCTCTTGGTTGATCAGCCCGTAGGCGACGTTGTTGAGGCCCGCGCAGCCGTACTGGGTGGGGAGGTTGGCGCCGTAAAAGCCGAGCTGTCCGATACGCGCGGAGAGCTCGACCGGGAACGTGCCCTGGCGGAAGTGCTCGGTGACGACCGGGAGATACTCCTGCTCGACGAACTGGCGCGCCGTGTCACGCACCAGGCGCTCTTCCGAGTCCAACAGCTCGTCAATCTGGTAGTAGTCGGTGCCGTGAAACTTCGGGTCGTTGGCCATGCGCCGACTATCAGCACAAAGTCGGGGTGAAGCGAAGCTTCACTCCGACAAATGAAACTTTGACCCGAGCTCGAGGCACACCGCCTATTGCGATTCGAATGCTCGCAGGAGGCCGCGATGACACCACGACCCCGGCTTGTGCAGATGCGTTTCGAATGTGAACCTTTTCAGGAAGGAGACCTGCCATGCTTGCCAATCCTCGTCTGCGTATCCTCCTCCCGCTGTGTGCGCTGCTGACCTTCTTCGCCTGTCAGTTCACCACCGAGCCGAGCACGCCCGGCACGCAGCTGCCCGATCAGCGACGGCAGAAGCGCTCGGAGACCCGGCCCACCCGGGCGCCGAAGGCGGACGCCGGCCGGCCGACGCTGGAGCTGAGTCGCGCGCACGGCCGTCCCGGCGCGTCGGTGAGCGTCTCGGCGACGCTCGACACGGGCGGCGCCAAGATTGCCGGCACGCAGAACGACATCGTCTTTGATCCCGCCCAGGTCGCGATTGTCCCGACCGCGAAAAAGAAACCCGACTGCCGCGCCAACTCGGGATTGGGCAAGGAAGGCACCGCGTTCAGCTACCTGCCGTCGGGGTGCCGACCCGGCCGCGGCGGCACCTGCACCTCGGTGCGGGCGCTGGTGTTGTCGCTCAGCAACGTCGACCCGATTCCGAGCGGCAGCGTGCTCTATACCTGCAGCGTGCAGATCGCCGCCGACGCCCGCGCCGGCGCGCAGAAGCTCAACAACACGCGGGTCGGCTTCAGCAGCCCGAGCGGAGAAGCGGTCAACGGCGCCGGCACGGACGGGTCCGTCGCGGTGGAGCGGTGACGGGTTCCTCTACCCGCGGGGAGAGGAACCCTTGCGGATGCGCAGCGTGCCCGTAGCCGTCGCCACCACCTCGCCGGTGTGGTCGCGCAGCTCGGCCTCGGCGAATGCGATCGACTTGCCGCGGTGAACGACACGCCCGCGCGCCCGCATCGGTCCCGCCTCGGCGGCGCGCAGGAAGCTCACGTTCATCGTCAGCGTGACCACCGACTGCCCGGGGAGCGCCGCGACCGCGGCGCACCCCACCGCCGAGTCGAGCATGGCCGCGAGCATTCCGCCCTGCACGTAGCCGTGGCGGTTGATGAACTGCTTGGTCGCTCGGAAGGCGAGCTCGACCACACCGGCGGTGCGGTCGGCTTCGAGGACGCGCCGGCCGAGCAGGCGAGCGACCGGGGTTCTGACGACGAGCGGATCGTCGCCGCTCACAACCGGCTCCGCAGATGCCACGCCTTCGGCCGCAGCAAGGCGCGGATGCCGTGCGTCGACAGCGTCACCCCGAGACCCGAGTGGCGGCGGCCCGACCACGGCAGCCGCGGGCTGACGCGGTCGCAACAGTTCCAATACACCGAACCGGTCGGCATCCGGGCGAGCACGCGCTCGGCCCGCGCCCGATCGGGCGTGTAAACGCCGGCGGTGAGGCCGTACTCGGTGTCCTGCATGGCCGCGATGGCCTCGTCATCGCCGGCCACCGCCTCGATGCCGATCACCGGCCCGAAGCTCTCGTCGCGCATGACCGCCATGGAGCGGTCGACGTCGACCAACACGGTCGGGGCGAAGAAGTTGCCCGGCCCTTCCAACCGCCCGCCGCCGCACAGCACGCGCGCGCCCTTGGCGGTGGCATCGGCCACCTGTGCGGCGAGCACGTCGAGCTGCGCCGGCCGCGCCAATGGGCCGACCTCGGTGCGCTCGTCGAGCGGATCGCCGACCCGCAAGCCACGTGCCGTGCTGACGAAGGCATCGACGAACGCATCGAAGGCCGCGCGCTGCACGTAGACGCGCTCGACCGCACAACAGCTCTGTCCCGCGTTGTAGAAGGCTCCTTCGGCGACGGCGGCGACCGCGTCGAGTGGCGCATCGTCGCAGACGTAGATCGGGTCCTTGCCGCCGAGCTCGAGCTGCACCGGCACGAGCCGCTCGGCGGCGGCGCGCGCCACGCGCTGGCCGGTGGCATACGAGCCGGTGAAGAAGACGCCGTCGACCGGCGCGCCGACCAGCGCCGATCCGGCGGCCCCGGCGCCGATCACCGCGATCATCGCGTCCTCCGGCACGCCGGCCGCGTGCAGGCGCTCGACGATCGCCAGCCCGGTGAGCATCGCATACTCCGACGGCTTGTAGAGCACGGCGTTTCCGCTGAGCAGCGCCGGCACGAACACGTTGCCTCCGACGAAGTACGGATAGTTCCAGGCCGACACGTTGGCGATCGTCCCGAGCGGCTCCCAGGTGACGCGCTCGCTGAGCCCGCCGGCGGGATCGTCGAAGACCGCTTCGCTGGCCAGCACCGCTTCGGTGTGGGTCAGGAAGAAGTCGATCCGGCCCCGTGTCGCGGCGATCTCTGCGCGCGCCTGGACAATCGGTTTCCCCATCTCCTTGCTGAGCGTACGCGCCAGCGGCTCGACGTCGGCGTGCAACGCGTCGCGAAAGCGCGCCAGCGCCGCGGCACGGTCGGCGAACGGTTTCGCGGCCCATGCCGGCTGCGCCCGCCGTGCGCGGGCCGCCTTCTCCCCGACGGTTGCAGGCTCGTCGGCAGCGAGCCGTGCAAGCTCGCCGCCCGTGGCCGGGTTGACAATGGTGAGATACTTTTCCATTAGCGCATTGTGACTCGAGGTTTTATCCCTAAGCATGGCGGTTATGAGAATCTCTTGTCCTACGGGAAGGCCGAGATCGTCTACGACGCGACAGTCTGGTTCTGCGATCGCTACATCGACAAGCGCAGCCGCACTCACGATCAGATGGTCCAGGCGGCGCGTTCCGGCAAGCAGAATATCATCGAAGGCAGCATGGCGTCAGGGACCTCGAAGGAGACCGAGATCAAGCTGACCAACGTGGCGCGAGCCAGCCTCGAGGAGCTGCTGGCCGACTACCGCGATTTCCTCCGCGTACGCGGCAAGCGGTTGTGGCAGAAGAACAGCAAGGAAGCCCTGTATGTGCGCAAACTGGGCTATGGGTCCCATGGGACCCATGCGTCCTATGGGACCTATGAGCCGCTGCTGGAAACCCGGCCCTCCGACGTTGCCGCCAACATCATCATCTGCCTGATTCACCAGACCAACTACCTGCTGGACCGCCAGCTGAGAGCTCTGGAGCGGGCGTTTCTCGAGGAAGGCGGCCTGCGCGAGCGCATGACCCGCGCCCGCCTGCAAGCACGAAGCGGGTCCCGCCGATTGTAGACTCAGCGCCGCCAGCGCGGGCCGCGGTCGTCGCGCACGGCGGTGGATGAGATCGGCAGCTCGAGCAGGCGGCACTCGATGGCGCCGTTGTAGAGCGCGATGCGACGCGCCGGGCGCAGGCCGATGTGCTTGGCCAGCGCCGGCGCGCCGGTGAGCACGTAGCCGATCCAGCCCGGAAAGCGCCGGCGCAGTAGGTCGCCGAGCTGCTGGTAGAGCGCCTCGAGGCCTTCCGCCGCGCCGATCCGGTGGCCGTATGGCGGATTGGTGACCAGCAGCCCGGTGCTGGCACTGCCGCGCGCCGCGATTGGCGCGCAGTCGGCGAGCTTGCGGCGCTCGACGTGCACGCGCTTCGCGAGATTGGCGTGCGCCAGATTGGCCTGGGCGGCGCGGACGGCGCGTGCATCACCATCGTAGCCGTGGATCGGCGGCAGGCGCCGGCTACCGTGACTGGCGCGTGTCTCGGCCTCGCGGCGCAGCTGCGCCCACAGCGCCGGATCGTGGCCCAGCCAGCCCGCGGCGCCGACGTGGTCGCGTCGCAAACCCGGCGCGACATCGCCGGCCATGAGCGCAGCCTCGACGACGATCGTTCCCGAGCCGCACATCGGGTCGACCAGCGGCGCACCGGTGCGCGCCCGCGCCGGCCAGTCGGCGAGCAGCAGCACCGCGGCCGCCAGGTTTTCCTTCAAGGGTGCGGCGGTTCCGACAGCCCGGTAGCCGCGCCGATGCTGGCTCTCGCCCGAGAGATCGATGCTGACCACGGCGCGATCCTCGTGCAGATAGACGTTCACCCGCACGTCGGGCCGCGCGACGTCGACATTCGGACGCACGCCGCGCTCGGCGCGCAGCCGATCGACGATCGCATCCTTGGTCTTCAGTGCGGCATAGTGTGAGTGCGTGATCTGCGAGTGCGACACGCTGCAATCGACTGCCAGCGTCCGCCCGCGCCCGATGTGCTCCGCCCAGCGGAGCGCGCGCACGCCCTCATAGAGCTGCTCGGGAGTGGGGGCGTCGAACGATCCCAGCGGCAGGAGGACGCGATTGGCCACGCGCGACCAGAGACAGGCGCGATAGGCGACATCGAGGCCGCCGCTGAAAGCCACCCCGGCGCGGCGTTCCTCCAGGTCCGCCGCCCCCAGCTCGCGCAGCTCGTCCGCGAGGAGCGACTCCATCGCTTTGGCCGTGGTGGCGAAGAAGTTCACGGGCGTTCGGAAGTGACACAAGGCGTGCGGAGGTGCGGACGTGCGGAGGTGCGGAGGTTCGAGCCACGTCCGCACCTCCGCACCTCCGCACCTCCGCACGCCATCAGCTCACACACGGCCGTCCACCCGCAGCCGTTCCAACTCCTCCGGCCGGGCCACTCGCCACTGCCCTTCCGGCAGGTCGCCGAGCCCCAGTGGGCCGATGGCGGTGCGGAACAGGTCGACGACCGTGAGACCGAAGCGGCGGCAGACGCGGCGGATCTGGTGTTTCTTGCCCTCGACCAGCACGAAGCGCAGCGTGTCGGCATCGACGCGCTCGACGCGCATCGGTTGTAGGACCTCGTCGTCGAGCCGGAGCCGGCCGCGCAGCTTGCCCAGCTGCGCATCCGTCGCCGCCTCGCTGGTGCGCACGAGGTAGCTCTTCTCCACACCCTGACCGCCGATGAGGCGGCGCGCGATCGTCCCGTCCTGGGTCATCACCAGGAGTCCGCGGCTGGCGCGGTCGAGCCGGCCCGCGACCGAGAGCGTCCACGGCTCGGCCGTGGCGCTCGCCACCAGCCCCGCATCGGATCGCCCGTGCACACGCGTGCGCGTCACCAGCTTCCAAGCCGGCATCTGTCCGGGCGACGGCTGCGTGCTGACCACGCCGACCGGCTTGTGGAGCAGAATCGTGAGGCGCGCACCGAGGTGCGCCGCACCCCCGCCGACGAGTCGGATGTCGGCATCGGGCGACGCCTTGCAGCCCTGCTCGCGCACGATCACTCCGTCGACTTGCACCACGCCCTGCTCGATCAAGCGCTCGGCCTCGCGACGGCTGCACAGCCCGCGGCTGGCCATCAGCTTGGCGACCCGCTCCGCCATCGCCGTCAGTCCGCCCGCCGATCAGGGGTTGCGCCCGCGGCCCGCTCGCGCCGCGCCACCAGCGCGGCCAGGATTGCTTCATGGCGGGCGCGGTCGATCCGATAGCGCGACATGATGGCGATGGCGACGATGGCGATGATGGCCAGTCCGGGGCCGTAGAGAATGGCGAGCGCGTTGACCGTCTCGGCCGGTACGCTCCCGGGCTCGGCGCGGACGGGAAACCCGATCAGCTCCAGGCTCCACCCGGCGATGAACTGCCCCAGGCCGCTGGTGACCTTCACCGCGAAGATGAAGGCGCCGAAGAAGATCCCTTCCTGGCGGCGGCCCGTGTCGAGCTCGTGCTCGTCGGCGATGTCGGCCATCATCGACCCCGACGTCACCAGCGAGGCCGCGGCGCCGAGCGCCGCGATGAAGCCGAGC
>Ga0187893_10007125_pt1 | contig 18586 bp, 17 predicted proteins | sample MA1701074metaG_FD_139574 | JGI IMG/M metagenome (GOLD analysis project Ga0187893, IMG submission 139574) | White microbial mat communities from a basaltic lava cave in the Kipuka Kanohina Cave System on the Island of Hawaii, USA - MA170107-4 metaG ... | reverse complement strand
GTTATACCGCGGACTCGGCTAGAGTGAGACATTGCAAATATGCTCCTTACCGCGATCGTCTACCAGGTACGCCTCCACCGCAAATTGCTTGTTGGGCTTCAGAAAGATATCGGTTCTGAACTCACGAATTGCCTCAATGCTTGCGCCGGAGTTTTCTATGTGCCGTGGAAGCCATCCTCTGTAATGAACGATGCTCTTCATAACTCGTGGCGGCCAACCTTTTTGAATCGGAGAATCAGGAATCCATTGAACGCTAATTCGTTCGCCATTTGCTTTGCGCGCAAGTTGGAGGAGGTCATCGATGACATGTCCATCATCAAAAAAGTTCATATAGCTCACGAACGAATGAGAAAAGTTATGTGCGACGGATTTGAGTACCTTATATTTCATACGATAGCGGTATAACGAATAGGATTCTTTCCGCAGTCTCGCCGCGTGTCAAGATGGAGTAAACCACAGTTCCTGAGAGGCGGCGAGCACTGCGGAAAGAATTCTGTTGGACTAAACCGCGGGCCCACTATGGAGATTGAATATCATGGAGCCGTGCGTCGCGCTGTGGCCCATAAGAGCCGAACGCGAATGAAAAGGCAAAGCCCTAGGTCACATAATATGTATTATCAGACGCAGCCTCACTAACGCTTTCGAGTCCCCTAGCTCAGTCAAGACCGTGTGACGTTCAACGCTACGGTGGAAATCGGGACGCGTTAATGAGGCTACAAACAGCAGCGCCGCGTTTTTCCAGACTGCGCGCTACACGGTGGGAATCGGGATGCGTTAATGACGTTACAGTCCAGAGCGCCGCTTTTCCAGGCTGTACTTCCTTAACATAGTGAGCATTTTACAATCAGCACTCAATCAGCACTTAACAGTCAGCGCTTGGTCGCGGCCATGGCACAAGTTCTAACTCTTCCAAAATCTGGTTGCATTTCTCTCGAGTAAGGAAATTATCGATTAGGACAAATACCGCTGGTGACGTTTGTTTTGACGACGCTTCGGTACGACATGTTAAGCCCAGGTTCGCGGACGTGCTTTCTGGCGGCTCTGGAAAAGCTTCTGAAGGGACCGGCGCGCCCGCGGTCCTAAGCGCTCAAGCGAGAATGAACGAACGCGCAAATGGTATCACGAAATGGAGATCCAGACTGATGCCGGCTTGACGCTGCTCGGGGCTTGGCCTACATTACGAACTCACTTCATTCAAGAAGGATTTCTAAACAAGTGGCTATTAAAATTGAGAATCAGGTTGAGCGAAAACTGCCTCCAAACACCGTCTCCAACATTGAAGCCGCCTTTGACAGTCTGCCACGTGAACATACGCGCGGCCTGGAACGAATTCGATTAGTCGAATTTATCTCTGAACCACGTTTGAAGAACACCTTTCAGACTTCCGAATTGCCGGGGCTCTATCACCCGCGTCAAGGGCCCAAGGGTCCGTGGCTCGAAGTCGCAGTTGGAGTCCTGCTCCCGGCAAACAAACCCATTCACAAACGTATCGTTCCGAGGATGTCTTTCAAGGGCAATTTGGCCGCCATCGTGTTCTCGCTCGTGGGCCAACATTACCATCTCACTCTGAAACACTCGCTTAAGAAGACTCAGCTCGAGCCTGCAGTGCGGCAGTACACGGAAAAACAGTTGAAAGCCTGGAACGAGAAGAAGCACAGTTTCCGTGCGCGTCTCTTCAAGCCGATTCAGCCGACACTCGAGCGTTGGGCCAAAGGCCTCCAGAAACGTGCGGCCGCGGAAAAGAAAAAGAGCGTCGCGTCGAAGTGATGTGTGGAGTGGACAACGGAAGTATTAGGCGGCTCTCTGTAGGCTGGACTTGAAGAATCCACTGCCGCAAGTGGGAAAGACATTTCGACAGTAAGAATTTAGCCACAGATAAACGCGGATAACACTGATCAGACAAGATAAGTAGTTAAAAGCAGAAAATAACATCAGAATCTTACTTTTGTTTGATCTTTATCATCCGCGTTCATCTGTGGCCGCTTTTTTTCTTTCACAGCTTCTCCCGTGTGTGGGATTTAGTCTTCTCAGCCACGGAGCTCTTGTAGGCTGGACTTGAACGATCCACACGCTATCGAGACGGTGTAATAACTCAGCTCGAGCAATCAATACTCAACCACGGAACCGCTTACCGTAGTCAACGCTCATACTACTAACTTCCGCCAGCGCCACTCTTTCAAAGGACCGCTTATCGTAAGCAGCGCTCACCTAATCATCCGTTAGCCAAAAGACGCATTTCCACAACGGTAAGCATGCGCTTATTACGCTCAAGATCGACTCTCATAATTTGAGCGGTGACTACGGTAAGCGCCTCCGTGGTGAGTGGCACTGGTTTAGGTTGCGTGACCCGGAGAGGACCCACCCACTACCGCGCGGTGGTTCTGACCTCATGACGCGAGGCCTGAGTGATCTGCGAGATGACCCAACGCTACCAGTGTGTGGGATGGCGCGCGGCTCTTCACGTCTTCAACCTGATCCGTGGTTGCCGTCTTCGATGCTTTGGGCGGCTGACTTGAGTGCGGCGGCCACCTCTGTCCGATCGACACTTGAGCGGCGAAAACGAACTTCTAAACTAAACTCTTTTCCCGGCGCAACATACTTGAAGGTATAAGGCTTTGGTTCAGGAGTGATTCGCGGACCCATTTCCTGGCGTCGCGCTTCTCTGGCATCGTCTCGAGTCAAACCGCGCGAGGTAATCTCTTTCGCCAGCCTTCTCATTCCCTCTTCGTCAGGCTGACGCACAATTTGCAACAACACGGACTTTGCCGAGACGTCGGCCTGGCGGCACATTTCACGAACGTCAGCGGGAATCGCCGCGATGGAAAGCGCCTCCGTCACGGTGCTTCTGCTTTTCCCTACTTTGCGCGCAATGTCTTCGTGCGTGTAACCAAACCGCTCGGTCAGAGCCTGTAAGCCGTCAGCCTCTTCCCAAACGGTTAGATCCTTGCGCTGCATATTCTCGATCAGCGCGATCTCGGCGACGCCGCCTTCGTCTACCTCCATCTCCACGCACGGCACTTCGCTTAATCCAGCCTGCCGCGCTGCCCGCCAGCGCCGCTCGCCCGCGATGATCATCCAACGCCCTGTCGATCGGGAGGGTTTGACCAGCAAGGGCTCCAACACTCCTTTTTCCGCGATCGACGCCGTCAGCTCTGTCAGATCGCCAATCTCGGTGCGGGGCTGCTCCGGGTTTGGATCGATCTTATCGACGGGGATCATGCGCCCCACCGCCTCGGGCTGCCGCCGCGACAACTCCTCGACATAGTGCGCGTCATGACGCATTTGCAAACCGGTTGGCAGTCCCCTTTTAGACACGGCTAAGCACCTCTTCGCAAAGTTTTGCATACTCGACGGCGCCGGATGAATTAGGCGCAAACGTAAAAATCGACTCCTTGTAGGCCGGCGACTCCTCGAGCCGCACGCTCTTGGTGATTACGGTATCAAACATCTTTGGGCCAAAGACGCGGCGAATCTGCTCGTGCACCTCGCGCCCCAGCGTAGTTCGCTTATCGTGCAGGGTCACCAAAACGCCCAACAATTCCAGACTGGGATTCGGGCGGGCCTTAACTTTCTCAATTGTCTCCAGCAGATCGTCGGTTCCTTCAAGCGCGTAGTAGGAAGATTGAATCGGCACCAGCACATGGGTCGCGGCTACCAGGGCGTTTACGGTAATGAGACCCAGCGTCGGCGGCGTATCGATGACGATGACTGGATACTCTTTCAAAAATGGCTCCAGGCGATCTTTCAGGCGAAACGGCGCGTCGAAATCGCCGACGAGCTTGGCTTCGAGCTTAGCGAGACTGATTCGCGCCGGCACGATATCGAGATTTTCCACTGGCGTTCGATAGACTGACTGCTCCATCGGCGCGACGCCGTCCATCATCAACTCGTACGCCGAACGCTCGACGGTCAGCGGATCCAAAAATGAAATGGAGCTGTTTGCTTGAGGATCAAGGTCTAAGAGGAGGGCACGTTTCCCAAGCCTGGCGAATGCAGCGGCCAAATTGATGGCGGTAGTTGTTTTTCCTACGCCACCCTTTTGATTTGCGATGGCAATTACCATTCTTTGCACAGCGGCAAGTGAGTGCTCCTGTTTTAGCTATCCACAGATTTCACAGATTACTCGGACAAAAATAAACCAAAAAAATAAAGCTAATGTCTTGTTTCTTTCCTTAATAGGCTTCTTCTCAGACTAACTTAATAGATTTCTTCTCATAGTAACTTTCTTCTCAGACTAAACCGTCAAATGACTTTGCAAAAGAGCTATAAAAGAAATAATGCCTGTTCTTATTGCTTTTAAATCTGCGTAATCTGTGGATCACATTGGAAGATCGCCGGCTTCCCCAATCACATCCGGCCATTCTTCCTCGCCAACTGCCGACTCCTCTCCCTCTTCGGGGGGCACCGTATTTCGAGAAGCGTTAATCACCTCCATGTCCACGTAAATCGGACAATCTGCGCGCAGAGCGAGCGCGATCGCATCCGAAGGTCTCGAGTCAAGCACCATCGTGTTACCGTCACTGGTGCGCATTTCGATTTGGGCGAAGAAAGTGTTGTCGCGCAAGCTGGTGACCACCACTCGCTCAACCTGAATCCCCAACTCAATGATCAAGTTGCGCAAGAGATCGTGGGTCATTGGGCGGGGAGGAGCAATCTTCTCAATCTCCAGAGCAATCGCGTTGGCCTCGTAAGCGCCAACCCAAATCGGCAACATGGTGTCGCTATCGATATCCTTCAGAATGATAATCGGAGTGCCGCTGTTGGGATCCATCATCAGAGCTCTGATCTTTACCTCGATTTCCATACGCTCTACCCCTCTTTGCTCTAATTGCTCGCTCCCTGACTCAGCTGAGCCTACTACCCGAGTCTTTCACCGTAGAGGCTGTTCGACTTGGCTTTGGTAATCCGCACCTGCGCGATTTCGCCTTTCAGAGTCGAGCCGCCGTAAAAGTTGACGACCTTATGACAAGTGGAATGGCCCGTCAGATCGTCAGTGGATCTTGCACTCTCTCCTTCGACCAGCACGCTCACCGTTTGCCCCACGTAGCTTTCGTAAATATTACCCTGTATCTGGCGTTGCCGAGACTCAAGCTCCAGGAACCGTGTCTTCTTCAGACTCTCAGGCACGTCATCAGGTAACCTGGCTGCCGGAGTGGCCGGACGCTTTGAATACTTAAAAATGTAAAGACCGTCGTACTCGCACTGTTCGACCAGACTCATCGTATTCTGAAAATCGGCTTCGGTCTCGCCAGGAAAGCCTACGATCAGGTCACTGGTTAATGAAAGGCGGCGTTTGGATTTCTTGATCGCATCCACTCTCCGCAGGTAATCGTCCCTGGTATGCCCTCGGCGCATGGCCTTTAACACCCGATTGCTTCCCGACTGGACGGGCAGGTGTACCCAATCGCAGAGATTCGGATACTCCTCTATCGCCGCCACTATATCAGGATGAAAGTCGCGAGGGAACGAAGTTGTGAATTTGATCCGCTCCATCCCGGTTTCGGCGACGGCTCTTAGCAAGCGGCAGAAAGGCGTTGCTCCCGGCGTTTGGTCGAGACCTGCGAGCGAACGCGGCCGATAGCTGTTCACGTTTTGCCCGATCAGGTGCACTTCTTTATAGCCAAGCCCGCGCAGCCGTTTGACTTCTGCCACGATTTCTTCGGCACTCCGGCTTTTTTCCCTTCCTCGCGAATACGGAACAATGCAAAAAGAACAAAATTTGTTGCAGCCTTCGATGATCGGCACAAAGGCCACATAGGGGGAATGCCGCTCGACTGGAGAAACGTCCCAGAATTCGCCATCCGCGCGCTCCTCTAGATCGATAACCGCCGCTTCCCCTCCCCGCACGCGCTCGATCATTGCCGGGATTCGATCGGTGGCGCGCGTTCCAATGATCATGTCGACCTCTGGAGCCTTATCAAAAATTCCGTCCCCTTCGAGCTGCGCCACGCACCCCATGACCCCGATCAGCGGTCGCTTGCGCGAGGCATGACGGAGGTCGCTGATGCGATTAAATACTTTTCGTTCCGCGCGCTCGCGAACCGAGCAGGTGTTCAGGAGCACGACATCGGCGTCTTCTACGGACGTAGTGAGATCATAGCCGGCTTTTCTAAGACTGGTGGTGGCTCGCTCGGTATCAGCGACGTTCATCTGGCAGCCAAATGTTTCTATGTAAACCTGCGTCTTCATTTTAAATACTGAGCTTGACCCGAGATGTGGGTTAGTCTATCAGAAATTGTCCGCCAGACGCGATAGTGGTATCAGGTAAAGCACATCTACGTACTTATTTGAAAGGTGCAACATGCTACTGGGAGCGCGGGCGTCCCCGCCCCCACTTGAGCATCCGGCAAGGCAGGTGATCGAGATCGGCAATGGCACGCTCAACTTCTTACTGGGAGCGCGGGCGTCCCCGCCCGCATTTGAGCATCCGGCAAGGCCAGGTGATCGAGATCGGCAATGGCACGCTCAAGATCACAACTTGACCACTCAAACGCCGACGGGTACGAAGCGTTTTGCGGGCGGGGACGCCCGCGCTCCCAGTATGATCTTGAGGATCACAACTTGACCACTCAATTGCTGGCGAGTAGTATCCCTCCACGTTTTCCCTAAACCCTAAGACACTGGGAGGTTCCTCATCATGTCATTCAATCGAGTTATTCTCGTCGGCAACCTGGGTCGCGACCCTGAATTGCGCTACACGCCACAGGGCACTCCCGTTTGTAGCTTCACGATGGCTACCAACGAGCGGCGCAAAGACAAGGCCGGCGAATTGCAAGACCATACCACCTGGTTCCGTGTCACCCTCTGGGGACGCCAAGCAGAAACGGCCTCACAATACCTCACGAAGGGCCGGCCGGTTTACATCGAAGGCAGGCTGCGGGTCGAGGAATGGACTGACCGAGATGGAAAGCCGAGGTATACGCTGGAAGTCCACGGAACAGACATGCAGTTTATAGGCTCAAGAGCGGAAGAGTCGGCAGCGGCAGCAGTTGCCACCGGCTCAAAGCCGGCCGCTAACGAACCCACCATCGCGCAGACTGAGCTGACCGACGACGACATTCCGTTCTGACTATCAGGCCAGTCCCCAGCGGCCGAATTGCCGAAGCTTGGCGTAGCGCTTTGCCAGCCTCTCTTCCTGGCTACAGCTAACGGCTTCTGCCAGACGTTCGCTTAAAGCAGAATCGAGATAGCGGGCAGCCTGGTCGTAGTCTGTGTGCGCCCCTCCCTCTGGTTCGCTGATGATCTGATCCACCAACTTGGCGTCAAGCAGGTCCTGCGCCGTCAGCCGAAGCCCTTCAGCCGCACGATCGGCGAGGCTCGAGTCTTTGTAGAGTATCGCCGCGCATCCTTCAGGCGATATTACTGAGTAAATAGCATTCTCCAGCATCAATACCTGATCACCGATTCCAATCGCCAAGGCGCCGCCGGATCCACCTTCTCCGATCACGGTTACAATCACCGGCACTTTCAACTTGGCCATTTCACGCAAATTGTAGGCAATGGCTTCAGCCTGGCCGCGTTCTTCGGCGTCAATGCCAGGATAGGCTCCAGGCGTATCAATCAAAGTAAAAATCGGCCGGCGGAATTTTTCAGCGATTTTCATCACGCGCAGGGCTTTTCGGTAGCCTTCCGGTTTCGGCATACCAAAATTTCGATAACTGCGTTGTTTGGTGTCGCGTCCCTTTTGGTGCCCGACTACGACGGCGGGCAAGCCATGAAAACGCGCCAAACCGCAGACGATCGCCGGGTCATCAGCAAATCGGCGATCGCCATGAAGCTCGACGAATTCCTCAAAAAGCCGCTCGATAAAATCAAGTGTGTAGGGACGCTCCGGATGACGAGCCAATTGCACCCGCTCGAAAGCCGTCCTGGTTGCCGGCTCGGATGCGGCGGCGGTGTCCTTGATCGGTTTTTTCTTATCTGCCTTAGCCATTGCCTAGTGTAGTGGTAACTAAACTTTACGCCGTTCTTTTCGTGCGCCTTCGTGTAATTTCGTGGATCGATGCCCCGTTTAAGAGAGACCGATCCACGAAACCACATTAACAAACACGAAACACGTCTGTCCTGCTTTCTCTATCATGGAGCCGGGTAAGGATCGTTCCTCAATTTGCAAGATAATTTTGGAAACTCTGCACAGCAGTCGTTTGAATTCCTTCAAGTCAGCCATTATCAGACGCGGGTCTGAGTTTCCAGCACCCTCTCGATCCTCACGGCGCACCCCAGTTCTTTCAAAGAGGACTCGAACTTAATTGAGCGGTCAACGCGCAACGCCTGATTGGCCTTGACCCTGACCAGCGTATGCTCATCGATTAGGGTTTCAAGCGCCACTTCGCAGTTCCCGGCATGAGTGTTTATCAAATGGAGAATCGCGTCAAACATGCCCTCGAGGTCGTCACTGGCAGGAAGTTGCAAGACCACAAGCTCGCGATTTTTCAGGATATCGTCAAGACTCTGCACCTGATCCACGATCAAGGTTGGTGGGTTATCCTCACTCAGCTCGAGGCGACCAGTAATCATTGCCGGCAATTCATCTGCCAGTAGTGAGGAGTGTTTCCGGTAGGTTTCAGGCCACAGCACACACTTTGTTGATCCAGTCTCGTCTTCAAGGCGCAGCAGAGCAAACCTGTCCCCCTTCTTCGTGGTACGCGATTGTAAGTCGTTGATAATCCCGCCAACACAGATGCGGCTGCCGCTGACAAGAGCGGCAAGGTCAACTGACTTTGCGGCGTTCAGACTCTGGAGCAAGACTTCATAATCACCAAGTGGATGACCGGTAACATAAAAACCTACCGCGGCTTTCTCGTTCGCCAGCAGTTCAGCAAGTGTCCATTCCATAGCATTGGGCGGCTGTTCGACGATTTGCGCACCATCATCAAGGGTTGCTTCAAAAAGCCCGGTCTGTCCTTGAAGCCGCTCCCGCCTGGCACGTTGCGCCCGCGACAAGGCTGAATCGATACAGCCATGAAGAGCGGCGCGCCACTCGTTCAGAGAGCGTTCCTCGGGTTTAAGTGAATCAAAAGCGCCGGCGCCAACCAGGCTCTCGAGCGCTCTTTTGTTAAGGGCGCCCTGTTCAATTCGCTCAGCAAAGTCGAAGAACGATCTGAAAGGACCAGCCTCACGTGCCTCTATGATGGCGTTAACGGTCGACTGACCCAGCCCTTTAATCGCCGTCAGCCCGTACCTGATTGCTCCGGTAAGCGGCGTGAAGCCCGAATAGCTCTCGTTAACGTCCGGTGGCAACAACCTGATTCCCTGCCCCCGCAGCTCTTTCGAATACTTAAAGACCTTGGCGGCGTCCTGGGCTTCGCTCGATAAAACCGCGGCAAAGAAGTGTTCCGGGAAGTGTGCCTTCAAGTAAGCAGTTTGGAATGCAAGATACGCATATGCCACAGAGTGAGAGCGCGGAAAGCCGTAATCGGAAAACTTTTCCATCAACGAAAAGATCTTCTCGGCCTTATCTTTCTTGAGACCTCGGGACACGGCGCCGGTGACAAATTTTTCCTCGTGAACCGCCATCTCCTCGCGCTTCTTTTTTCCCATGGCACGACGCATTAGATCAGCCTCACTGAGCGTGTAACCCGCGAGCCGTTGAGCCAGTTGCATAATCTGCTCCTGGTAGACCAGTACCCCGTAGGTATTGCCAAGGACCTCCTTCATCTCAGGCACCAGGTAGCGCACTGCCTTTTGGCCGCGATGTCGCAAAATAAATTCGTCGACCATTCCCCCGTCAAGCGGCCCCGGCCGGTAAAGAGCATTTAATGCTGAAAGGTCTTCCACATCCTTTGGCTTAAGCTTTCGACAGATCTCCTGCATCCCAGAGGACTCGAACTGGAAAACGGCATCCGTGCGCCCTTCCGCAAAAACCGCCATAGTCGCTTCATCGTTAAGCGCTATATCCGCCCAGTTAATCTCACGCCCAAGCGACTGCTTAACCGTACTTAAGCAGTCATTTATAACGGTTAAGGCGGTAAGCGCTAAAAAGTCCATCTTAAGCATGCCCGCTTTTTCAAGGTCGGACATGACATATTGAGTGGTCAGCTCATCTTTGGCAGAAACGGCGACCGGAATGAGTTCCTGAAGTGGGAGTGGCGAGATAACGACGCCGGCAGCATGAACCGAAGAATGGCGCGCACACCCTTCGAGGCGCTGAGCTATCTCAAGTAATTCTTTAACCTGGGAATTACTTTCAACCTGTTTCCTTAACTCCGGAACTTGTTCGAGCGCTTGGGCGAGACCGACATTTCTGCCGCGCACCGGGGGCGGGATTAGCTTTGCAATCCGATCGACTTCAGCGTAAGGCATGTCCAGAGCCCTGCCGACATCCTTAATGGCAGCCCTCGAAGCCAGGGTTCCAAAGGTGATTATCTGGCAAACGGAATCGCGACCGTACAGGTCTGCGACGTGATTAATCACTTCCCCACGCCCGCGGACGCAGAAGTCAATGTCAATGTCAGGCAGAGATACGCGACCCGGGTTCAAGAAACGCTCGAAGATAAGGTTGTACTGGAGGGGATCGATATCAGTGATTTCCAGGCAGTAAGCAACGAGGGATCCGGCTGCGGAGCCTCGCCCGGGTCCCACCGGTATCGAGTGCTCCTTAGCGTACCGAACAAAGTCCCAGACAATCAGAAAGTACCCGGCAAAACCCATCTGCTTAATCATGGCCATCTCGCTGACCAGTCGGGTCTGATAATCTGAGAGTGAATGCTTCAGCTCATTCCGGGAGATCTGCCTTTCCCAAACCGTCTGACGGCGACGCTCGAAGCCTTCCCTGATCTTCTTTTCAAAGTACTCTTCGACAGAGACTCCCGTCTCAGATTCAGGAATGGGGTAATTCGGAAGGTAATTCAGATTCTCCGGGAGGGTTAGATCGCATTTCTCCGCGATCTCCACCGTACGAGTTAGCGCCTCAGGCAGCTCGTCACCAAAGATCCGCCACATCTCCGCCGGCGAGCGCACGTAGAAGTTGGGAGTTGGGTACCGCAGGCGATTGGTATCTTTGACTGTCTTTCCAGACCCAATGCACAAGAGAACATCATGGGCCTGGGCGTCGTCGGGCATCAGATAGTGGGCATCATTGGTGGCCACCAGCGGCACGCCGGTCCGCTTCGAAAGCTCGACAAGGGACTTGCGGATTCTTTGTTGAGCTTCCAGTCCGTGTTCCTGAATCTCAAGGAAGTAGTTCCCCTTCCCCAGGATGTCCTCAAATTCGATCGCAGCGGACGCGGCCTCGTCGAATTTGTCACGAGCGAGCATCGCCGATGGAACTCCCGACATGCAGGCAGAGAGCCCGATCAGGCCTTTGCTGTGCGCAGCCAACAGTTCCTTGTCGATGCGTGGTTTGTAGTAGAACCCTTCGGTGTAAGCCTTAGAGGTTAACTGAACTAAATTCCGATAGCCTTCCAGATCCTTAGCTAACAGGATGAGATGAAAATTCGCTTTCTCACCTGGGGCTCCGGCTGAGCGATCTGTCCGGCTGCCGCGGGTGAAATAGCTTTCGCATCCGATAATCGGCTTCACGCCATGCCGTTTCATGGCGTTGTAGAAAGAGATGGCGCCAAACATGTTGCCATGATCGGTCATGGCACAAGCCCGCATCCCGAGATCTTCGGTGCGTTTTGCAAGAGGCTTTATCTGTATTGCGCCATCAAGAAGGCTGTAATCGGTGTGAAGGTGCAGGTGAACAAATTGTTGATCGGGCATGGTCGCAGGGGATAAATAAGCTACTTACCTGACGAAAAACAAATAAACTCTATGATTTTAAGAAGACCGATACACTATAACATCATCGATCTGTTGAATAACACGCGATTCGAATTATTCCCACTCAATTGTGCTGGGCGGTTTGGAGCTAATATCGTAAACAACTCTGTTGATGCCCCTGATTTCAGAAACAATTCGGGATGAGATACGGGCCAATACTTCATGCGGCAGTCGCGCCCAATCCGCAGTCATTCCGTCCACACTGGTGACTGCCCGAATTGCGACCACGCGCTCGTAGGTGCGCTCATCCCCCATCACTCCCACGGTGGAAATGGGCAAGAGTACTGCGAACGCCTGCCAGACTGAATGATAGAGATCGGCGAGCCGCAATTCTTCATCAAGTATTCTGTCGGCGGCCTGGACAAGTCCAATTCTCTCCTCGGTGACTTCGCCGATAATGCGAACCGCCAATCCTGGACCGGGAAAAGGATGCCGGCCAAGTATCTCTTCAGGCACGCCCAGTTCCCTGCCAATGAGGCGCACCTCATCCTTGAACAACTCGCGGAGTGGTTCAACCAGGCGAAGTTTCATTTTTTCTGGCAGACCGCCAACGTTGTGATGACTCTTGATGATTGACGATGGGCCGCGAAGGGACACAGACTCGATGACGTCTGGATAAAGCGTGCCCTGGACGAGATAGGCAACATCACCCAACTTGTAAGCCTCTTCCTCGAACACTTCAATAAAGACCTTGCCAATCCGTTTTCTCTTCTCTTCCGGATCCGTCACCCCCTTGAGTGCGGTCAGAAAACGGTACCCTGCACGCACGCCGACAATGTTCAGATTCATTTTCTGTTTCAGCAAGGCCATCGTCGACTCAAACTCCCCTTCTCGCAACAGACCATTGTCCACGAAGATGCAGGTCTGCCTTTCGCCTATCGCTCGATGGACCAGGGCAGCCGCAACCGTGGAATCGACGCCGCCGGAAAGTCCCGAGACGACACGTGCAGTATCACCCAGTTGCGCCCTTATGCGATTGGTTTGCTCCTCAATCACCGCCGCCGGTGACCAATCCCCACGACATCCGCAAACTGAAAAAAGGAAGTTACGGAGCACTTGTGCGCCCAGGGGCGTGTGCGCCACCTCGGGATGAAATTGAACTCCAAAGATTCCGCGATTGGCATCTTCAATAGCATTCAGCGCATCGTTTGTAACCGCGGTAACATGAAATCCGGCCGGCACACTGGTTACGTGATCGCCATGACTCATCCAAACGTCCATCTCGGAAGGAAGCCCCGCAAACAAGCGGCTGTCATGGTCGGCAATCTTCAACCGGGCGTAGCCAAATTCCCGGCTGGGGGAAGACTTGACCTGGCCACCCATTTCGAAAGCCAGTACCTGGAGTCCGTAGCAGATTCCCAGAATTGGACATTTGACTGCCTCCAACAGGTTAGCGGCAGGTCGTGGCGCGCCCTCCTGATAAACCGAAGCCGGACTGCCAGACAGAATCATGCCGCTGGGTCGTTGCGCGGCAATTTTCTCAGCGGGAGTGCTGAAGGGCAGGATTTCGCAGTAGACTCCTGCTTCACGAACGCGCCTGGCTATCAGTTGTGTATATTGAGATCCAAAGTCCAGTACGATGACAGTTTCGTGATGATTGGCAGTGGTCAAAGAAAGTTAACCTCGGATGATCTCTTAAGCGTCCAAAAAAGTATCAAGATTAGAGAAGCGGAGGATTATACTTTTCGATTATGAGTAACACAAAACCTTTACTTGGCCGGATCGCGTAAAAGTTGTTAGATTAGAAGCGATGCGGACGATTGTTTCTCAAAAAGTAATCTCTGCGCTCTTGCTGGTCGTCGTCGCCGGCTCACTGGCTTCCAGCGAGGGTCGTACAAGCAAGGCCGGCGCACAGATCGCGCTGGCTCAGCCCCTGACAATTCGCTGGCGGTACGATTCGAATCTCACCCTAAACCTGACGCCCGCTTGCGACGAGGAACGTATCTATTTGCCGCTGGCGGGCGGAACAATCGTTTCGCTGCGAGCTAAGGATGGACAGCTTTACTGGCGCGCAGAGATGGGCGGAGAGCTTTCTGCATCACCGGTCGCTGACGAACAAGCGGTCTATGTCGCATCTGAAATCGAGTTGGAAGCAGGAAAATCCGAAGCCGCGGGCCGCCGGGCGACAGGCACGCTGCGGAGTTTGGGACGTGAGGGTGGCGTCACGCACTGGATGCGGACGCTTGCCAAACCGCTGCGCGGGAGGCTAACCATTAGCGGTCAGCGGCTGATTGCCGGAGGCAGCGACGGACGCTTGTACGCCTTTGACAAGCGAACCGGCGAGATCTTGTGGGTGGTTACTCTGGGCGCCAGTTTTAATAGTCAGCCGGTCACGGTGGATGAGCGCGTTTACGCAGGAAATGAGGATGGCAATTTAATCGCGGTTCAGGAAAGTACTGGAAAGTTGCTCTGGCGCTATCGCACCAGGGGGCCCGTGCGCGGTCCCGTCGCGGTGGCAAATGGCACGGTCTACTTTGGATCTGGGGATAATTACCTCTATGCAGTCAATTCAACCAGTGGCCGGCTGCTCTGGCGTAAGCGAACCGGCGCCGGAGTAGAAGCGGTAACCCTGGTCGACAACGCCCTCGTGGTGGCATCTCTCGATAACTTTGCGTATCGATTCTCGCTCAACGGCGGGCGAGACTGGAAACGACAATTGCCCGGGCGAATCTCTGCGCAGCCTCTCACCGCAGAAGATGGGGTATTGTTTACTCCACTTTCCAGCGCTGCTGGAGTTGTTCTCGGTCTGCGAGACGGCCGGCAAGTCAATTCCCTTCCCACTGGCGAAGAGATAACCACGTCCGCGTCTCCGATAGCTGTCGGCGACGCCGTGCTGCTAACAACCGAGCATGGATTTCTCGCCTTTGCTCAGCCAAAGCAACCTCCCAAGCCCGAGAACTAACATTCAGATTCAATGGGACTGCTCAGCCACAGAAACGCTTTCAGTAGAGGCCGTTGAAAACCGAGTAAATCCCACCCACGCCAGAAACTTTGAAAAAAAACCAGAAATTTGCCGCAGATTGACGCGGATCGAACGGTTAATAGTCAGGAGGCTTTTCTCATTTTTGTTTGATCCGTGTCATCCGCATAAATCCGCGGCTAAAGTTGATTTTTTTTCACAGCTTCGGCAAGGTGGGATATTAAGTTCACATGGACTCTGGGATGCTTCTGGAGTTTAGTGGTTGGAGCGCTGGCTACCGCAAGCGGTTCTGTGGCTGAGGAGTTAATGCCAGCGTTGAGTGGGAGGATGCTGATCGAGATGAGTGGCGGGGGCACTAGCTACCGCAAGTTGTACGGTGGTCCAGTCGCTTGGTGATTTACGTCTGTTTCGCTTCAATATTGGATTCGCTCAACTCAGGACGTTTCCTGAAGACCCCCAACAACCGGGAAAGCAATCCATGCAGGATATAAGCAACGACCAACAACAGCAGTACGTGACGTGAGTAGAGAAAGATCAACATGCCGATAGCGACCGCCAAAATTATCGTACGCATACTCCGGCGGCGAGTGGTTCCTATGGTTTTGAAGCTTGAGAATTTAAGCGTGCTGATCATCAAGAGGCTGAGTATTCCCATCATTGTCATGAGCAGCACTGAATAGACTCTCGCCCTTTCCGGACCGTACTGAAGCAGAGGCATTGGATGAAAGTGAATGATTGCCGCTACCAGTCCGCCGGCAACCGGGATGGGCAAGCCCACAAAGCTCTTTTTGTCGACTTTTACTGTACCCTCGGCAAGAATACGGGGGCGTGAGGCTTGTACGTTGTAGCGGGCCAGACGAAAGGCTCCACACATTAAGTACATGAACGAGAGAAACCAAGCCATCTGGTGAAGATCGCTTCCCTCTTGCAACGTGGCTCCGTAGCCCCACACGTAGGCCAGCACTGCCGGCGCAAGCCCAAACGTGACGACATCGGCAATCGAGTCAAGCTGGACGCCAATCTCGGTGGTAGTCTTTGTCAAACGCGCGATCCGGCCATCGAGCATGTCAAAAAGGAGTGCCCAGCCAATTGCCTTGGCTGCATTATCGAGATAGGTGGACGCGTGAACCAGGTTTTGATCGACGCCCGAATCGATGAATTGAAAACCTCGAACCGCGGCCATCACCGCGTAGAATCCCATTCCAATGTTAGCGGCGGTGAAGACCGAAGGGATGAGGTAGACTCCCTTTCTTAGACCCCGCCGCTCCGGATTTCTGGTTTGAAAGTCAGTTTCCAATTTTGTAACCCCGTCATCGTATCCGGCCCACGATACTGGTTCCGCCCTGTACGCGCATGCCCTCTTTGACCAACACTTCGATTCTTTCGGGGAGGATAAGATCGGTTCGCGAGCTGAACTTTATCAAGCCGAACCGCTCTCCCAGAGCCAATTGATCGCCTTTAGATTTCCAACAGACTATTCGCCGCGCTAGAATGCCGGCGATCTGCTTGCAGACGATGGTGACCTTGCCGCCCTCGATCGTTAAGGCGTTTTGCTCGTTGACTAAACTGGCATTGTTATCCGTGGCCATCAAAAACTTCCCATTGGTGTAAGAGACGTCGACAATTTTGCCGGCGATCGGCGCTCTATTAATGTGTACGTCCAGCGGCGACAAAAAAATACTAACGAGGGTTGCCGAATTCTTGTGGCCAGAGTCCAGAGAGCACACGCGCATGACACGCCCGTCAGCAGGTGCGACGACGGCGTTGGGATCATCGGGCGGCTGACGCTTTGGGTCCCGGAAAAAGAAACACATGAACCCCGTCAGCAGGATGAACGGCAATCCCACGTACCAGTAACCTACCGCCACCAGGATAAGCGACAGCACTGCGGGCGCCAGAATATAGGGAATTCCCTCACGAACGATTCTCAAGCTTATCTTAGATCCTCTGGTTCTCGTCCCGTCTTCAAAGGGGATGCGATGCAAAAGGGGACGCGTACGGTAAATCTCCACGTCCCCAATTAGCTCGCGTCCCGGGAAAGGTCTTCTCTGCGGATGAATTAATGACTCAGGCTCTGATTCTTCTGGTATTGCATCATGATCGAATACATCTGATCTTTGAGAGCCAGCTTCTTCTTCTTCAAGGTAATCTCTTCCAGTTGTTCTTCGTCGCTCGGATATGCCAGAGCGGAGAGTTCACTTAACCGTTGTTCGTATCGCGTGTGTTCCCGGGCTAATTCGCGGAATTCGGGGTCACGGTTCATCAACTCTTCTTTCAGGCTATCCGTCGATGTAATGCTCATGTGCGTGCATGTCTCCTTTCAGACGATTAACTGGCAGGATTGGGCAGTCGAGGTGGCGGTACTGAAGAAAAATGCCATAAATACGTTCGGACACGAAAAAATGGTAGCCGAATTGCCTTTCCGAATCAAGCATTGCGCTTGAGCCGAGCACACATTACCAGCGCATCTTCGATGGGCGACGAATAGTAACCACACCGGCGCCCAACACCTCTGAAGCCACATTTCTGGTACAGGGCCTGGGCGAGGGTGTTTCCGGCTCGGACTTCCAAAAAAGCGATCTTTGCCTCGAGGCGTTCACCTTGTCCCATCACCTTCCTTAGCAGTGCGGTCCCGATACCTCGGCACCGGTATTCGGGACGCACCGCGACGTTGTTAATATGAAGCTCATCGGTTACCAGCCGCGCCACAACATAACCAGCGACCTGCTTTTTGTGTCCCAAACTCTGCGAAACTCGCGCCACCAGCATCAAGGATCGGTTGTTACCCTGGAGCTCGGCATAGTAGGCTCCCCATCCCCATCGGCTTAAACTGGAGCCTTCTTCAATCTCGACGACTTCGAGCAGGTCGTGTTCGGTCATGCGCGAGATCGAGATTGCTTCTGATAGCTCGGAGAAAGATGATCCTGTTACGGCCATTTCAACTCCGCGTCAGACGGACGAACGTAGATGGCGTTAAGCGCATGCGGCCCAATTTCTTCCCCAGACTGAAAGCGCCGGAAAGCCAGGGAGGTAATACTCTTGCTGAGATTCTCTTCTTTCGGCGCCAGGGTCCATCCGTGCTGCTTTTTTTTTGCCACCTCAGCCTCAGTGAATTCAATTCCCTTCTCTTGAGCATATTCGGCAATAAGATGGCGTTGAACGTGTGCGCCTTCGCCGGACCAGGTCAGGTCCGGCAATGAACCATAAAAGTCGAGCATGTTTAATGGTGACCGGTGAGCCGGTTTGTCGAGTTCGATAACAGCGTCGGCTAATACTAACAGCCTTTGCACGAAGACCTCACCCCGACCCGCCGGCAGCACGGCTATAGTTGCCTTGGATTGCCCAGCCGAGTGGGCTACTGCGTGAAGCGTGGGAATTCCCAGACAGGGTCGCGAAAGAGTATTCGAGAGAGCCTTCACAGTGGCCAAACCAATTCTCAGTCCGGTAAAGCTACCGGGGCCGGACGCGGCGGCAAAAAGCTTTACTTCTTCCAACTTGATTCCCGCCTCCTGAAGACAAGCTTCGATATCCTCCAACAAGCGAGTCGAGTGAGATACTGCCGGATCTCCAATTCGGGTGGCGAGAATAGTCTTTCCACGCGCAACGCAAACGCCTCCCCCACGGGTGGCTGTTTCTATACCTAAAATAAGAGACTCTGTATCGATCCCGGTTGCATTTACCATTTGACGTGTGACATTTTTCATTCTGACATCTGGCGGCGAATATCAAATCAAAATGGCAAATGGAAGATCACACGTGTCCTGATCATGAGTAACGAAAGAGAAATTTGGCGGTGCGCTGAAGGCAATTGCCAAGCTGATACGGAATGCGCGGAAGCGCGTTAAATCTGCCATTGACGCTTACGGTGGCCTTGATTGGGTTGGGCCAACGTTTACTCAACCC
>Ga0187893_10007123_pt1 | contig 18595 bp, 18 predicted proteins | sample MA1701074metaG_FD_139574 | JGI IMG/M metagenome (GOLD analysis project Ga0187893, IMG submission 139574) | White microbial mat communities from a basaltic lava cave in the Kipuka Kanohina Cave System on the Island of Hawaii, USA - MA170107-4 metaG ... | reverse complement strand
TGGCTACATCTGCGATCTCGTCAATCGCAGCGCTAATGGACGGAGCCCATCTTCCCATTTTCAAAAAATAATTCAAGCATGTTCAGCCTGTTACCAGCGCGCTCGACCGATTACGCCCGTTTGTTAATCGCATGCGCTTATAGCGTTTAGCAGATTTTGCCCGATAGTCCTTCCACGTGAACGTGACCCCTTGGTCATTGTGGGCGATGAGCCGGCTGTTCGAGATCGCGACCCGATGGGTATAGCGGGAGAGGTAGGCGAGGACCGCTTTGGGGCCTGAGAACGGTCGCTTGGCATACACGACCCACTCGATCTGGCGCAGTGGCATCAAGAAGTCGGCAAAGGCACCCGCGTCGGTGAGGTGTTGGTGTTGGCCAAAGAACTCAAGACACCCCGGACGGTGCGCCGCACTCAGTTGCTCGAGGAAGAGACGGCGGAACAGCCGCGAGAGCACCCGTACGGGTAAAAAGAAGCCCCGCTTGCACGGGGTCCACTGCTGGCCATCGGCAGAGAGCCCACCGCCGGGGACGATGCAGTGCAGGTGCGGATGGTGCGTCATCGCCGAACCCCATGTGTGCAGCACGGCGGTCGGGGAGCAGCGTGCGCTGTCCCCGGCCCTCCCGCCACCAGGCACGCAAGATTCTCAGGAGTGCCGGTGAGAGCATGGCTTGGCGATCCCGTTGGCCTTTGCCCTGCTCGATGCGGATGATCATGCGTTCGCTGTCGATGTCGGTGACCTTGAGGTGCACGACCTCGTTGGCACGTAAGCCGGCGCCGTAGGCAGCACCGAGCGCGGCCTGGTATTTGAGGCTACCCGCCCCTTGGAGCAATCGCGTGACTTCGTCGAGGCTCAGGATCTCGGGGATCTTGCGCGGTTCATAGACGTGGCGCATCTTCTTCATCACTGCGGGCCGATCGAGCGTGGTCTCGAAGAAGAACTTGAGCCCCGTTGATGGTCGCGTTCAGGCTGATGCTCGAACCTCCTTGCTCGACCAGGTGCAGTTGATAGCGTCGCAGATCCTCCGCCTCGGCCATGTCCGGGGAACGGCCGAGGAAACGGGTGAAGTTTGCAACGGCTCTGATGTAGGCGGCCTGCGTCTTGGGCGAGAACTTGCGCAACGTCATGTCCTCGATCATGCGTTGGCGTAATGGGCTGATGGGTTTGGTAGACTGACTCATGGGTCTATCTCCTGTGTTGTTGGTTGGTGTGTGGCAACAACAACCTCAACACAGGTCAGGCCCATCTTGCTAATCAATCTCAGGGAGAACTGGCAAACACCTCGCTACACCAACTACCGCGCGAGCGGTTTAGTAGTGCGCCCATGAGGGTGCCTTATCAGCACGGTGCAAGTCCGTGTCGGAGGAAACCACAGCTTTGTAGCCGAAGGTAATTGCGTCGTCGTGAGGCGGGGTGAGAAGCAACCGGAGGCGAACGGTCGGTCTGCAGGTGACGAACTCGATTCGGCGGCATGTGACGGCGAGCCTTCTACTAAGTGGTGAAGCCTGAAACTCACCGACCACGCTGTCGTGGTAGTCAAAGCGATGGTCGGGCGCATGCTGTGGTTGGACGTGGAACGATCGGAAGGTAAGGGCGCGTAAATGGGGAGACCTGGGCGTCGAGGTGACGGTGTCCAGGAGTCAGAGCCCTCATAGTACCGCACGGCGCTGGATGCCCGAGCTATGGAACCGATACGGTGGCACCGCCGGGAAACCAGGCGGCAAACAGAGAACACAAACAGGTTCCTAAGGTCGGTGACAGAACGTGTCGGAAAAGCGCGGTGAGCAAACCCGCGTCGAGGGAAGGAGGGTAGGAAGGTAGATACGGGAGGTTCAGATCAATGCAGAGAACGGAGATCGCAGACTCCACAGTGCGGGCAACCGCTAGACCGGAGGCAGACCCGGATGATCCACGCACGTGGTCATGGGTGGAAGCGTCGGTGTGGACCGATCGTATGTTGACGGCCCTAGGTAACAGGGTCCGAGGAGGCAAATGGCATAGTTTGATCGATAAAGTCTATGCGCCACAGACGCTGTGGGCGGCCTGGCAACGGGTTGCAGCGAACCAGGGAGCGGCAGGCATAGACCGGATGAGTATTGAGCGCTTTGAGGCCCAGGCGGCGTGTTACCTGGCGGAACTGGCGCGGGCGCTGCACGAGGGCAGCTATCAACCGGGGCCGGTCAGGCGCGTACATATCCTCAAAGGCAAGGGGCAAACCCGACCCTTAGGGATCGCAACAGTCAAGGATCGAGTGGTGCAAACGGCCTTAAAGTTGGTGATAGAGCCTATCTTAGAAAAGGAGTTTCTGCCCGTCAGTTTCGGCTTCCGGCCGGGACGAAGCTGCAAGGATGCCCTACGGGTCGTGGACCAGGCGCTGAAGGACGGCTACACCTGGGTGGTGGACGCCGATCTACAGAGCTATTTCGACACGATCCCAAAGGAACCGCTGTTGGCTCTGGTCAGGGAGAGGGTCAGTGATGGCAAGGTACTGGAAGTAGTGAAGCGTTTTCTCGAACAAGACGTCATGGAGGGGATGAAACGCTGGACCCCGATAGCGGGTACGCCACAGGGTTCGGTGATCAGCCCCTTGATGTCAAATCTGTATCTGCATGGCTTGGATGTGCTGTTGAGCGAAGCGGGATATATATACACTCGTTTTGCGGATGACTTCGTGGCGTTGTGCCGCACGCGGCAAGAAGCCGAAGCGGTGCTCGCCAAGATCCAAGCATGGGTGGAGCAGAACGGGCTGCGCTTACATCCTGACAAGACCCGAGTGGGCAACTGCATGGAGAAAGGACAGGGGTTTGAGTTTCTAGGCTATCGGTTTGAGGCGGGTCGACGCTGGGTGCGTTCGAAAAGCCGGAAGGCAGTTCGGGATAAGATCCGCCAAAAGACCGGCCGCACCCGCAGCGGTAACCTAGCGAGCATCATCACAGAACTCAATCCCATCCTCACGGGCTGGTTTGGTTACTTCCAACACGCCCATCGTTCCACGTTTCGCGACGTTGATGGATTCGTTCGGCGGAGGCTGAGAGCGATCCTGCGCAAGCGGGAGAAGCGTGCAGGCTTTGGTCGGACGGCGCGTGATCACATTCGCTGGCCTAATGCCTTCTTCGCTGAGCACGGGCTTTTCACCTTGCACGAAGCCCTCGTTCTGGCGCGCCAATCCCGATGAGGAACTACCGACTGGAGAGCTGTGTGCGGGAGAACCGCATGCACAGTTCGGAGGGCGGGGAGGATGTGAGTCCTTCCCGACCCCTATCATCGACCCTAAGGAGACACTCGCGGCAAACTCAAAGCGGGAATTATCAAGCCTCAACGGACAGAACTAAGCCGTCCCCGCCACGAAGGACTGGAATAGCGAGCAGCGATCCCGGGAGTCGGCTTCAGTGAGGTGTGAGGCCCGGATATCTTGAATGTCCCCTTTCGGGTCCGGGATCTTAGATGTGTTCCCTCCTTTCACCAGTCACTCCTGCGTGAGCATATCGCGCAGCCGGTCGGCGACGCGGGAGGCGGCGGGTGGGTCATAGTTAGACATCACCGCGACCGTGTAGCCGAGGTCAAGATATATTTCCAACTGGCTGTTGATGCCCGGAAAGACGCCGCCGTGTCCGACGATACGATGACCGTTGCGTCTCTCGTCCCCGAACCCATAGGCGTACTTCGAGATGGGACTGCCCGGCTGCGCGACCTTGCCCGTTAGAACCAGATCGGTGTACTTTCGACTGAGCAGTTTGTGATTCCGCAACGCGATGTCGAACTTCAGCAGGTCCGCTACCGTCGAGAATCCACCGCCCGCCGGTCCGCCCTTGACGACGTGCAGATAGAGGTTGTTCTTCCAGGGACGGGATGCGCGTTCCCGCGTGTAGCCGATCGCCAAATTCGGCGTGTCTTGATCCATCTCGTAGCAGTCGGTGTTGGTCATGCCCGCCGGTTTGTAGAGGTTCTCCCGCACATAGTCGAAGTAGCTCTGCCCTGACACCTTCTCAATGATCGCCCCCAGCAGCATGAAGCCGGCGTTGCTGTAGTCCCACTTCTGCCCCGGCTCGAACTTCAGCGGCTCGTTGACAAAGAGCGGAAAGTAGTCCTTCACCGCTCTGAGCCGCTCTTTCGCGCTCTTCTCGTACTCCTCGTTGAAGTAGTCACCCATCCCCGACGTATGCGTCAGCAGGTGATGGATCGTGACTTTATTCGACACCTCCTTGTTGGGATAGGCGGGCAGGTGTTTGCCGACCGTGTCATCAAACGATAGCTTGCCCTTCTCCGCCAACTGCGCGACGGCGATTGCCGTGAACATCTTGTTCATCGAGCCCAGGTTGAACTTGGTGTCCACTCGATTTGGAACGTTGAAGGCTTTGCTTGCCAATCCGTAGGCCCTGGCGAAGATCGGTTTGCCGCCCTTGGCGACCAGTACCGCCCCGGAAAACCGGTCCGCCGCGGCTCGCTCGTTCAGATACGTCTCTAGACTTCTGAGGATGTCGGCCTCGGTCATCTTGCCCTTTCCCGGGCTCTCCGGCGTGGCGGTGATGTCCGGGTCTATCTCATAATAGAGGGCGCTAATTCCATGCGGCGGCTCCTTTTCGACCTTCATGTGGATGCGGATAAGTGTATTGTTGCTCTTCGCCCGAGTCAGCGCAGCAACCTCATACGTATCTACGTGCTCGATCCTCTCCAGCGCCAATCCACCGTTCTCTTCGGCAAACTTGCTGTTGACGGCGACGTGCTCGTCCAGGGGAATGGCATCTAGAAACGATTTGGCGATGTGCTTTTCGACAAAGGCGCGAATAGTTTTTGCGTCCGGGGTGTTGAGTGCCTGAAGCAGCGCGGCTAACTGGCGGCCCGCAAGCGTGTCGGGCGTTCTTGTCTGTGTCGCCTGCGAGGCCGTCGCACGCGGGAACGCACAGGTCATGATACACAGCCACAGCACGGAGAGGAGACCAAGTCTTGTTGAATACATCGCCTTAGTATCTTTTCTTTGGCCCTAAACGAGGCTGTAGAATAAGTCGAAAATCACAATTCCAGTTGCGTAAGAATCGGCGGGCAGCGCTTGTTGCAACGGGCCCGCCTCTCCGGCACACCCCCAGCAGCGGGTGCACCGCAGTCTTCTCGTTCTTAGCTGCGACTGCGTTAGCCTGGAATGGCAACAAGCTCGCAGCAAGAGGATAGGAGACCAAGAGCTTTCGATAATGCGGCAGTCATAACGCGAGCGGTCTAGCTCAACAACTATTATCCAACGAGGTGTCGGCGTACACGTCGGCATCCTGCACGCCGGTTAGGGAAAACTCATTTTAGCAAGTATGCACACTCTTCACGGTACTTCTTTTCGGGACAATTCGGGCGTGTCTTTTTAATGCCGGCAAAAGGCGGGCATCTCGTTTAGGGCGCCGACTGCGCGAATGACAGAGAATTGCCGAAAAGGGAATAGGCAGTAGCCGACCCCTATGCACAGAACGGAACTATGCACAGTTGGCGCATCGCAAGGTGTGCCGGCCCCAGCGCCAGCGCGCATTGGGAGCGGCTGGCGCCCGCTGCGGTCTGTGCATAGTTATAGCACCTATAGGAACTGCATCAAGGCATCGGGCGGGCGATAGCGACGCCTTTTTGTGTGGGGTTCGTCGAGCCAGCGCCGCCAAGTTGGCCTCAAGGTGTTGGTGCGTAGCGGTCGCTCTCTCGTGCCCGAGCGACAGCTCAATCACATTCAAGGCGACGCTCCACTTCTGGAGTGGAGATACGACTTCAGAACATCGGCCAAACTATGTCGAGTTCAGCAGCGACCGACCTCGCCTGCAGCCCAATGAACCCGCTGCTCGCCGCCGCCGAGCATCTGCGCACTGTGCATAGTTCGATTCTGTGCATAGGGGTCGCTATGTACAGCTTTACATAGCGACCCACACCGGACCTATGGATTGAAGCTCCAGATCAACGCGAAGCGGTCATTCAACGGAAAGCTATCCCCATACTCTTCATTATTCTTGTGTCAGCCCATGCGACGTTGGCGGCCTCAGTACGTCAGCAGTAGGTAGCCGATCAACGCTCTCCATCAGGCGCTCCTTTGAGAACGGATCGGCAACGTGCGGATCCGTTTGCCAGTCAGAGCAAAGAGCGCGTTGCACAGCGCCGGAGCAATCAAGGGTACACCAGGTTCGCCGACGCCGGTCGGGTTTTCCTGCGACGGCACGATATGCACCTCGATCTTTGGCATCTCGTTCATTCGCAGCACCGTATAGTCGTGGAAATTGCTTTGCTCGACGTGTCCGTCCTTCAACGTGATCGCGCCATCGAGCGCGGCGGCGAGCCCGAAGCCAATTCCGCCCTCCATTTGCGCGCGTATCACATCGGGATTGATGGGGATACCGCAATCCACCGCGCACACCACGCGATCCACACGAAACGAGCCGTCAGGCTTCATCGAGACTTCGGCGACTTGCGCGACGTAAGTCTTGAACGACTCGTGCACAGCGACCCCGCGCGCCTTGCCTTTCGGCAGCGGTGTTCCCCATCTCGCTTTTTCTGCTACGAGATCAAGCACGCCAAGATGACGCGGATGCTTGGCGAGAAGCGCGCGGCGAAACTCGACCGGGTCTTTGCCGGCCGCGACCGCGATTTCGTCCATGAAAGTCTCGGTCGAAAACGCCGTATGCGTCGATCCCACCGAGCGCCACCATTGCACCGGCACACCGATCTTGGGCGAATTCAAATCCACCAGCATGTTCGGAATCGCATAGGGCAAATTGGACGCGCCCTCGACCGAGGTTGCGTCGATACCGTCCTTCACCTGCATCGGTTCGAACGGCGTGCCAGTGAGAATGGACTGACCGACGATGCGGTGATGCCACGCGGTCGGATTCCCGCTTGCATCGAGTCCTGCGCGCAGGACATGGTAGTAGATCGGACGGAAATAGCCGGCGCGTATGTCGTCTTCGCGCGTCCACTGCAGCTTGACCGGCGCGCGGCCGTTGATCGCTTTGGCGATGTGCGCTGTCTCCACCAGATAATCCGATTGCGGATTGGCGCGCCTGCCGAAGCTGCCGCCGGCATAGAGCATATTGATTTTTACCTGCTCCGGTTTCATCCCGACCGCCGCTGCGACGTTGGCCTGGTCCACGGTCTGGAACTGCTCGCCGTTCCATATTTCGCAGCCGTCGCGCCCGAGCTTCACCACGCAGTTCATCGGCTCCATCGCGGCATGCGCGAGATAGGGAAACTCGAACGCCGCTTCGAGGGTTTTCTCGGCGGACGTCAAAGCGGCATTGGCGTCACCGACTTGCTGCGCGATGGCTGCCGGCTTTTCGGCGAGCGCCTTGTATTGCGCGAGGATCTCGTCGCTCCCCAACTTGTTCGCATGCGTATCGTCCCACTGCACGGGAAGTGCGTCGCGCCCCTGCTTCGCGGCCCAGAAGTTGGTCGCGAGCACGGCAATGCCTTCGGGGATTGGCACGACTTCGACGACGCCTTTCACTGCCTTTGCCTTGGACGGATCGAAGGCTTTCACCTTTCCGCCAAACCGTGGGGGATGCCCGACCACCGCCGTCAGCATTCCCGGAAGCTTCACGTCGATGGTATAACGCGCTGTTCCGTTGCACTTGGCTTTCGAATCCTTGCGCGGAATTTGTTTGCCGATGTAACGAAAATCCTTTGGGGTTTTCAATTTGATTTCAGTCGGCACCGGCAATGCGGCAGCCTTCTCCGCCAGTTGTCCGAAACTCAGCGTGCGCGCGCCGTGCATGAGGACGCCTCGCTCGACGGTAATCGCATCCGGCGGTACTTTCCATTCCTCGGCTGCGGCCGCGACCAGCATCGCACGCGCAGCGGCGCCGGCTTTGCGCAATTGGTCATAGGAGTTCGCGATCGCCGAACTGCCGCCCGTGCCCTGCACCTCGCCCCACGCCAGATTGTTGTAAAGCTTGGCGTCGGCCGGCGCGCCTTCGACGTTGACCTTCGACCAATCGGCGTCGAGCTCTTCGGCCACCAGAGTCGCGAGCCCGGTGTAGCTGCCTTGACCCATCTCGACATGCTTGGCGATGACCGTGACGCTGCCGTCGGTTCCGATGCGCACAAAAGCGTTCGGCGCGAAAGTAGAGGGGGCGATGCTGCCCGTGGTCTTTCCCGGTCCCGCTTGCGCAAGAGTCGCGGGAAGATAAAAGCCGAGGGTCAATCCGGCGCTTGCCGCGGCGCTGGCTTTCAGAAATTGGCGACGGCTCAAATGAGTAGTGGTCATGATTCCTCCTAAGCGGCGAGGGTTCTTGCCGCTTCGTGGATCGCGGCGCGGATGCGCACGTAAGTCGCGCAGCGGCAGATGTTGCCCGACATCGCGGCATCGATATCGGCGTTCGTCGGCTTGGCTTTCTCCTTCAACAGTGCCGTCGCCGACATGATCTGACCCGACTGGCAATAGCCGCATTGCACGACATCGAGTTTCTCCCATGCGGCTTGAGTCGCCTTGCCCGCGCTTGTGGCACCGACGTTTTCTATCGTGGTGATGTGTTTCCCCGCGGCGACAGACACCGGCATGCTGCACGAGCGCACTGCCTTGCCGTCGACGTGGACCGTGCACGCACCGCACTGAGCGATGCCGCAACCGTACTTGGTGCCGGTCAAGCCGATACCGTCGCGGATCGCCCATAAGAGCGGCATGTCGGGAGGGACATCGACGCTATAGGTCTTGCCATTGACGTTGAGTGGGATCATTGCGGCTCCTCGTTTCGTAAACTCATTCAGGGCATTTCGCGCCAGACTTTGCCCACGCGTGCACGATGCGATCGAATTCCGGTTTCGGTATCGGCGCCGGTTCGCGCACGTTGCCATTGGCGTCGGTTCCCGGCGCCCAGCCCCAGGCGACGAGCTCGTCACGCGCCATATGATCGACGATCGCTTTCAGGTCTTTGTTGCCGTTCTTGCTCTTGTCGAGCAGCGCCCGGCAAAGCTCGCCCTGCGACAAATTTTCCCAAGCCATCGATAGCGGCGCCAAATGCCAGTTGCGCGCGCCGGGCACTCCGCTGGCGCGATAGTTCTTCGTTTGATGACACGCCGTGCATTGAAGGCCCGCGACTCCCTTGTCGTGAGGACCCCGCGCGACTGGCGGCACATGCACGTGCGCATCGAGACCTTGCCTCGGCGAGTCGCCTTTGGGATGGCAATTCAAACAACGCGGATGGGTCAGGACTTGGTAGATGTCCGCGAACAACTTTTCGCTTTCGACTTGTCGATCCTGAGCAGCACCGGCGCCAGAAGCGAACATCCCCGCGAGCAGGAGCCCAAAACAAACCAAGATGCTCATTGCGAGCGAGATTTCATCGCTGATCTTCCTTTCCTTTCGGCGACTGGCCGTGACAGGAACATACAGCCAATTCGCGATGCTCCGGCGCTTTGCGGAAACACTCCAGGCACTATCGGTTCGCAGAAACGGTTGCCGAGCACCGTGGCCCGGGCGGTGGACTGTAGCAGGTTGGCGGCAACCCGTCCCTCACGGGCGAGCTGCTGAATCACCACCGTGGACAACTGTTCAATAGACATCTTGTGTCGCCTCCCTGCCTGCCAAGCGGGATAGCACCGTCTCCAGCGCGGTCTTTGTATCGACGTCGACCAGCACGCCGTCGTCCGGCATCTCCACTTCGACGATCTCTGCGTCGAATTCGCGCAACAGCACCCGCGCGCCCTGGTCCCCGCGCAGCTCCAGCAGGTGCGGGAAGTAGCGCGCGCTCCACAGCACCGGATTGCCGCGCTTGCTCCAGTACGTGGGGATGCAGATCCCGCGGTCCGGCTCGGCTGCGAATGCGGCTAGCAGCGGACCCAGATGACGCGGTGCGACCAGCGGCATATCGCCGAGCAGAAACACCGCGGCGTCGACTTCGGCCGCGATGGCCCGGACACCGGCGCGGATTGACGACGCCATGCCTTCCTGATAGTCGTCGTTGTCGACGATCCGCAACGGCAAGCCTTCCACTGCGCCGCGAATCGCATCGCGGTCGTGCCCGACCACCACGGTCACCGGATCGAGGCCGGTATCGATAGCGGTTTGCACCACGTGCCGGATCAGCGGGCGATCGCCCAGGTTCATCAACAGTTTGCTCGCCGGTGCCATGCGCGAAGACAGTCCCGCCGCCAGTACGACTGCGCCAACGCGGTGCGCGGCTTCCTCTTCGAAGCTCCCCTCGCTCGGGCGTGCGATATCGTCTTCCCTTAGGCGAGTTCCTTTCTTATACGGTGTATCTCCCAGCGTGAGGGTAGTCGCGAGAATTGCGCCTGCCGCCGAGTCGATCGGAATTTCGCCGAAGTCCATCGCTACGAGGCCTTGGCGTGCCGCGTCTGAGTGATCTGCGCCATGATCGAAATGGCGATCTCGGCCGGCGTCACCGCGCCGATATTCAGACCGACCGGTCCGTGGATGCGCGCGCCATCGGCCACGGAGAAGCCGCGCCCGGCGAGGCGCTGCAGGCGGCTTTCGTGTGTCTTCCGGCTGCCCAGGGCGCCAATGTAGAACGCCGGCGTACGCAGGGCCCAGTCCAGCGCCGGATCGTCGAGCTTGGGATCGTGGGTCAGCGTAACCAGCGCCGTGCGCGGGTCTCCCTGGACCTGGGCCAGTGCTTCATCCGGCCAGCGGCTGTCAACGCTGAGCCCGGCGAAACGCTCGGCCTCGGCGAATGCAGCGCGCGGATCGATGACCAAGATACCGTAGCCCGCCAGATCTGCGAGCTGCGCCAGGGGTTGGGCGATATGCACCGCCCCGACCACAATCAGCCGGAACGGCGGGTTGAACACGTGGATGAAGATCGGCCCAGACGCCGACTCGAAACGTTCGCTGCGGTCTTTGGCCAGCAGCACGCGGCTGCGCGCGATCGCGTCGGGGTTGATGCCGTCGGTCTCGGGCAACGTGGCCGTTCCCACGACCCACTGCCGCCCGTTGCCAAGCTCGGTCAATAGGGCGACCGGGACCTTCGCCTTCTTCGCTTCGATCAGCGCGGATAAGATCTGGGACTTCATTCGATCGATGCGCTCAACAAAGACCTGGACCCGCCCGCCGCAACTGAGTCCCACCGACCAGGCATCCTGGTCGGCTACACCGAACTCGAGCAGTTCGGATTGCCCGCTCTCGATGACTTGCAGCGCGCGGCGCATCACTTCAGCCTCGATGCAGCCCCCTGACACCGAGCCCAGGAATCGCCCGGTTTCGTCCGCCAACAGTTGACTGCCCGGCGGACGCGGCGAGGAGCCCCAGGTTGCCACCACGGTCGCGAGCGCGACTTGCCGCCCTTCGCTACGCCAAGCGGCCGCAAGCTCCAACAGATCCGGTTCAGGCGGCATATCAACAAACAGCCATCCAGGTCAAAGCAGCCTCAAGGCGTTATTTCTACGCCCTTCCAGAACGCCACGTAACCCGTGATTTTCGCCGCCGCTTGTTTCGGCTCCGGGTAGTACCACGCCGCTTCCTTGTTCACCGCGCCATCGACCACCACGTCGTAATACCTCGCCACCCCTTTCCAAGGGCACACGGTGTGGGCATCGGTCTGGCGTAAATATTCCCGTTTGATGGAATCGGGCGGGAAATAGGCGTTACCTTCCACTGTTTCTAGACGGTCGCTCTCGCTAGCACCGTCCCTTTTCCAAATAGCTTTCATTACAATGTCCTCATCAGTCTAATAAAACGCGGGTTCGAGTTCGGATCATACATCGAACTGGTTGCAACGTTTAGGCTCCACAAAACTCTCGCAGATTAATGAGAGTGAAGGCCATTAGTTTGAACCCGAGATGTCGAATCTGTAGAGTCTCAAAACGTAAGAGCAACCGTTTGAACTTGTCTTTCCAAGCAAAGGAACTTATGGACAACTTTCAAGCCATCCATAGGCTAAGTCTTTTACGTAAGCCCTTATCTTCCATCAGCCTGCGGGCTCTCTGGAACGACCGCTTCGCCTGTCCTGATGGTCCGCAGTCGGGTGGGCCTGATAGGCGGGTTAGGCCGACTGCAGGCTTTCCAGGTGGCGCCGGTTCGAGGGCCGGAGCCGCCTGCCAAATAAACGGCCAATTTGTCGCCATGAGCGCATGCATCGTAGGCTTAAGGCCGAGACCACGCGCCTGGCGACGGCTCAATCTCTCGGCACAACGACGCAAGTTCAACCGCTTCCGGTGAGAGTTCAATCCTAACCGTCGGCACGAAGCCCTCGATCAGCGGCCGAATTACCGATCATTCGATCACTCGCGTCTGCCCGTGCCGAAGGACGAAGAACTCCTCCTCCGCTACATCGCGGGCCTGCCGTGCCGCGGCAAGATCGCGCAGCGGCTGGTCCAGGGGCTCGGGCGTCAGGCGCTCGAAGGTTCCCCAATGGATGCCGAGCGAGCGGCGCGCGCCGATCTCGCGGTGGATGCGCACCGCCTCCTCCGGATTGATGTGGTTTTGGCGCATGAACCAACGCGGCTCGTAGTGGCCGATGGCGATGGCGGCGAGGTCAAACGGGCCGAGCCGGCGGCCGACCTCGGGGAAATCCTGCGAGTAGGCGGTATCGCCGACATCATCAACCCATTGAAACCCATGAGCACAAAAATACCCGAATGTTGGGCTAGCCGATCCGAACGCTCGCGCGGTAAAAATCGAACTGTCGGCTGAACAGAGTTTGTTGCTGCCGTTCGACCAATTCGCCTTTTCATATCAGAACTCAAGAGCGAAGGGAAAGAACAGCAACTCCGCTTGGTCTTCGCTACGCACGAGATTTCGTTGCACGGCCATTCCTTGCGCCGCATCGAGACCGCGATGCAGCGGATGGAACTGTCAATGCTAACTGCGTTGTCCGGCAATCAACAGTCGCTCATTCCTGACGGCCAGCCGGTGGTTCTGGAGATTGTTGCCGCAGAAGTGAAATCCGCTCAAGCAGACGGGAACTTGTGAAGCGCCCTCAAGGTCATGGTGAATCCACGGCCAGGAAGATTCCCGCTCGTGCATCCCAGTCACCATGAAAGCCAGGAAGAAAAAGCTTCTCTAGATTGCGGCGACCACCCGGCGCTTCGATGGCTACAACTATTTCGGACAGCATCCTGAAAAGATGATGGCCTGGTTCAGGAAGCACATGCGCAGACATTTGAGCCGGTGGCGTGTTTGGCAAGAAGATTGGCGCGTTCTGCTAGTGACGGGCTTTTGATCGGAGTTATTCTGAAGCCGTGAATACGAACAAAGTACAAGCTTACGCAGCGGAGAGCGCAAGTTCGGCGCTGGCTCCGCTTGGTATTGCCCGGCGCGAGCCTGGTCCGTTGGATGTCGAAATCGAAATTCTATACTGCGGGGTCTGCCACTCGGACCTGCATCAGGCCCGGAATGAATGGCACAACACGATTTACCCCTGTGTGCCGGGCCATGAGATTGTCGGCCGCGTCAAGCGGGTCGGCTCCCGTGTTACCAAGTTCAAGCCCGGTGACCTGAGTGCGGTGGGGTGCATGGTGGATTCGTGCCGCACCTGTCCAAGCTGTCAGGCGGGTCACGAACAATACTGCCTGTCCTTCCCCACCTTCACGTATAACGGTCAGGATAAGCATTTGGGCGGGCACACCTTGGGCGGATACTCGACCAGCATCGTCGTGGATGAGGCCTTCGTGTTGCGAGTGCCGGCTGGGCTGGATTTGGCCGCCACGGCTCCGCTCCTTTGCGCCGGCATCACGACCTACTCGCCGCTCCGTCATTGGAAGGTTGGCCCGGGCCAGAAGGTAGGCATCGTCGGGCTGGGCGGACTGGGACACATGGGGGTGAAGTTTGCCCGCGCCTTTGGCGCGCACGTGGTCCTGTTCACGACCTCTCCCAACAAAATCGCCGATGGTCTGCGCCTCGGTGCTCATGAGGTGGTTGTGTCCAAAGACGCTGACGCAATGAAGAAGCATCAGGGGAGCTTCAACTTCATCCTCGATGCGGTTTCGGCTCAGCATGACATCAATGCTTATCTGAGTTTGTTGAAACTGGACGGCACGCTCACGCTGGTGGGCGCTCCCGAGCAACCTCTGCCCGTTAATGTGTTCAATCTGCTGCTGCCGCGCCGCAATTTCGCTGGCTCGGCCATCGGCGGGATCGCCGAAACGCAGGAGATGTTGGATTTCTGCGCCGCGCATGAAATCGTGTCGGACATCGAGCTTATCCCGATGCAAAAAATCAACGAGGCGTGGGACCGGCTGCTCAAACAGGATGTGCGGTATCGATTCGTCATCGACATGGCTTCACTCAAATCATGAGCAATCAATTCAAAGTATCCAAACTTTGGGCACAGCGGCTGCAAGAGCATCACATATCGTTGCCGGCGGTGCTTCGGCGCGCCGGTTTGCCTGCGGGGTTCTTCCAGCAAGAAAAAATATACGTCACGACCGCTGAACTCTTCGCGCTTTGGCGCGCCGTTGGGGAGACGAGCGGCGATCCGGTGATTGGACTGAAGTTGGGAGCGGAAGCACGGTTGGAGCGGTACGACCCGGCTGCCATCGCGGCCGTTTGCAGCCGGTCTTTCCGCGATGCGGTGCAACGCATCGCCTTCTACAAACAGCTCACCTGCCCGGAAGAAATCCGCCTTCGCACTGGCCGCGACGAAACATCCGTGGAATTCGCGTTTATACAAGCTGAAGGAGACGAACCTGATGTGTTGGTCGATATATGCCTGTCCTGGATTTTTTCCATCGGCCACAGAGGCACGGATGGCAACGTTAAACCGCTACGAGTTGAACTCATACGTCCCGTCCGACACCGGCAACTTTTAGAAGCTCACTTCGGGAGCCGAGTTCGATTTAAGGCCGAGCGCAATGTACTGGTCTTTCGGTCCAGCGACTTGGACCGGCCATTTACTACGCACAATCCAGAATTGCTTAAAGTAGTCGGCGCTCAGCTCGAAAGTGAAGTCCAGGCACGCAATGCCAGCTCAGATATAGGGGAACAGGTGAAGCAGACGCTGAGGCACTCATTGGCCGGGAGACGGCCGGCACTTCAGCACGTCGCAAAAGATCTGCATCTGAGCGTGCGCACACTCCAGCGCCGACTTACCGACGCGGGGATTACGTTTCAGCAACTGGTGGAAGAAACGCGCCGCGAACTTGCGCACCATTACCTGAAACAAAGCGCCGTCGAATTGAACGAAGCCGCCTACTTGCTGGGTTACGAGGATGCGAACTCATTCTTTCGCGCATTTCAGGTATGGGAAGGCACTTCACCTGGGGAATGGCGAACCCAGCATCGAACGCCCGGAATGTCTGTACGCCCGGGCGCATAACATCATCGCCGAGGGATTCAACAAACAGGAGATAAGCAAATGAAACGAGAACATAACGAATCGAGAAGACAGTTCATCCAGAAGTCTGCGGTCTTTGGGACTGGAATCATCCTCGCGGGACCCGCCTTGCAGCGGCTCTTTGCCCAAGGAAATCAATTGGCCGATCCGGCCAAGCGGGTCCCATCAAAAGGTTACGCTGCCCGAGATACGTCCGGGAAGTTGAGCCCATGGACGTTCGAGCGCCGGCCCGTCGGGGATGACGATATTCTCGTCGACATTAAGTTTTCCGGTATTTGTCATTCAGACATCCACCAGCTTCGCGGCGAATGGGGTCCGCAAAAATATCCACAAGTTCCAGGGCACGAGATTGCCGGAGTCGTCGCAGCGGTAGGGAAGAACGTTAACAAGTTCAAGGTCGGTGATCATGCCGGCGTCGGCTGCATGGTGGATAGCTGCGGCACGTGCGAAAGTTGCAAGCACGGAGAAGAGCAACATTGCGACACCGGCGGCACACTTTTCACTTACGGCTATCCGGACAAAACATCTCCAACCGGAATCACGCAGAGCGGCTATGCCAACAACATCGTGGTGAAAGAGCGCTTTGCGATTCCGTTGCCGAAAACCATACGGTTACAGGACGCTGCTCCTTTGCTTTGTGCGGGGATCACGACTTACTCACCGCTGGTCAAGGCGTCGATTAAGAAGGGCGACAAGGTGGGTGTTGCCGGGGTTGGTGGTCTGGGGCATCTCGCCATCAAATTGGCCGTAGCGAAAGGTGCAGAGGTTTACGCCTTCACGACTTCCGCAAGTAAAGTGAACGACATCCGGCGCTTTGGAGCGAAGGAGGTTGTCGTCGTGGATTTGGTGGAAAAGCTCAAGCCTTACAACAAGTCGCTCGACTACATGATTTCCACTATCCCGGTGAACTACGACGTTGCTGCTTACGCATCGCTGGTGAAGCCGTATGGCAATTACGTCCAGGTGGGAATGCCGATCAAAGGCGAAGTGACGATCAACAACTTCGTGATGAATCGGAATCGCGTGAGGTACAGCACTTCACTTATTGGAGGCGTTCCCCAGACGCAGGAAGTTGTTGAATACTGTGCCGAAAACAAAATCTACCCGGAGATCCAGTTGATCAAAGCCAGCGAAGCCAACGACACGTGGGACAAGGTCATTAACAAGGAAGCACGTTATCGCTACGTGATCGATGCTTCGACCTTTTAGCGCGGCGTAGGGGAAGGAGATTTGAGAACATGCGCGTTTTTCGCCGACAATTCTTGACAACAATGGGCGCTGCCGTAGCAGCAGCGTTCAGTTTCCCGGCGTTCCTACGCGCTCAAGCGACCGCATCAGCATTTCAACGAAAGGAGAGAGATATGGAAATCAAAAGAGTTGGCACACAAGCCTCAACGAAAGGCCCGGCTGATTGGTCACCGGCACGGTGCGCATCGATCCGCTGTTTCAGGCACCCGCTCCAGCACGCGCCGCCGGTGCGAGCGTCACGTTCGAGCCGGGCGCGCGCACGGCATGGCACACGCATCCGCTCGGTCAAACGCTGATTGTCACCTCGGGTGTTGGTTGGGTGCAGCGCGAAGGCGGGCCCGTTGAGGAGATTCGTCCTGGCGATGTGGTCTGGTTCCCGCCGGGATTGAAGCATTGGCACGGCGCCGCGCCGACAACGGCCATGACACACATTGCGATTCAAAAAGCACTCGACGGCAAGGTCGTCGATTGGATGGAGAAGGTGAATGATGAGCAATATCGCAAATAATTTTCGGAGACGGCTCCAACATCATGGTCGCGTCCTTCTATTCGCCGCATCGATGACACAATTCGTCCACGCGGGGTGTAGTGCGGAGAAAAGGACGCCCGATACCGACGCGCCGAAATCAACATCTCAAACGAAAACAGCCATGAAGATCCGATTGAAGCTTGAAGACAAAGTGCTCACGGCGACGCTGAACGACAGCAAAACGGCGCGCGACTTCGCTGCCCAACTCCCTTTGACCCTGACTCTCACTGACTATTCCAAAACTGAGAAAATCAGCGACCTGCCGAAGAAGCTATCGACAGACGGTGCGCCGAGTGGGAGCGATCCTTCGGTTGGGGATATCGCGTATTACGCTCCCTGGGGAAATCTCGCGCTCTTCTACCGCGACTTTGGTTACTCCAGCGGGCTTGTCATTCTGGGAAAGTTTGACGGCGGCATTGAGGCGCTCAGCGGGCCGAAACCTTTAAAGGTGACTATCGAAGTTGCCTCCTTGATGGAAATGCAGAAAACAAAACGGGATTTCGAATGAACTTATCTTTTCAAAATAAAGTGGCCTCGTGACCGGCGCTGGTTCCGGAATGGGATTGGTAACGGCCAGAGTTTTCGCAGAAGCGGGAGCTGCGGTCGCACTTTCCGATGTGAATGAGAAGGCGGTGCGCTCTGCGGCGGACCAGCTCGTCGCAGCCGGCCATAAAGCGATCGGCATTCGCTGCAATGTCGCGGACGAGGCGGATGTGGAAACGATGGTAGCGCAGAGTGTTTCCACGTTTGGTCGGCTCGATGCGGCGTTCAACAACGCCGGTGTCCAGTCACCGGCGAAGGAAATTGCTGATGTATCCGGCGAAGAGTTTGACCGCGTAAACGGCATCAACCTGCGTGGCGTTTGGAATTGCATGAAATACGAGTTGCGCCAAATGCGCGAGCAAGGACTCCTACAGGGGACTTTCACCCCATCAGTTCATGCCCATGTCGGGCGTACACAGCCGCTTGCAGCCGACGGCGCCCGGCGCAATCGTGAGGCGCCGCGGCTGGCGGGGAAGACGTTCTGTCGCGGCGCGCGGCTTGGCATGAAACTGGAGCGAATGAATGAACAGCAGTTTGACCAAACACTCAAAAACTGGAGGTCAGAAAATGCAGAGCGCAAACTTGGTAGCCAGTAACCTGGAAGCTTCGGCTCCCGAACCTGGCTGTATGCAAATGCGCCTTGGCTACGGTCGGGCAGTAGAGAAACAGGAGGCGATCTCACTGCTTCGGTCGACAGTCGAACCAGGCGTCACGCTCAGAGGCAAACGATCGGGAGGGTGCCTGAACAGCCGGATGCACATTCTGCTGGTGATCGCCCTGCTCGCACCGGACGTGCTTGTCGGTCGTCCCGAGCCTGCTCAGGCGGAGAAGGCCTCGGGCGCGGTGACCGAATGGCTGAGTTACGGCGGCGATAAGGCCAGTTCGAAGTACTCGCCGCTCGATCAGATCGGCACAGACAATTTCAACCGCCTGAAGGTCGCGTGGACCTGGCGCTCGCCCGACGAAGCGATCACGAAAGCGAATCCCGATCTGAGAACCTGGGTGTGGGAAGCCACCCCGCTGATGGTCGACGGCGTG
>Ga0187893_10007122_pt1 | contig 18599 bp, 10 predicted proteins | sample MA1701074metaG_FD_139574 | JGI IMG/M metagenome (GOLD analysis project Ga0187893, IMG submission 139574) | White microbial mat communities from a basaltic lava cave in the Kipuka Kanohina Cave System on the Island of Hawaii, USA - MA170107-4 metaG ... | reverse complement strand
TACATCTACCGGAAAGGGGAAGATCGTTATGTCGTGGTCGGCGAGTGGCACCGCCGCCTGATGCCGAAGCACACCGATGCGGCGGCCAAGATCGCTGATATGGATAAGGCCGGCATCGAAATGACGGCTCTCAGTATTAATGATCCGGGCCCGGAGCTGTTCGGTAAAGACTCGAATGCAATGGCTGTCCTGCTGAACGACTTTATTGTGGACACGGTCCGGCAGCATCCCAAGCGCTTCTTCGGACTGGCTACACTGCCTTTCCATTCTCCTGACGAGATGATGAAGGAGTTCGATCGCGCCATTGGCAAGCTCGGGATGAAGGGGATTCTCCTGTACTCGAATCTCGATGGCAAGTTCCCCGACGAACCTGCCTACCGGCCTTTATACGCCGAGGCCGAACGGCGGAACGTTCCGATCCTCCTGCATCCGGCGTTGCCAGTGACTTACAACGCGGTGAGCGACTATCAGATGGTCGCGATGCTCGGTTTGATGTTCGATACCACGATCGCGCTTTGCCGTCTGATTCTCTCCGGCGTCCTCGACCGGCATCCGAATCTCAAGCTGGTCTGCCCGCATGTAGGCGGCGTGCTGCCGTTCTTGATCGGGCGCGTGGATCATCAAACGATGGTGCTCAAGCGCGGCGCTGAAAATATTCGCATGGCGCCGAGCGAGTATCTCAAGCGGGTCTTTCTCGACACCGTCTCGCCGATTCCAATGGCAATCCGCTACGGGATCGACTTTGTGGGCGCCGACCGCATGCTCTATTCGAGCGATCATCCCTGGGTCGACCCATCGTTGATCGCCGGGCATGTGGAAAGTTTGAAGCTGGCCGCGGTGGACGAGGCGAAGGTATTCACAACCAACGCAAAAAGGCTGTTCAACCTGTGACGCTGAATCGCCGTGGTTGGCTGGCTGCGTCGGGAGCGGCGGTTCTCGGAGCCGCCGGCGCTCCCGCGCCGTTTCGGCTGGCCATTTGCAGCGAGACCTTTCCGGGAGCCTCCTTCTCCAGAATTTGCGAGGCGGCTCGCCGGACGGGGTACACCGGGCTCGAGATCGATCCGTCCAATCTGAGCAGCGACCCCGCTTCTTTGAGCGCCGGCGAACGCCGTTCGCTGAGCAGCCAGATGAAGGTGAACGGGCTGCACTGTTGCGGTCTGCATTCATTCCTGAAGGCTCCGGCCGGGCTTCACCTCACCACTCCGGACGCAACCGTGCGCGCCCGTACGTGGGAATACTTCGCCCGGCTGATCGATCTGGCGGCTGACCTCGGCCCATCGCCCGTGATGGTGCTGGGCTCGTCCAGGCAACGGCAAGCGATCGACGGCGCCACTCCGGCGGATGCGGCCAAGCGGTTGGCGGAAGGGCTCAGCAAAGTCGCGCCGCAGGCGGCCAGGCGAGGCGCCACGATTCTGGTGGAGCCGCTGGCTCCACATCTGTGCAATGTGGTGAATACAATGGCCGAGGCGGTTGCCATTGTCGATCAGGTAAAGAGTCCGGCGGTGCAATCCATGTTCGACACGCACAACACGACGGCGGAAACCGCGCCGTTGCCGGACGTGATTCGCAAGTACTTCAAGTACATCCGCCATGTGCATCTGAACGAACTGGACGGACGCTATCCCGGCGCCGGCAATTTCGCCTTCGGCCCGGTGCTGCAGACTTTGCGCGATCTCGACTATCGGGGCTGGATCTCGGTCGAGGTCTTCGATTTCAAACCCGACGGCGAGACTGTGGCCCGTCTCTCCGCCGATCGGATTCGTCATCTTGAAGGGGGCCTCAAATAATTTCAGGAGAGGAAACAGATGAACCGGCGTTATTTCATGATGGGTACGGCGCTGGCCGCGACGGCCGTCCGCAGAACCGCAGCGGCCGCCAGCGATCAAGTTAATGTCGGCATAATCGGGGTGGGCGGCCGCGGCCGCTACTTGCTGGATAGCTACGGCAAGATCAATGGCGTCAACGTCAAGTACATTTGCGACGCGGACAAGGCGTCACTCGAGAAGGCGCAGGCCGTCGCATTGAAGCTGGGCATTCCCAAACCGGCCGAAGTCACCGACATGCGCCGCCTGCTGGACGACAAAGGCGTCGACGCTGTGGTGGTGACGACGCCGGACCACTGGCACGCGCCAGCCGCGATCCTCGCCGCCGACGCGGGCAAGGACGTGTATGTCGAAAAACCCGCCTCGCACAACATCCGCGAAGGGCGGCTCATGATCGACGCTGCTCGCCGCAACGGGCGGCTCATGCAAGTGGGCACGCAGTCCCGAAGCAGGGAATCCACCGTGCGCGCGATCGAACTGGTCAAGTCCGGCAAGATTGGCAGGGTGCTGATGGCCAAGGCTTGGAACATTCAGCTTCGCGACGATATCGGTCACAAAGAGGACGGCCCGGTACCGGCGGGCGTCGACTACGAGACGTGGCTTGGGCCGGCTCCTTGGATTCCGTTCAATGAGAATCGCTTCCATTACAAGTGGCACTGGCACTGGCACTTTGGCACCGGCGACGCGGGCAACGATGGCGCGCATCAGATCGACATCGCGCGGTGGGCGCTCGGCGTGAGCTATCCGGTTCGCGTGAGCGGATCGGGCCGTAAGGTGTTCTTCAAAGACGACCAGCAGACGCCAGACACCATGCTGGCCAACTTCGACTACGAGGATGGCAAGAGTCTGATCTGGGAGCAGCGTATCTGGAATCCCTACGGGATGAACGAAATCGAAAACGGCGTGGGCGTCTACGGAACGGAAGGGATGATGCACATCGGCCAGTACAATCGGCGCTGGGGGTATAAAATCTTCGACGCCAAGGGCAAAATGATCCAGCACGACGATGCCGGTGACAGCGACGCGATTCACCAGCGGAAATTCATCGAGTGCATCCGCTCCCGCAGTTTACCGCCCGGCGATATCATGGAAGGCCATCTTTCAGCCATCCACTGCCATCTCGCTAACATCGTCGCCCGCACCGGCCGCAATGTTGCGTTCGATCAGGAAACGGAGACGATCCCCAGTGACCCAGGCGCCAACATCCATGTCAAGCGCGCCTACCGGACGCATTGGGGAACGCCGAAACTGGTGTAATTACGCGCCTTCCACGAATTGATTCGTGTAGGTGCTCGTGATATCGAAGTGTGAGTCACGGACCTTTTCAAGGGACGAGGAAAGAACCCGTCGGACCGCCTCGGCGGATTCTTTCTTGATTTTTCCATCGGCCGACATCATCGGCAGGGTCATCCGAATCGCGTCGATGTCCGCGGCGGGATCTTCCATTCTATAGGCTGGCGGCAACTTCGCTAAAATGTTTTCGGCCGTCTGTTTTCGGATCCAACGGCTGGCTCGTTGCACCGCTTTGGCAAGCCTTAGCGCTGTGGCCGGATTGGCTTTGAGCCAAGCGTCCGGAGCCAGCAGTCCGTGAGTCGGGTAACTGGTTAGGCCGAACAACTCTTTGACGCCCTCCGCGGTGCACCCATTCGCGAGAACCACTAAGCCGGGATGTCTTCGTTGAAGCACGGCGATTGCGCTGCCAGTCACCGCCGCGGCGTCGACCTTTCCACGTTCGATCGCCGCGACCGCTGCCGATCCCATTCCGATGCCTACGACACTGACGTCGCCAGCAGACATTTTGTTCTTTTCAAGCAGGTGGTTGACGAAGAAGTGCGACTGCGATCCGGGCGTAGCGACTCCGACATTCTTGGTTTTCAAATCGGCTATTGACCGCACCGTCTTTGCGGCGAGGGGCGATACGACGAGCATGAGCCCAGGCCTGTCGATGAACAACACAAAGCATCGCGTGTGCCGGTTTTCCGCGGCAAGCCAGAGCGTATGTTCATAGACAGCCCCGATCAAGTCCGCGCTGCCTCCGAGCATCGCTTGAATATTCTTAGCGCCTCCAGGCAAATCCTGGATGTCAACACTGAGTCCTTCCGCCTCGAAGTACCCGAGTTCGCGGGCGAGATACGCGGGCAAGTAGAATACCGGATTCTTCGGCAGTGCGAGCCGGACGGTGGTTGCATCGGCGCTTTTCCGGGATCCCGAGGGCGAACACCCTTGGGCCATGGCTGCGGCGAGGGTGAGGACGCAAGACCGCCGATCTAGGATTTTCCCAGCAGTATGTGGCATAGTGTCTCCTTTACTGCCATTCGCAATTTCTCGATTGCGCATCCTGCTTCCAACGCAGCAAAGCGTTCTGTCAGCGAAGACGGCTACTATCGTAACGATGCCATAGATCGCCTAGATCGCCAACCGGTGAAAAGCTGCGAGCGGAGACTCGTCCCGGACGAATGCGATGATAGCAAACCCAGATTCAGCGTGCCGCTAAACAGTTGAAAACTGAAATCGCGAACTCCGCGCGATCTGCGTTACTCTGACAGTGCAGATGCCGACCGAAGTTGATCCTCGGAAGCTCGCCGGCTCGTCGACGCTGGGCTACACGCGAGATTTCCAAACGTCGAGCAGCACGTTCATTGGGTACAACGGCTTCGGTCATCCCGAATTCGACACACCAGTCGTGAGATGCTGTACCGACTCAAGAACCGCGGTGATATGACTGCGATTGAGCCGCTCGCCGAGGCGGCCGCCTCGTTCACCAAGAACTGGCCCATCGACGCGATCGTGCCGATTCCTCCGTCGAACGCCTCGCGGAAGAGGCAACCGGTGATCGAGATCGCCAGGGAGATCAGCAAGAGAACGGGAGTCTCGTTATGCACACGCTGCCTTGCCTCCCTTCAACAAGTCGGTGGGCTACCAGGGCACCAAGTCGACCAAGCTGTTCGTGTCGCGCAATGTCAATCACCCGGGGCCGCACCCATCGATTCCCGCTACCCAGCGCCGCCTCCGGCCGATGTGGAACGCTGTCACCTACGCGGAATTTGGAGCCAATGCGAACTACAACGCGCTCACTGGGCGCATCGAGAAGCGATTTTCCCAAGGATTGACTTTCCTGACTTCGTATACCTGGTCTCACAACATCGATCAGGCTACCGAGGCACTCGACACCGGGTTCGACGTCATCGTGGATCCGTATAACCTCAGTGGCGAACGCGGCAATTCCAACCTCGATCACCAGCACGTGTTTACCACCAGCGCCACGTATGAAATCCCGTTCGGTCGCGGCAAGCCGATGGGAGCCGGCTGGCACGCCGCTCTGGATGCTGCGCTTGGCGGTTGGCAAGTCGGCGGCATCCTCACCCTGCGAACCGGCTTCCCGTTCGAGGTCACATATCCCGGCGATCCACAAAACAGCAGCACCACCAACCGCGGCGACCGCATCGGCAGCGGCGTGCTCCAAAACCCCACCATCGATCGATGGTTCGACCAGTTGGCCTTTGTTGCAAGCGCTCCAGGCGTATACGGCAATACCGGCCGCAACGTCCTCTACGGCCCAGGCACCAGGAACCTGGACTTCAGTTTGGCGAAGCGGTTTACCGTGCCCTGGGAGGGGCATTATCTTCAGTTTCGTTTCGAGTCGTTCAACTTCACCAATACGCCGAAGTTCGCACAGCCCAACGGCAGCCTTCGCGCGGCTGGAACCGCCACAATCAACCGCGCCGACGAGCCCCGCCGGATTCAATTCGGTCTGAAATACGTTTTTTAGTCCTGAGCTCACGGGCTCCAAGCAAATTCTTGAGATGCGTCAGGCTCCGATTTGCAGGGCAATATTATCTCCTCCAGAAGCCGCGGTGGAAGAAGTGAAGGCTACCTGAACACGTAGATGGTGCACTTACCTCGTGATCTCGTGTGGTCCGGAAAATCAATTTTCGCGCAGGAAAGCCCTCCCTTAGGTGCGATAGCGAGTTTCATCTTGCCTTGGTTCTTTTGTTCGCCCTCGCGTACCTGCTGCTGGATGGACTCCGGTACAAGTTCCACCAACACCAGCGCCGCGACACCCTGCTCGCGCTGCGATCAAACTGCCGCGCCAACTCTTCCAAGCAGTAGCCGAACAGCTTCGCTCGGCCATTAGCCAGTGCACCTCCAACGCGGTCTCGTGTTTGGATACCCATTCCGGTTCCCAACTCTAAGAACCGCCCTCCTGGTTTGGACGCCGCAAGCATACGCAACATCGCTCCCACCAGGGGCTCTGATGCCATGGAGAATTGAAGCTCCGTCATTCTCTCTTTGATCGAGAGGAGCTGAGAAGGCGATCGAAGGTAGTTAAGATCTTCGACAGAAACAGGGTATCCGAGTCAAGATCCCACGCCGGAAGTGACGCTGGTCAGCGGTGGATCTCCACGGATAGTCGCGCAGCGTTATCAATGTTTTTCAGCACGCCCTTGAGTGCTCCGCTGTTGACGGCCTACTCTTCTCCATAGCTGCCCTGAATGGCCCCTAAAGGAGCGGACCGAGCCGTGGAGGACTAACGGCGATCCTGAAAATAACGTAGATTGGCTAGGCTACGGTCTGCCAGTGCGTCAGTTCCGCGATGGTCTCGACGTGTGGACGCCCCCACATCGCCGCGTCGCGCCGGACATGCTCAGCCCGCGCGCAAGAACGCACAATTACCTGAACTTGATCGTCGCGGACCAATCGGTGAAGGCCCACGATCCCGAGGCCTGGGCGGAGCTGCTCGATGCCAACGGGAACCTCTGCGAAGGGATCGGCAGCATATCTTTGTTGTTCGCGACGGCAAGCTCTTTACCCCAAGCGAGCGCTACGTTCTTCCCGGCATCAGCCGTCAGATGACACTCGATCTCGCGCACCGGCTCCCCATTCCAGCAATCGAAGATGACATTGATCTCTTCGACGCGGAAAACGCCGAGGAGATGTTCCTGACCTCCACCAGCTTCTGTATCGCGGGCGTGCGCAGTTTCAACGGAGCCAAGGTCGGCGATGGCCGTCCTCCGAGTCCTGTTACTAAGGGCCTAATCGAGGCATACATTGCGGAGGTGGGCTGCGACTTTGTAAAGCAGAATCTCGATCGGCTGCGCTGATGCGCGCTGCCCAACCGAATTCCGCGAGTCAGGGACCTGGGGGCCAAATGGTTGTATCTTGCGCCAGCCTGTTGCCAACCCCGCTGTCCTCGACGTAGCTGCAGCCGACCTCTGTTCTAAACTTAAAATTCTCGTTCTGAACAACCTGAACAACGAGTCATGTTAAGCAAGCAAATCCGGCCCACGAGATATATGAAAGAACCCAATCGAAGGTCTGTGCTCCGCCGGGCGTCCGCTTTAGCGGGCACCATGGCGCTATTTCCGCGCGGCCTAGCTGAAGCGCAAGACAAAGATCGCCAGCCGGACCGCAAGCTGCGCGTCGTTGCCGTCGGGGGCCACTTCGACGATCCTCAGACCTGCGCAGGAGGGACTCTGACCCTCTACGCTGACCAGGGGCATGATGTCGTCGGTCTATCGCTAACCGGGGGACCGCCGCCACGCCCGGATGCAAACCCCGAAGAGCGCAGTGTCAAGAACCGGCTCAACGCCATGAGGATGGCGGAAATTCTGAAAATCCGGTTGGACTGCCTCAACTATACCGGATCCAACAGTGGCCAGTTTCGGCTTCCGATCGTCTACGGGAGCGGGTCTGAAATCACCGGCCAGCGCTATAAGGAATTTACCGAAATCCTGTTAGACAAGTACAAACCAGACATCGTCCTTACCCACTGGCCGATCGATTTCCACATGGACCATCGGGCCGCTTCTCTGCTCACTTACAGCGCTTGGCTGGCCAGCGGAAAGAAGTTTCCGCTGTACTACATGGAAGCCGAATTGGGAACGCAGACTCAGAATTTCTATCCCACGCACTACGTTGACATCACCGCGGTAGAAGAGCGCACTCACGAGGCATGGCGGGCTGACACGTTGTGGTACAAAGACGTTTGGCCTTTGCACGATTTGATGCGTCGCATGCGGGGACGCGAAAGTGGCTGCAAGGTGGCCGAAGCATTTAATCACCACCCGCAAAGTCCCAAACTGCCCGCCTTGCCATGAAGAACGCGGTCAAATACCTGCGTACCAGGAGTAGTCGCCTTGCTTGTTGAACTGTTTCAGACTATCGGTGACGATCAGGCGGTAGATAAATTTCACGCTCTTATAGCCGAGTTGGCGGGCAACCTGCAGACGAAGCGGACCGCCGTGGCCCATCGGAAGCTCGTCGCCGTTCATCCCGTAGACCAACAGAGTCTGCGGATGCAAAGCGTCGGCCATGTCGATGCTATGCCACCATCTGGGCTGCAGCGAATAATAGACCACGTAACGGGCTTGGGGGAGAGTTTTGACGGCGCTCAAAACGTTGAATAAGGGTACGCCGGTCCACTCTGCGATGAACGACCAGCCCTCCTCACAAACCAACTGGGTGATCTGAGTGCGGGAAGGGAAGCTCTTCAATTCGGAAAGGGAGAACGATACCGGGCGGGCTACCATGCCTTCCACCTCAAGCCGGTAGTCCACGAACCCTCCGGCGCGCAGGCGATCGAAGACTTCACTCTTGAAAGGCCTGAGTTTTGCGAATGGAGCCTTCGAGATCTGGCTGCGAGGAAATTCGCGAGCCAGCGAGTGGCGCGTCAAGAGCCGGTGCGAAGCGTAAGTCAAGGTCGTACCGGGGCCGTAGAGGCCGCCGTAGTCGGGCGGAATCAGCCCATATCGATCCGCCAGGCGGGCAGCCACAGCCAAGCCGGATGCTCCGGCGGTGGCAGCGAGTCCTGTAGTGATCAGTTTGCGGCGGGAAAAGCCATTCATGGCTGATCCTCTCGTGAAGCGGTGCGGCCGGTGATCATCGCGCGCAGGCGGTTCCTGAATCCCGCCCTATAGACCATGACGATGTGGATGACAAGAAACAGGACGAGAAGCACGGACAGAAAAAAGTGAATGGTACGCGCTGATTGGTGTCCACCGACGACGGTCGCAAGGAAAGGGAATACCGATACTAGCGCGGGAGACATGGCCAAGCCGGTCCAGATCGTCAGTGGGAATAGAACGAAGATCACCAACAGGTAGGTAAGCCGCTGGACGACATTATAGGACCAGGTCCCCACCGGATCCGGCCGCTGCAAACGCAGTTGGTTCGCGATATCCTTCCAGAGCGTCCTCCGGCTGGTTCCTGCCCCTGCCGGGAGCAGATTATTCCTGAAGTGCCGCGAACGTAGGCCGGAGATCACGTAGACCAGGCCCGTAAACATGACGATCCATGCAGCTTCGAAGTGGAGGTTCCGGCTCCAGCCGTTCTGGTCGGACAGCACGAACCCGTAACCGGTATTTACCCATGGCCGGGAAGCCGGAATCGGAAGATCGAACAGCGAGGGAGTCATCACACTCCCGGTTTCGCCCCAATAAAAGCGTGGGTGTGAGATGAGAATCTCGATTCCGCTGAGGACTAGGGCAAGAACGCACACCATCGTGACCCAGTGAGTAATGCGCACAACAACCGAATGGCGAGGAGCATCAGTAGTCACCGGCGCCGCATCCGCGAGGGATAACGTCGAATTGGCCATTTAACTTGCGGACTATGATATCACGCGAGTGGATGCTGCACCGTGCGTGCATGAAGCGCGGTAAGCGCCGTGAGACTGCATGTTTCCCGCCTCAGGCTGGAAATGACGCCGCTATCTTTACGTCGCCTGGAGCAACGACGTTGGAGGCAAAGCCGGGCAACCCAGGTGACGGCATTTCGCATCGATCCTGCCAGCCGAGCATTGCACCAGCATGGCCAGCCGATTTCAGTGCTGCGCGGTCGGCATCCGCGCACATTTGCCATCGACCCCAGCGGACGAATTCTAGTGGTTGCCAACATGCAACAAGTCTTCCTGCGGGACAAAGAGGACATGCGGCTGTTGCCGGGCCACGCGACCAGTATTCCGCGTGGGGAGCAATGGGAAGCCGGATTTTGTGAGGAAATACGATCAGGATACGAGCGAAGGAAGAAGCTTGTTCTGGACGGGATGGTGGGCTTGCCGTGATCGTCGCGCGATTAGCGCGGGTCGCCCAGTTGCAGCGCGAGCCCGCCTTCCGGGCTGCTTGCAGGTAAACCACCGCACGAGCGATCACGGCTCTACCGCCAGACCAGTTGGCTACAATCGCCCGCCGCCCTCTTTGAGGTCCCTTTGCCGTCCCCTTGGCCCCGCCTTTGCGAACCTTTTGTTTTCTTCTGTCCTCGTTTGTGTCAGGCGGTGAAACGAATCAGCAGGCTATAAGAGGCTTCAAACCAGGCACGCTCGCCACCAGTGTGGAAGCGCACAGCTAAACTGGGGGTGCGATATGTGCACTACTTTTCGGTTTGGGGCTACCGTGACCGCCATATGGGTAACAATGGTCCCGGCGAAGGGCTGGGGCCAGTCCTTGCCGGAGCCGTTCGACTTGGGCGTCACGTACGAGCGGACTCTACACGTAAGCCCGAATGGAAGCCCGGGCGGCAACGGGTCGACGGAGGCGCCGTTCGATTCGATCCGGACAGCGGTACCACGGGCGACACCGGGCACGCGGATTCTGGTTCACGCCGGCACTTACTCGGGCAGCACGTCTTTGACCGGGCTCCGCGGTGAACCGGGCCGACCGATTGCGCTGGTCGCGGCGGGAGAGGTAGTGCTGGACGCCGCGGGCACCTCGATCGTGCTGGCCGGCACCGACTTGCGGTACGTGGTGATCGAAGGCTTTATCCTCCGAGGCGCCACGGTGCACGGCATTAACATCGACGACGGCGGCTCGTACGACACGCCAACCGAGCACTTGGTGCTCCGCGGTCTGACCGTAGCGGGCGCGGGCTCCGGCGGCAACAACGATTGCATTAAGCTTTCGGGCGTGGACCGCTTCTTCGTGCTCGACAGCGAAGTCTGGGGCTGCAACCGTGGCGAGATCATCGATATGGTGGGATGCCACGAAGGCTACATTGCCGGCAACTACTTTCACGACCCGGTCGCCACCGGGGTACAGGCCAAGGGCGGAAGCGCCGACATCTTGATTCACGCGAACGTGTTCGCCGACATCCCCGGCCGCGCGGTGAACGCCGGCGGATCCACGGGCCTCGAGTTCTTCCGGCCGTTGGATGCGCCGTATGAAGCAGCCCGAATCCGGGTGCTCGCGAACGTGTTCGTTCGCAACGGGTCCATGGGTGGAGCGGCCATCGCGTATGTGGGGTGCGATGGATGCGTATTCGCGCACAACACCGTGGTGGAGCCGCGGACGTGGGTGGCGAGGATACTGCAGGAAACGACCGGGGACCGGTTCGTCCCCTCGCGGAACGGTCTGTTCATAAACAACCTGGTGGTGCTAAGGCAGGCGGACCTGCGTACCTTCGTCAACGTGGGCGTGGGAACCGCTCCTGAGACTTTCGTGTTTGGCTCCAACTTCTGGTACGCTCTTGACCAGAGTCCGGACTGGACAGGACCGACCTTCTCCAGCGGAATTGCGCGCGAAACCGGATCGGTTATCCAGCGCGATCCCGGCTTTGCCGATCGCGAGGGGGGCGACTATCACATTCAACTGAACAGCCCGGCGCGCGGAGCGGGACGGGTATTGACATTTGAAAAGACGCCCGACTTCGACGGCCGGTGCTGGGCCGACCCGCCCGCAGTTGGCGCGTTCGAGGCTGGGCTGTCGAGGAAGCGTTGGTCGCCGATCCGGCAACCGCTTGCGAGCCCGGCGGGAGGAGGGCAGGATGATGAATAACGTTGAGCGCGGGTTTGAGGCCCGGCGCCCGGCAGTGACAATCAGCGGAACCGCAGCGCGCACAAATCGGCGTACTTCATGACGAACCGCAACCGCACAGGTTTGCCGGCCAGGCGGCCGATGTTGCTGCCGACGGTCTCACCCCTGGCGCAACATGGAGCGATCAGCAGGCATTACCTTCCACCCGGCTTCGATGAATCGCGAATCGCAACCCCCACCCGGCGGGTGTTAAGAAAACTACGTTTTTCCTTGACCGCCAACACCGTGGATGCACCGCAAAATCTCCAGCGTGCCGCTGCGGGCATGATGATTGGCTGGATAAACGGCGTAGTGCGGAGTTTCGGGAACTTGTTGAGGCAACCGTCGAAGGTTACGGGAGCCGTGTTATTACCCCGATACGACAATCGGCTTTAATTGCAAGTTCAGTTGCTGTCTCTCAGCAACGTGAATCACCCACCTTGTGCTGCGCAAGGCCCGCGGAACTCGGCGTCGTACAGCGCAGCATTGATGTCGACGCGGATGTGGCCACGACAACCTGGAAGCTCCGAACTTGCTCCCAGGCTTCTCCGTCAGGGCCGGCGATCTGTTCGAGTAGTGCGGTTCAAAACGTTAGCCGCAGGGTCAACTGCAAGTTTCGCGGGCCGTTGGCGGAGGTCCGCAGGCTGATGATGCCGGTGTTGGAGTCCGGCTGGCCGAGCCCCGGCATATTCAGCACGTTGAAGAAGTCGGCGTTGAAGCGGAGTACGAATCGTTCGTTAATAGGCGTGTGCTTGAACAACGAGGCGTCCAATCCAATGCTTCGGGGACCTGGCTGGAGCTGGTTGATCCAAGGATGCAGGTTCGTGTTGAGATTAGTGCGCTGCACCGAACCGTTGGCAAGACGCACATCCACCATGTTGGTGTCGTAAAGCGCAGCCGGATAAGAAACCGTCTGACCGGGTGCTGGTTGGGGGTTCACCGGCTGGTGACCCGGGCGGTAATTTGACGGCACACCCATGACGCCGTTGGGACGGCCGCTGGCATCGGTCGAGTTGATGCGATTGGCGGGAATGTAGCCGTTGTACCAGAGGTAGCCCTGAAAACAGGTTCCGCTGCGGCAATCCTCGATGGGAAACTGCTTGCCGTAAATCTCGACCGGCCCCTGGGCACCCCAGTTGCCGGTAGGCAGGTTCCAATACTCGCTTCGCACACTGCCGAAGCCGGCGATCTGCCAGCCGCCGATCACGCGATCCAGAAAGCGTCCGGCGCTGGGCGCGAACCGCTTGCCGCGACCGAACGGGAGATCGGCGATCCAGTTCCAGCGGAGACGATGCTTGGGTATCTCGGGATCGCGCCGATAGTAGAGGAGCCTGTTCCGCTCGTGGAGATCCTCGGGGACCGCACCCTTGAGGAACAGGTTGGTGGTGGGCAGCAGGTCGTCGGACCAGCCGTTGCCCGCCGCGCGGAACGCGTTGCTCATTACGTAGAAAAGCTGGAAGCCATACCCTTTGGCGTAGCGGCGCTGGATCTCAAACTGCACGCCGTTGTAATTGGACCACCCCATCTTGCGGTAGACTTCAATGGCGCCGTACGGCTCGGTCGGAAAAGCGCGGCGGGCGACACCGGAGAACACGCCGGTGGGAAGCGGCTGACCGGTGTTGGCGAACCAGACGTAGTCATTGGGGGTGTCGTTGAAGGTGTAGTACTGGTCGAGCCGGCTTCCATGGGTCCCGATGTAACCGGCGCGTACCACGGTGTTGGCGAGGACTTCGCGCTCGAGTAGGAGGTTCCACTCGTGGGCGCGGGTGGTGGGCTGGTTGGGATCGAAATAGCTGGTCCGGAACGATCCGCGGGTCACTCCGCCGGGCGCCATGATGTCGAGAACGTTGCTGCTGTTGACTCCGGCGATAATGGTGGGCGCCGAGCGCAGGCCATAGTTGCGGAGGCCGTCGGGAGACTGGGCGGCGTCGGTGATGGATTGGGTGAAGCGGGCGTTGGTCGGCGCGTTGCTCCGCATGCGCGCATTGAACGTGCGCAACGGAATCGGGAATCCGTAGATCGCATAGCCGCCGCGCAGCACCGTGGTTCGCGAGCCGGAAGTAAGGCGGTAGGCAAAGCCGGCACGCGGACCGAAATCCCATGGGTTGGAGTACATCATCGTGTCGGGCAGGCCAGCCTTATCGGGGGTGATGAACTTCACGCCGATATCGGTGAACGGCTTGACGATTGAGGGCGAGGTCACACCCAGCTTGTAAAGTTGGTCTAACGAGACTCCGTTGATGATCGACATCGAGTTCAGGTCGAAGCCGGTGAGAACATTGTTGCCCTCGCGCATCGCCGGATAGAACTCCCATCGGACGCCGAGATTGAGGGTAAGGCGAGAGTTCACCTTGAAGTTGTCCTGCAAGTAGCCTGCGTACTCGCGAGCGGTCATGAAGTACCACTTGCGAACGAACTGGGCCGAATAGGAACCCATGACGCCGAGGAAAAGGTTGGCGGCGTCGTGGCCGGTTCGGGGCACGGCGCCGAGCGTGGAGCCGGTGGCGGGATCGTGCAGCGCGGTGGCAAGGCTCGAAAAGCTGTGACTTCCCTGGACCTGCTGCTGGTCGGGCAAAACGTGGAGCCGCTCGTGGCGGAAGCGACCTCCGAATTGCAGCTCGTGCCGGCCGCGAATCTTGGTGAAGTTCTGATCGACGCTAACTACCTGAGTAATGTTGTTGCGCTTGTTATCGGCGTAGGAATAGACCATGCCGAGGCCGGTGCCGCTGAAATTCGGAAGACCAGTCTCGTTGAACGGGTTGGGCATGCCGAGGCGATCGGCGTGATTGAGGTGGTCGGTGCCGACATAGATAAACAGGTCCTCGTTGGATCCGGACGCCAGCGTTTCGCTGAAGAAAGTGGGCGAGAAAGTATGGGTCCAGGAGAACACGGCACTGTCGTCGCGCACGGGCCGGATCGTGACGTTGCCGGCTTCATCGAGCATCGTGGGCGAGCCGCCATCGCCGGAACGGTTCTTGGCCCAGCGGTTTCCGTGAGTGAACCGGCCGAACAGTTGGTCGCGGTCCGAGAGGCGATGGTCGACGCGGAGGGTCTCTGTGTGGTCGAGGCGGTTGGAAACGGCGGGTCCGAAGTAGTTGGACGCGACCATGGGGTTCACTGCCGGATGAGTGGGCTCGGGGGTGACGCTGTAGAAATAGGCCGCCAGTGGACTACGGCGAGCGATCGGAATCCGGTTATTGACGTAGGGAACGCGCATCCAGCGCTCGGGATCGCCTCCGGAGGCGGGAGCGTAGGCGGTGCTCCAGGGATCGTAGAGAGTGGTGGGCCGGCCGGCGCTGTCGATCAGGCCGCTGAAGTCGCCTTGACGTATCGCCATGGTGGGCATCGAGGTGTTGGTGGTGGTCGCCGAGAGGTTGCGATAGGCCTCATAGGCAAAGAAGAAAAAGGTGCGGTTTTTGCCGTTGTAGATTTTGGGGAGATAGATGGGCGCACCGAGCGAAGCGCCGAACTCGTTTCGCACCAGGTGGGGAGGCTTGGTGTAAAAGTCCTGACGGGCGCGCGCGAGGCCGATGGCGTTGTTGCGATGTGTCTCGAAGAGCGCGCCATGGATGTCGTTGGCGCCGGCCTTGGTGACCAATAGAGTAGTGGCGGGCCGGTTCATCTTGGCGGTCGAATTGTTGGTCTCGACGCGGAACTCCTCGACGGTGTCCAGTCCGGGCGGACGCCCGGAGAATTCGCCGGTGTCCCGATTGGTGAGCACGGCGCCGTCCTGGAGGAATTCCATCGACGTTGGCCTCAGGCCGTACACACGTGGACTGCCGGAAGAACCCTCGAGGCCCGGCGTGGACGCCTGAATGAGCGTCTGAATAAATCGCCCGTTCAACGGCAGTTGCTCGAGGCGGGCACGCTCGACCACGTTGCCGAGGGTTGGGGCTGAAGTGGTGATCAGGGGTGTGACATCGCCCACAACCGTGACCTCGGCCACCATGGTCCCGAGCCTCAACTCCGGTTCGATCACAGCGGTCTGGCCGACCTGGAGGAGGAGTTCGCCTTCCCAGGTCTGCATGCCCGCGGCGCGGATGGTGAGCTTGTAGCTTCCGTTCTGCAGCGACGGAAAGAGGAAGAATCCGACATCGTTGGTGACCGAGTCATATCGCCGGGTCGTGACGACGTGGGTGATGGTGATATTGGCGCCGGCAATGGCTGCGCCGGTTGGGTCCTTCACGACGCCCTTTACGTTACCTGTCCCGGTCTGCGCTGGAGCCAGCGAGACAAAAAGGACTGCAAGAACGAGGCAAGCCAGCATTCGCACAGGCATGCGCACCCCCCTTCAGAAGGTTGGAACTTGATTCAATCTACATCGGATCGAAAGTCAAAGTCCAATCCCTTCGTTTCCGATTTCGACCCTCGAGGAGCGAGCTACTTCTTGAGCGCCGCTTCCCAGTTCAGGAGCACCGTAATGGGCACGATCTCGTTTCCTTCTCCCAATTAAGGGAAAGGAAACGCCGGCCATCGGGTGTCACATCGGGGCTGAACCCTTGCGACGGCAACTGAAACAACGCCCGCGGCGGTCCCGAACGGAACGTGGGACCGGGCAGTACGTCGGCGGCCATCAGGTCTTTGCTGGAGGCGAAGAACAGTTCCCGGGTGGGCGGAGCCTTGACATGGGTTTCCATTGTGGGATAGAGTGTCAACCATTCCTAGGGGTGTTGTAGCCCAAACGGCACGCAACAATGATGGTGCTCAACACCCGGCCTGGAAGGGGTCGAATGGAACGAGGGGGACCATGCGGAGACTGTTAGGCCCGGCGCTGCTGCTGACACTGGCGGGTGCGTCTGGTTATGCTCAACAGGCCACGGGCACGATTTTGGGATCGCTGCAGGACGGCACGGGAGCGGTGGTAACCGGTGCCAACCTGAAGTTGGCGAGCGTCGCGACCGGGGCGGAACGACTGGCGACGAGCGATGACGCGGGCAATTTCGTTTTCAGCAGCATGGGCGCCGGCGAATACCGGCTGACCGTGCTTTCGCCCGGCTTTAAGACGTTCGAGCGGACGGGCATTATCCTGACCGCGGCCGAGAGATTGTCGGTCGGCCGGATCACGCTTGAGCTGGGCAGCGTGGAAGAGCGCGTCACGGTCATGGCGCAAGGCGCGGCCGTGCAGACGGTGAGCGCGGAGCGGTCGGCGGCAGTCACCGGAACGCAGGTGGAAAGCCTGCTGATCTACGGGCGGTCGGTCGCGTCGCTGGTGGCGCTGGCGCCGGGCGTCGTCGATCCAACCGGCGCGGCCGGCAGGAATATCGGCGGCGGATCGGCGACGAGCTTCAACGTGCTAGGCAACCGCGCCAACGCGAACAACTTCAGCGTGGACGGGGTGACTATGTCCGCCGTTGGGGGCGCAGCGAACGGGACGTTCGGCATCAGCGCGGAAGCGGTGGCGGAGATCAAGGTGCTGATCAGCAATTACCAGGCGGAGTACGGCCGGCTGGCCGGCAGCAACGTGGAGATCATCACGAAGTCCGGCACGCGTGAGTTCCACGGAGCGGGGATGTATTACCGACGGCACGAGCAGTTCAACGCCAACAACTTCTTTAATAACCGGCTCGGCCTCGGGAAGAATATCAACCGCTTCCACACCTACAGTTACAATGTCGGCGGCCCGGTCTACATTCCGGGCAAATTCAACCGCAATCGCGACAAGCTTTTCTTCTTCTGGAACCATGAGTATCTGCCTGGCAAGACGTCGAGCGCGGTGCAGCGCGTGACCATGCCAACGGCGCTGGAGCGAGCCGGCGATTTTTCCCAATCAGTCGATGTCAACGGGCGTCTGATCCCTATCACTGATCCCACCAACCGGCAGCCGTTTGCGGGAAACAGAGTTCCCACGAACCGACTGGACGCGAACGGACAGGCGGCACTGAACTTTTTTCCGCAGCCGAACTTCTTCAACACGGCCATTTCGAACCGGCAGTATAACTTTGTGACGCAATGGTCCGGCTCGAACCCCCTTCAGTTGTTCAACCTAAAGCCGGACTACTACATCACCCAGAACGATATGCTCTCGGTGAGCATGAACGCTCAGTTTTCAAGCGGTGATTCGCCAAACGGGGGACAGATGACGGCGCAGTTCCCCGTTTTCTTCTCGAAGCAGACCAGCAAGTCGGGCATGATCAGCATCCATCACCGGCATATCTTTTCACCAACTCTGGTGAACGAAGTGATGGTCGGCTATGCCTATACCTTTGGAACGCCGACGTGGACCGATGAAGGAATCAAGGGTCTGCAGCGCCGCACCTACGGATTCAACGCCGGAGCGCTGACACCCACGAACAACCCGTTGAACCTGATGCCGGTGATGTCGTTCGGCGGCGTCGTGGGAACGGCCAACCTCACCTATGACGGCCGGTTCCCCTTCTTCGGGGCCCGCAACGTCCACAATATCAGCGACAACGTCAACAAGACGTTGGGGGCGCATACGTTGAAGGCCGGCGTTTTCTACGAGCGCCTGCGCCAGCGGGACGGTCCATGGGCCAACAACTTCACGGGCAACTTCGATTTCGGCCGCAACGTCAACAACCCGCTGGACACCGGGCACGCATTCACGAATGCCGTTCTGGGCGTGTTCAACAGTTACACGGAGGCGAGCGCCCGCCCGGTTTCGAAGATTTATTCCACCGGTTTCGACTGGTACGTTCAGGACACCTGGAAGGCGACGCGAAAACTAACGCTCGATTATGGCATCCGCTTCGCTTGGTATGAGCCGTTCTGGAATTGGAACAACGAACTTGCAGGATTCGTGCCGTCGCGCTACGACCCGAACCAGCGGGTACAGTTGATTCGGCCGGCGCTGAACAATGGCGTCCGCATGGGGCAGCATCCCGTGACGGGCGCGTTCTATCCCGCGGCGCTCATCGGCTTTATCGCACCGGGAAGCGGCAATCCGACGAACGGAATGGTAGTCACCTCGCAGGATTCCAGTTACCCGCGCGGGCTGACCGAGAGTTCCGGCATCCTGGCCGGACCGCGCGTC
>Ga0187893_10007120_pt1 | contig 18606 bp, 13 predicted proteins | sample MA1701074metaG_FD_139574 | JGI IMG/M metagenome (GOLD analysis project Ga0187893, IMG submission 139574) | White microbial mat communities from a basaltic lava cave in the Kipuka Kanohina Cave System on the Island of Hawaii, USA - MA170107-4 metaG ... | reverse complement strand
GCTTTAGCAGGATCGTTCGCTGTATGACTTTGCGTACCGCTTCCACGATAGGTTATTGTTCCTGAAATGGCATTCCAGTCACTTGTTGCGCAAAATAAAATACTATTATTCCTTGTCGTTGTAATACTAATGCTTGGAGCCGACTGCGATGCCCCTGTGGCTGATGCCCCGCCTAAAGTTCCTTCCTGGTTTATTACTATATAACAAACAGATGCCTGGTAACGGCCAGTACCGCCCCAGTCGCTTGTCACGGCTATACTTCCACCGGCAGTAAAAACCGCTGTGTGTATTTCTGCGCCACCTGTAGCTGATGCATCCACCCGGCTCGTCCATGTTAAAGCCGGGCTGCTGCTTACAGTTGCATTAATGCCGCCACCATACTGGCAAGTAGTAGTAATTACCAATAATGCGCCTGCTGGCACAGTGGTTAAATTATGAACCGTGGCAGCGGTTCCTGTTTTCACATCAGAGCTCTGTATAGATACCTGCTGCGCCGAAACTTCATTGCAAATAAAAAGACAAGAAAAAAGAAAAATATGAAAAATAGCAAGAAAGAATTGTTGGCTCTTGTCGGGTTAAACATATAGGTGCTTTTTAAAAATATTATTTGAGTGTATTACTTATAGTCAAAATTGTTTAAGGCATTATATATTCTCCGCCTGTAGATTCCTGCAGGCTTATTTTGCCAACCGCTCATTCTTATTAAGATACTTTGCTTCGTTTCTTATCTGCATGCCGCTCTCTTCCAGGTATTATTATCACATCATTCAACTGAATGCAGACATAGACCACACCAGTGAATTCTAGAAAATATTTCACCTGTTAGTGGCTTGAAAAATTGGCAATGAAAAAAATCAGCAGCAAAGCTTATGTAATTCTAGTTTTTCCCTCCGGGGCGCTGTCTGAATTGAAAGACAAAGGTCTGAAGAAAAGAATGGACGAAGTGGATTGGTGGTTGGCTCGATTTAACATAACTGATTAGGTTTGGTGAGTTTTAATTTCAAAAAACAATTGTCTTTTGAAATCGTGGCCGATATTACAAATAGTTTTTGTTTCAAAAAATTTTTTTTGGCAATTTTTTTTTAAGAGCTTGCCCTTATTTATTGTTTTAGCCGTTATATCAAAGCCGGGTAATAGTAAAATAATCTTCAAGATGGCTTTGCCTAATTAACCGTGATTTTCTTTAAGATTGATCATTATCGTGTGAATCCATAAGCTTGCTACTTCAAAATCTATTACTAAGAAGTTGTTTGAATTGATCGAATAAGAAGACCATAGCATTAAGCTGATGCCATGAAAACGGAACGCTGAAGAGTGTGACCTGCCTACCGGACAGGCAGGCGCAACAGGCGATGCCATGAAAACCTGCCTGCCGGTAGGCAAGTATGTAGCTTGTACCAAGAAATAAATGATTCAAACAGGTTCTAAAAAAATCTGTGTAAATATGATGAGTGTTATCCGTGTCCCTAAATACTTAAATTTTAATGCGTCTGCCCTGTCCACCCAACCTTTTTTATAATCCGGTATATCTTTACAGAGTAAACACCGCCTTTGCCCGACATGGAACAACTCCTGATCAAGGGCTGTATAGCCGGTGACAGAACTGACCAAACCAGGCTGTACGACCTTTTTGCTCCCCGCATGTTGGGAGTATGCATGCGGTATGCAAAAAGCAGGGAAGAAGCAGAAGAAATCTTGCTGGAGGGATTTTTAAAAGTGTTTACCTATATCAAAAATTTTAAAGCAACAGGATCTTTCGAAGGATGGATGCGAAAGATCATGGTGAACTGTGCACTTCATCGCTACAGAAGCAAATCACATCTGCACCCGGTTTTGCATTTGGAAAATGAAAGTCCGCTTGCAACAGAAGAGCCTGATATATTTTCCAAATTAGATGCAAAAGAATTAACACTGCTCGTTCAATCATTACCGGCAGGCTATCGAATGGTTTTCAACTTATATATTTTTGAAGGATATAAACACAGGGAAATTGCAGAAGCGCTGGGTATATCAGAAGGCACTTCCAAATCCAATCTTTCTGATGCAAGAGCCATTTTGCAAAAAGCATTGGCGCCAAAAAAAAACTTAGCTCATGTCAAATAAAAGCCGATGAGTAAAGATGTACATAATATGGATGAAGTGTTTCGCAATGCGATGGAAGAACAGCAGGAAGCTCCATCTGCTTTTGTAAAAGAAAACCTGTTTGCCCAATTGGATAAGCGGGATGCCGTGTCATACAAAAAAAGATTTATAGACTGGAGGAGAGCTGCGATTCTTTTATTGTTCCTGTTACTTGGTTTTGTTTTATATGAATCATTGATAAAAACTGCAGGAACTGGTGACAAAAAAAATATAACGAATGAAAACAGTGAAACAAGGGGCAAGGCACAAGGTACAAGAAGGAATGACGATAAAAATAATGATAAGGATAAAAACATGATAACACGGGAAAAAGCTTCTGTTGAAAACAATAACACTGCAACTAAAAGGGAAAATATAACTGATCAATCCGGCAGTAAAGACAATGATCAATTTAAAACCAGTGATAACTCTTCGGATAAAATTGTAAACAATGATCTCAGAACAATAGCCAGCAAGAACCGTTCTAATCAATCAATAACCTCAAAAGAAAACAATTTAAAAACAACTGATCCATTCACTGCAGGCAAAACAGGTAATGAAACAAATCCATTGATGGCCGAAACTGCAGCCAACAAGAAAAAAGATTTTCACCCGCAGGCCACAAAAATGGATATTGCAAAAATCACGAACCTTCCGCTTGCTGATCTTAAATTGAATAAAACATCTAATCTGTTCAATGCCCAATTGGCAAACAGCATATTCAATAAAAATTCAAAAAGAATTCATCACTTCAAACCCTATTGGCTGCTGACAGCATTGGCAACCTATGACCAGGTAAACTATAAACTTGATAGCGATGTACCCAATGCCATCACTTCTATCCGTCACCAGGAAGATCATGAGCCTTCTTTTTCCGCCAGCATTTTAGCTACAAGACAGTTCAAAGAAAAATGGGGACTTCAAACAGGGCTTATTTATTCTAATGTAAACATCGGTATCAGTCAGCAAAAACTGGTGGCCCTGCAGGATCCATCCGGAGATATCGCTTATAAATACATCACGTCTTCCGGCTATACTTATTTCAAACCGGGCTTTGGCCCGCCGCCTGCTTTTGGTGATGTTATCACAGCAGAATCAAAACACAGGATACATTCGGTCAATGTGCCTTTGATGCTTAAATACACGATAGGAAAAAATAAACTGCTTTTTGTTCCCGGCGCGGGCATTGAAGCAGGGTTCATTACCGGTTCAAAACTGGAAATAGAAATAGAAGATACTTCCAATAAAGAAACTGTTTTTATCAATAAGCTTAGTGGCACCAAATCATTCTATTGGTCGTTTGTTGCCGATGCAGAGATCAGGTATGGTATTAATCAAAAAATGGCATTGAGCCTTCGTCCTGTATTTCGTTATGCTATATCACCGATCACTGAAAATAATGTAGTAGAAACTTTTCCTTACAGCTTTGGCGCCAGCCTGGGATTGACTTATAAATTTTGATATTATTTGCTCAAAATCAAAGGCAGATCAACCTTATTACCTTAGTAACACAGCAATCATAAAACAACAAAAACCTTATTACCTTGTAAAAAAGCCTGATACAAATAAGCTAATAAGGTTTGCCTTGTATGGATATTCAAGGAGCTACTAAGGTAATATGGTTATTATCCATTATTTTATTACTGTTATACATTTTTAAAAGTCTTGCAACTTAGCTTTTAATCCAAATAAGCATTTCGTTAAGCACTATTTCTTGTATCCTCAACAACTCCAAAAATGGGTAAATTTTTCTCCAACCAAAAAATGTTTCATTAATACCCAACCATCATTCACTTTCCTGTTATCTATATTACCAGGCAGATTAATCTTTCCATTCGTTCTCTTCAAAGTTTTTCCAACCATCACTACTGGTATTGAGATTATTTATTTAATCATTACCAATTATTAAAATACTGAAGTATGAAACAGTTATTATTGCTGTTAACAGCATCGCTGTTATTGCAGTTATCCTGCAAAAAAGATACACCCCGTAAGATTGATTCAACCTATAAGCCTGATGTAAGTGTATCAAAGTTTATCAACAGCACCAATATTACCAATCCTTACTTCCCAGTTGCTGTCGGCAAAAAATATATTTATGAAGGACAAAGTGGCGATGGCCCTGAAAGAATAGAAGAACAGCGATTGACTTCTACCAAAACCATTCTGGGTATCACCTGCATCATTGTCAATTTTAAAGCTTATCTCAATGGCAAACTGATTGAAGAGGCATGGGACTGGTATGCGCAGGACAATGATGGCAACGTGTGGTATTTTGGCGAAGACGTTGACAACTATAACACCGATGGCACATTGAAAGATCATGGAGGTTCATGGCAAGCAGGTGTGGATGGAGCGCAACCGGGCACTATTATGCCTGCCAATCCGCAGGCGGGTACAAAATACCGCGAAGAATATTATTTCAATCATGCAGAAGATGAAGCAGAGATCCTTGAAACAGGCGTAACGGTTACTATTCCTTTAGGCACTTATACGAACTGCATTAAAACAAAAAATTGGACTGATCTGGAACCCGACGTGACGGAATATAAATATTATGCGCCGGGTGTGGGACTTGTAAAAGAAGAAAATGTTGCGGATAAGGAAGTGATCACTCTTATTGCTATACAGTAACAAGGTTGCCACGACTATAATGCTTGCCTGAAAATGTATAATGCGAATCAAGTCGTGGCAACCTTTTCTGATGAGCTTCTCTTTCCTCATTCACCAAAGACCAACTCTGCAGTATGAAAAAAATAATCCTGGTTTTATCAACAACATTATTTGCTTTGATTGTTGTTGCCCAAAAAATAACCATCAGCGGCTATGTAAAAGATGAAATATCAAAAGAAGCGCTGATCGGTGCATCTGTTGTAAATGCCAATACAAAAACCGGCACCACCACCAATCAATATGGATTTTTTTCATTGACCGTTCCGGCAACAGATACCATTGAGCTGATCACTTCATACCAGGGATATAAACTACAGGCAAAAAAAGTTTTTACAATTCAGAATATCCGCATTGATGTATTGCTTGAAAATGAAGTGGCAGAATTGAGCGAAGTAAAAGTGGTTGCAGGAAGAAATAATGATAATGTTCAAAAAACGCAGATGAGTGTAATTGATGTGCCACTAAAAGCAATAAAAAATTTACCTGTCCTGCTTGGTGAAAGAGACCTGCTGAAAATTATCCAGTTGCTGCCCGGCGTACAGGGCGGTCAGGAGGGCACGACGGGTTTTTATGTACGGGGCGGCAACCTGGATCAAAACCTGGTACAACTGGATGAAGCGACTATTTATAATCCCAATCATCTTTTTGGTTTGTTCAGCACATTCAATATAAATGCTATTAACAATGTAAAACTGATCAAAGGTGGCTTTCCGGCAGAAACAGGAGGCAGGCTCAGCTCTGTGCTCGGCATCACCATGAAGGAAGGTAATAAAACAAAATACCAGGTGGAAGGCGGTATTGGTTTTATTTCTGATAATCTGACGGTGCAGGGGCCCATCACAAAAAATAAATCTTCCTTTATTGTTTCCGCAAGAACCACTCATATTGATCCGTTGCTGCGGGCATTTGGCACATCCAAAGAAAATTTATCGTACAAATTTTATGATCTCAATGCCAAACTGAATTTTGAATTGGGAAAAGAAGATCATTTGTTTCTCAGCTTTTTTAAAGGACACGACAATGCTACTTACTACAATGCAAACAGCCTGAACTATACCACTGAATTTGGCAACAGCACCGCCACCCTTCGATGGAATCATTTATTCGGCAGCAAAACTTTTTCCAACACATCCATTATTTACAATGATTATAATCTTGCACTCGCTACATCGCAAAACAATTATTACTCGCTGCTTTATACCGGTGTCAGGGATATGACAACCAAAACCGATCTTACCATCACTCCCAATACCAAGCACAGAATAAAAACAGGTTTCAGTTTTACAAGACATCAGTTATCTCCTGCTTCCTTTTCTTCGCAGATACCACGTCATGGCAACAAGATCACAATCATCAAAGACAGTATTGAAAGGCTCAATTCTTTTGAGGCCGCTTTTTATGCCGGTGATGATTGGGATGTTTCCGAAAAAATAAGTTTTAATTATGGTGTGAGAGTTCCTTTGTTTTCTGCATCAGGCAAAACCTATTCTTTTATTGAACCACGTTTTACTGCTAAATTATCCATCACGCCTCATTCATCCGTCAAAGCATCTTATACAAGCATGAACCAGTTTCTTCATTTGATACCCAACTCTACAGCGGGTTTACCTACCGACATCTGGGTTCCCTCCAGCGAAAAAACAAAGCCACAATCGGCCACGCAATATGCCATTGGTTATTTCCGGAATTTTAATGACAATGAAATTGAAGCCAGCGCAGAGCTGTATTACAAAGAAATGGATCACCAGGTTTTGTTTGGTGAAGGCAAGCAACTAAAAATGAATGTTGACCCTGATAGCCTGATGGTGTATGGCAAAGGAAAAAGTTACGGCATTGAATTGTTTGTAAAAAAGAATTCGGGGCGGCTTACCGGTTGGGTATCTTATACGCTTTCAAAAACAACGCAGCAATTCAATGATCTGAATTTTGGAAAAGAATTTCCTTTTAAATACGACCGGCGCCATGTGCTGGCAGTAACAGCCGGTTACCAGTTATCAAAGCGTTGGACATTCAGCACTGTGTTTGTTTTCTCAACCGGCGGCGCTTACACTGTACCTGCCGGCAGAATAAGTACGCTTAACTCCGGCAGCATCTTCGAAGGAAATTATTATATCTATGAAGGAAGAAATAATTACCGGCTTGCTTCCTATCACCGTCTTGATCTTTCATTTATTCATAAAAAAATGCTGAAGATATTCAGGCGGCATTACGAAAGAGAATTAGTGCTTGGTGTTTACAATGCGTATAGTCGTCTCAATCCTTATTTTGTTTATTTCGAAATAGATGCTTTGACCAATAAACCAACTGCAAAACAGGTTTCGTTGCTACCAGCTATTCCTGCCGTATCGTTCAATTTTAAATTTTAGAATAAAAACATTTTTATGAACCAGGCTGCTGTGCTACTATCATCGTCTGTTGCGTCGCACTCTTCATCGTTCGGTAATTCTATTGGGCAATATGCAAAGCAGCTCATGAATTGCCAGAGAAGAAACATGGAAGCAATTTATCTTTTAGTTATTTCTGTTCTTGTTTTTACGTCCTGCAAAAAAAATATCAGCATTGATTTTCCATCAGAGCATGGCAGCAAACTGTTTATAGAAGGGATGCTTTACCCGGGCCAGCCGCCTAAAATATTTATCAGTAAAAGCAATTCATTCTTTAGCGCCAATGTTACGCCGCAACAGGTTTTTGCAAGAGGTGCTGCAGTAAAAATTACAACCGGTACAAATATGGATTTATTAGTTCCCGATTCAACCTTTAATAAGTTTCGCTGTCGCTGGGAACCTTTTTACCGCGGCAGCGTAACTGCTGAATATGGCAAAACCTATACTCTCGAAGTAAACTTTGAAGGAAAAACTTATACAGCATCTGCTACCATCAACCAGCATAAACCCGTCATTGAATCCATTGAATACACACCGGAGTTTTTTGATGCTTATGGTGGCCACGATGGTGTGATCGTAAAAATTACTGATCACCCGGCTACAAAAGATTATTACCGCTTTCAAATGAACCGCATGATTGATAAATCGGTAAAACATGCACATGCACTTGACGGGCTTATTAATAATTGTGCTTCTGAAAATGAATTATTTCCTGTGACTGATATCGGCCGTATTGTTTTTACAGATGAGAATGCCGATGGTAAGCAGCTAACTATGACCATTGAAGTATCTTACGAATATAAAAAAGACGATGAAGGATGGGTTTTTATACAATCGCTTGACAAAAACTCCGCTGATTTTTATAAAGAACTTGATGATCAGTTGCAAGCCATTTATAATCCTTTTGTAGAACCTGTTTTTCTCACTACAAAAATACCCGGCGCTGTGGGTGTGTTTGGTTCAGCAGTGTTATCCGATTCGGTACGGTTTGTTTACCCGCAGGATAATCCTTAAATGATTTCATCAAAGTTTATACTACTTCGATATGTTCCAATATATTTTCAAATTCTTTGTAGCTCTTCCTGCAGCAACAATATCAGGTTTGCCATCAGCATTCATATCCATAACCTGCAAATCTTCTGTAGCCATCCCATTTTCATCAATCCAGTATGACTTCCATGTGATATTGTTTTTATCCTGTGGCACATAAATTTTTATTCCTGTTTTATTTTCTGTATTGGGTACACGCCAGCCTGTTACTACCTGGTCATATCCCAATCCAAGCAAATCCGCTGCAGCCAATGCATGGCCCTCTTTCAATTGATCATCTAATACAATGCGGCTTTGATTTTTTCCTTGCGTATATACAACGAGTGAAGTGCCATGCATAGGTTCTATCGTGGCGATAAAAGGTATTTTCGTCTTTGCATTACCAATACGAACTTCACCAGCGCCGTTCTCCACCCCTGTTATCTTTTGTGATGAACCTTTATTTGTTTTTTCGCCGAATGCCGGAATAATTCTTACTCCTTCCCTGCCGCCAACATAAATATCTGTTTTTCCCGAAGCATTTTCTACTAAATCAAGATTATGCGTCATGTGCATAGACTGATCCACAACAATTGTCTGCCATTTATCTTTTGGATTTTTTGGAAACTTATAAGCAATCATCTTCACCGGCTCGCCTTCCCCATTTTTATTACCTCTGCCATGAAGCGGCAATACCAGCAAATAAAAAGATCCGTCACCTGATCTTACCCAACGCATACGATGCACCGTTGGCTCATGATGTAATTCTACTGCTTCCCAATATTGTGTTGGATCTTTTGAGCGGATAAGATAATGCACAGAGCCTGATTGGCTGGTGTCAGTAGTTTCACCGGGATTCCATTGTGCACCCACTGCTACTTCAACTTTTCCATCTCCATCAATATCACGGGCAGCGATGCAAACATTATCATGTGCCGTTAAGTTTTCGATCATCACAAACCGTTTCCAATCGCCATTGCGATACCATACAAATTGTTTTTTATCGGCCAGTAAAATATCCGGTTTGCCATCACCGTCCACATCACCCAATGCAAGACCATAGCCTATAGACACAGTCGAATCAATAACCTGCGCTTCAAATTTTGGAATAGAATCGGTTCCATGATTAGATAGAAGCATTAATTGAAAAAAGAATACAATTGACAGCATGATCAATGTATAAAACTTACAAATACACTTTAATAAATTCCAGTTTGAAGGTAAAAACTTTTGAAATGAAATAATTGTTTAAATAAAAAAAGATCCAGGCATTTACCGGGATCGTGTTTCTGTAACTATTAAACCTATTAACGTGAAAGGTTTTTCTTTTAATGATAAAGAATGGTTGTAGATGAAAAATTGAACACGATAAAATTGTTTAGGTGAATGAAGGTAATTATGCAGCATGCGGATAGTAAATGCAAAAAAGCGAAAGCAATAAAATCATGATTAAATAATGGGTCTTCTTTATTATGTTATGCTTATTTCTTCGGTATTTAACTAATTGATTCCTGGTGAGGCAAATCAATAAACCGAAAAAGCGATGTCAATAACCGGTTCAGTCTGAAGCTTTTGATTCCGGGCATTACAAAACAAATACTTTATACACTTGTTAGTATATCCGCACTTCTTTCGACGTTTAAACAATAATAGTTATTTTTACACCTTATTTTTTTACTAAAAACCATTAAGCGATGAAGACATCAAAAAACATTGGCTTGATTGATTGTGATGTAAAGGGAAAAAAATTTCAATTGGATTCGACGAGCAGTGGTAATGGATATCAACTTAAAAAAGTATTGGTTCGAGGCAATAAATCGTTAGGCTTAGCGCAAACTCAATATCCCGAGGCGGAAATAGTTGATCACGAATATTCCATTATACACGACAACGCAATTGATCTTATTATTGTATCGGCGCCTGAAAATTCCGATCTTGGATTGGTGGCAAAAGCCCTTGAAGCCGGTAAACAAGTAAGAGTGATTTAAAAAAACATTCCCTTCGCACCCAACCATGAAAAATTAATTTCATGGATTTTATTGAAAAATGATTGCCTGCAAAAAAAGCAGGCATTCATTTTTATTGCCTGTACTGATCAAGGCAATAAAACGAATTATCTTTTGCAATCAATAATAAGCCCCCGTTGAAACGGAGGCCGCAATACAAAAACCAATAAAGCTATAATCGCTACATTTTATCCGCTTTGCTTCGGCTAAAACTTTTTAGTTTCACTGCAAATACCAAAGCAGGTGTCAGCAATTTGCGGCTACTTTATTCTGGTTTATTTCATTTCAATCCGTTGAAACATAATGTAATTTTCATCGCCTCTTTTTTCGTTGTAAGCGATAAGAGAACTATCATCATTCAATGTTGCAATCACGGGATAGGAAGCAGTCAAAGTATCGGCTGTAATATTAACTTGTACATTAGCAACTCCTTTCTCTGTTCTTCTTTGCACACTGATCCGTTTATAATATTTATTATTCACCTGCACAGGCTCATCCCATGCTACCAGCATATCTCCATTGGGAAAAGAACAAATTTGCGGATGCGCCCCGGAAACACTGATCTGTTGTTTCCGGGTAAAATTTTTCCCGTTATCATTCGACTGTGTATAGAAACAACCTTTATCCACACCACCGGTAAACCAGGCAAAGTGAATACCTTCTTTATTGTCTGTCATAGATGGCCCTGAATGCGGACAACCTTTGAGTACCCAGTTATCATTGCTTATGATTTGAGGTGTTGAAAAATTCTTTCCTTCATCAATTGAAACACTGTGCAGCATATCCCTGATGCTGTCTTTTAGAATGCCGCGGTATAAAACATGAATGCCACCACTTTTATCAATAAATAAATCAGTTCTGCAACATTGACAACAACCTTCACTGATAATCTTCTCATTTTTAAAACCGCTATTGCCTTCCGTAGTTGCAAAATACAAAGCTGATCCTTCTTTATCCGATGTCCTTCGATTATCCAACCAGATAATAGCTGCTTCTCCATTGGGCAAAAGCGACACATCATAATATCGTTGATCATAACCTGCTGTATCATTTACTAATGGTCCTGGTTTGTTCCAATTGTTGCCATCATCAAATGATTGGCTATAAAATACCAAACCGGAATATTTGTTATTGGGATTGGGATTAGCCGCTCCCCATAATGCAATGATCTCACCTGATGGTTTGAAAATGATCTTTGGCAGATTTTCAGAATGCGGTAGAAGATTATCACTGTAGGGAATGGTAATTGTTTTTCCAAATGATCTGCCATCATCAACAGATACAACATAACAAAAAACAGAAGTTGAATCATTGATCTTTCTTGCCCAACTCATCACTGTATTTCCTTTAGCATCTTTTGTAAGATATGGACAATTGCCGGGCAAAGAATCAATTTGCATGGAAGCTCCTGCTTTTATAACAGGAGCTGTTTGATCATTTTTACATGCCAATAAAAACAATAAAGGACATGCAACTAAAAATATTTTATAAAACTTCATTCTTATTCTTTTTAAAAGATTCAGCACTTGCAATAAATCAGGGAGCAACATTTTCGCTCCCTGACAATTTTATTTTTTTCCGGAGAAATTATACTGCAACCCAAACACAAAAGTTCTTGGCGCAGCAGGGGTAAAGGATGTTCTGTCTGTTGCATTGTTGCCCCTGCTTGCATTGGTGGCATACAATTCGTCAGTCACATTCATTATATTACTGAATAATTCTATTCCCTTCCATTGGTAACCAACACGGAAATTGATTAAGTCATAACCTTTCATTCTTACTGTGTTGATCTGGTTTTGATACCAATCATCAGAATGCTGGCACTCAATGGCTAAACGGAAGTTTGTTAACCATTTGGGATAATAAGTTAATTCAGTATTCCATGTCCATTTGGGTGAACTTGGCATCTCAAAACCGTCTAAGATTTTAACCGGATCTGAAGGTTTTGTGCTCACAAGAAATTGCTCGAAACGATGTAATGCGTTAGTACCACCAAACCTGAAATTAATTTGTTTTGAAGGTGCATATCGTATTCCAAATTCAATACCACGGTGCAGTGTTTTACCAGCACTTTGATAGTCGAACGAATTATCCGGCTGACGGATATTCAGTAACTCATTCCTGCCATTCATTTGATATAAGGCAATGTCAACTGCCAACTTCGTTTTAAAAAACGACATCCATGTGCCAATTTCATAATTTTCAAAATAAGCCGATTCCAAATTGTAATAAAATTCAGTTGGATTGGTATTAGGACGCTTACGGAAAATTGCAGTTAAACCAGGTGGAGAAAATCCTTGCGAATAGTTGCCGTAAAAATACAGGTTCTTTTTCACTTCATAAGTAATGCCCGCTTTTGGAGTAATGCGGCTGTATGCTTTAGAACCGGAACTACTGTCTAAAAAGTTATAGTAGCTGAATGACATCTTATCATAACGTAACCCCGCAGATACTTTTATTTTATTAATGGGTTTAAAATCGTATTGAAGGTATGCTGCTGCATTTTTGATTTTGGCATCATACTTTGCATTCAGCAAATCGGGTCTTTCTTGAGTGATGCTGTATTTTTCTACCGATTTACCGTCTGGCCTTAGTGTAGCAGCCAGCTCAACTACATACGAATAATATTCATTGGGTGAATAATCATACATTACACCTGTTAGCAATTTTGACTGTAAAAAGCTGAACTGTTGTGTATGCTGAGCTAATACTCCATAACTTTTAAAATCATTTGAATTGATTTCTCCTTTGGCCGTAGATTGACCGCTTGTCCAACGTATGCCGTAGGACGGATTCTGTCCATGTTCATTAAACCGGTGGAACAGTGTAATGAAACTTTGCGCATTTTTATTCCAATCATGCTCCAGTGTGATCCGGTTGCGGCTGGCTTTTGATTTCCGGTAGGTGAAATCTGTGGCGCTTACATAAGCACGGCTGTAAAATGCTATGCTGTCAACGCTTCCGGCTGTATTGGAAAAATATTTCCCGTATTGCCCGATAAATATCAACCGGGTGCGATCGGTAAAATTATATTCAAGCCTGGCATTGATTGTATTTTTATCGTAATCGGAATTGGCCATCCACGAATCTCTTTGCCAGCTCGTCATACCGGCAATATAAAATCCAAATTTTTTTATTCTGGCCCCGCCGGCTAATTGCACACGTTTATATCCAAAATTATCAAACTGAATACCCAGCTTTGCAGTGGGTACTGCTGTTGGTTTATGCGTAATGAAGTTAATAGTTCCGCCAACGGCCTCCGGTCCATAAATGCTACTCACTGGGCCTTTCACCACTTCCATAGAACTGATGGCAAACTGATTTATTTCCAGTAATGCGTTATGATTGAATACGCCCATCGGACGTATGCCAATTCCGTCTTCCATATACAGGTAATAAGCATTTGTGGTCATGGGCTGGCGTATGCTCATGCCGTGTTGTTCGTTGTTCAGGTTTACCATCACCACACCCGGTACTTTGTTTACTACTTCATACACACTGGTGGCTTTGGCTTCGTCAATTGTTTTGGCCGACAATTTTGAAATAGCAACAGGTACATCGGTGCGTACGGCATTTCCCCTATTGGCTGTAACAACAACAGCTTCCATTATCGAGTTATTCGGCTGCAGTATAACCGGCGATCCCAACTGGCCCGACTGAATGATCAAAGACTGATAACCTATAGAAGAAACAGCAAAAAAATTGCAGCAATTTTCTTTGGTTTTTAATTCAAACTCACCGACGGAATTGGCAGCACATCCGCAGGAACATCCATCAGTAGTGCAATGAACAGTAGCTCCCGCTAAAGGTTCTTTGGTAATGGCATCAATTATTTTCCCTTTGAGCTGCTGGCTTTGTGCAGCATGTACGGTTAAGACAATGGCCAATATAGCCAATGCTTTTAAAAGCGAAGACATGTAAATAAATTTTGGTTGAAGTTGATTTGTAAAGACAGGCCGTATTGTAGAGACGCAATGCATTGCGTCTCTACAATACGTATTACATATTACACCAGCGGGGATGGAATATATCAGCGGCTCTGTCTACTGGTCTGCCGCTATTTTTTGCAGGATGATAAAAAATTATTGCAGTAACAGCAGGATCAAATGAATCAGTAAAAAATGTTTTAGATGAAATAACCACGGAAGAAATCTCAATTTTTAAATTTCCCGGGGCATCACGTTCCTCTTTTTGCTCCTGTTTCATTTTTTTCATCAACACGCAGTTTCCATTACACTGCAGCACAGGGCGATAACGGTTCTCGCATTCATTCTTTGCTATATAATCCTGGTTTAATCGAAATGACAGCACAACCGTCAATTTGCTAAAGGTTTGTGTCATTAAAAGCAGGAGCAATATGGGAACTGCGATGAATTTCATTACGATGCAAATATATTCGAAAAACTGTGTTTTTAAAAGTCACTTAAGTCAACTTGTTGCCTGATCATTGTCATGTAAAACATAACCCGTGCCATTTCGTAAAAATGGAAGTGAATTCTGTTGACGCTTAAACTTTCAGCTGATTCCAATTCCAATCATATTTTTCTGACAAAAACAAGTATACCGGTGGAAGTAAGCCTCAGTCAATATAAAAAAGGCGATGAGCTTTTTGTTATTGTTTTATTGTTGACCTTACCCAGCGCAAAGTGATTGAGCAGAATATGCTCGAACAGGCCGCGTCTTATTACAAAAAAAACTCCTCAGTTGTTGAGGAGTTTTTTTATGATAGATACAGGACAATCTTTTTAAAGATCCGTAATAGGTTTATACTTTGGCACCAGTGATTTCATAACAATCCATGCAATAAGATAAGCAACTGCGCAAATAGCAAACATAATGGTATAACCCGTTTCAATATGACCTAATTTGTTGTAATGATCAAACAAAGCCCCGCCAAGTTTTGACATTACCACGCCACCGATACCACCGGCCATTCCCCCAATACCAACTACAGACCCTACTGCTTTTTTAGGAAACATATCTGAAACCGTTGTAAATATATTTGCACTCCAGGCAGCATGAGCTGATGCACCAATGCCAATCAGCAATACAGGTATCCAATGAGTAATATACCCGAGAGGCTGCGCTAATAATATAACCAATGGGAAAAAAGCAATCACTAACATGGCTTTCATGCGGCCATCATAAACCATATATCCCTTTTTTATAAAATACATTGGGAACCATCCCCCGCCAATACTGCCTACCATCGCCACTGTATATAAAACCGCTAAAGGTAGCATCACTGCTTTATCCACTATACCATATTGAGCCTTTAAATAAGCAGGCAACCAAAAAAGAAAAAACCACCATACACCATCTGTCATAAATTTTCCAAATGCAAACGACCATGTTTGCTTATATCCCAATAATTTTACCCATGAAACTTTTTCTTTCTCTTCAACAGAGTTATTACTTACCGCTTCCTCTTCGCCTGATGTAATATAAGAAAGCTCTGCAGCGGAAAGTTTCTTTTGCTTTGCCGGTTTATCATAATATATCCACCAGAACAACAACCACAAAAAGCCAACTAATCCCATAGCGACAAACGCCCATTCCCAACCCCAGTTTAAGCGAATCCAGGGCACAGTCAGCGGCGCAAGTATAGCTCCTACATTGGCGCCGGAATTAAAAATGCCTGTGGCCAATGACCTTTCTTTTTTAGGAAAATATTCTGCTGTTGCTTTAATAGCTGCGGGAAAATTGCCCGCTTCCCCAAAAGCAAGCACAGCTCTTGAAAACATAAAACCCAATACCGATACTGAAAACCCTGCAATGCCAAACCACCCAAAAACGGCAGACATTGTTTGGCCGATAGGAATAGCCGCTGCATGAATAATGGCGGCCAATGACCAAATAACAATTGCCCAGGTATATCCACTTTTTGTACCAAGCTTATCAATAATCCTTCCCGCAATTAATAATGAAAGTGCATATCCAAACTGAAACACCGCGGTGATGTTGGCGTAATCAGTATTGGTCCATTTGAATTCTTCGGCAAGATAGGGCTGCAGCAAACTCAATACCTGCCGGTCGAGATAGTTGATAGTAGTAGCAAAGAATAAAAGGCCACAGATAGTCCACCTGTATTTTCCGATGGTTTGTACGCCATTTTTTATGATGTTTCCTGCATCACCTGCCGCGACTGAATTCGTCGCCTTAAGCTCTTCAATCTTAATTTGTGATTCACTCATGGCTAAGCTTTTATTTTTTGTATGATCGAGACCACTTCTTTGGCTTTTACTTTCAACGCTGCATAATCTTTTTTCTGCAAAACATCTTTGCTGATCAACTTGCTTCCCATTCCCACTCCTGCCACACCTGCTTTAAACCATGACTTTAAATTTTCTTCTGTTGTATCAACACCGCCGGTAACAACAAAATCAAGATCAGGAAACAAAGGAAGGATAGCTTCTACAAAACCAGGGCCGAGTGTATTGCCGGGAAAAAGTTTTATCATCTTGCATCCGGCCTGTTCCGCCACATGAATTTCCGATGGAGTCATACAACCCGGTATCCAAAATATTTTTTGCATATACGCTTCATCGCATACAGCGCTGTCGAAAAAAGGACTGATTAAAAAATCAGCGCCGGCATCAATAAATTGTTTGGCATGATCTGCCGTTTTGATCGTACCGGTTGCCAGCAGCAGATCTTTCATATCCGCATCCCGTTGCTTTACCAGTTGTTTAAAATTTTGCAAAGCCTGTACACCGCGATTGGTAAACTCTATGCAGCGGATACCTGCTTCATACAATGTCTTTGTAATATTAATGCAAGTGCTGGCATCATCGTGATAAAACAATGGCAGCACTGCGTCTTTTTTTATTTGCGATATGATCTGCTGTTCTCTTTCCATTAAATTCTTGCTTTTACCTGTTCAACAGTTTGCCGGGTAGCATCACCCAATTCCTGCAACTTACCAAATGCTGCCGCAGCAGCATAATTTATTATTTCCTGCGGTGCATGATCATGATACAAACTATAGATCAAACCTGCCATAAAACAATCACCGCTGCCTACCTTATCTACCACATCACCAATAGAAAATTTTTTGGACACAGCCATTTCTGCTCCATGCTGCAATACGGCCCAATAATTTTTTTCAAGGCGAAATGTATAAGCAAAGCTGGTAGCTTTTGGATATTGTTTGTGCAATAGCAACATACTTTTACCTGCTGCTTCTATTAACTCTTCATTTGTTTTGCCTTCACTGCTTGTTATGGGTGAAGGAATGCCCAGTAAACTTTCAACTGCCCAGAGATTACCCATGATCACATTACAATACTGCACCAGTTCGGGCATGATATCAACCGGCTGCTTACCATATTGCCAGAGCTTTGCACGATAATTCAGATCAACAGAGATCGTTATTCCTTTTGCTGACGCAGCTTTCAATGCTTCCTTACATACCATTGCAGCATTTTCATTCAACGCAGGACTGATAGCACTGAAATGAAACCAACTGCAACCATCCAATACTTTATCCCAGTTGATCATGCCGGGTTGCAGTTCTGAAAAAGAAGAATAAGCCCTGTCATAGATCACACCTGCATTTTTCAGATCGGCGCCCTGCGGTAAGTAATACACGCCAATTCTTTTTCCTGAAAAATAAATGGCAGATACATCAATATTCTTTGTCTTTAACTCTTCTAATATTTCATGAGTAAGATAATGATCCGGCATAGCCGTGCAATACTTAACCGGCACATTCCATTTTGCCAATGCATTGGCCACATTCAATTCGGCGCCACCGATATAAACCGGTATGGAAGCCTGTTGTATCCATTGTCTGTTGAGCATGGGGCTCATTCGCAATAATATTTCGCCGAAGCAAAGAACAAAACCCCCAAACCCCCTAAAGGGGGCTTTAGAGTCATCATGATTTAGGATTTCTTTTGGCATTTCGATTGCGTATCTCCGCTCTATTTTAGTCCGTTCTTAACGTTCCGGTTTATTTATTTCATTTTAACTGCATGTGCAGCTTCTTTTTCTTCAGTGTTAAAATTGAAATAGCTGCTGGCATTATTGTAGCAAATATCCTGTATCATTTTACCAATCCAGTTTATATCATTGGGTAATTCGCCATTCTCTATTTCTTCACCAAACAAATTGCAGAGTATTCTTCTGAAATATTCGTGACGAGGGAATGAAAGAAAACTACGGCTATCTGTAAGCATACCTACAAAACGGCTGATCAATCCCATATTGGAAAGTGCATTGATCTGTTTGGTCATGCCATCTTTCTGATCGAGAAACCACCAGCCCGAGCCCCATTGAACTTTTCCGGCCACTGATCCATCATTAAAATTGCCAATCATCGTTGCCATCAACTCATTATCGGCAGGATTAAGATTATAGATGATCGTTTTGGCCAATTTATTATTTGTATC
>Ga0187893_10007119_pt1 | contig 18606 bp, 16 predicted proteins | sample MA1701074metaG_FD_139574 | JGI IMG/M metagenome (GOLD analysis project Ga0187893, IMG submission 139574) | White microbial mat communities from a basaltic lava cave in the Kipuka Kanohina Cave System on the Island of Hawaii, USA - MA170107-4 metaG ... | reverse complement strand
TCCAAACTGCTGGCGAAACTCTTTCACCGTCAAAATGCTTTTGGGTTTGGAAACTCTTGGTTTTGTCATGCCTGGCAGGATATCGCCTTTTCTTCGCCGGAGCAAGCGTGATATTCACTTAGCGTTGATTCGTGTTCATTTGAGGTTTCTCCCGCTGCGGATTGATTTGCTCAAAAAGAAACAAACCCGACTTGCCTGGCGCCACCAAATCCAAGTCGCCGTCACCGTCGATATCCAGCACAGGGATCTGCATGCCTCCACCGACCTTCGATCCGTAGTCAATCACGTGTTTCACGAAGTTGCCATCGCCGGTTGCACGAAACCAATAGAGCCCCAAAGGCTCGTAAGCTCCAGGGTCGATATCATGTGCTAAGTATCTCTTACCGGTGATGATATCAAGTTTCCCATCATGATCGAGATCGGCAAGCGTGAGCGCGTGTGCCTGCGACCAACTATCGTCGAGCGTATGCGTTTTCCATTTTCCGCCGAGGTTTTCCAACCAGTAGACTCCATATTGGTGACCGGAGCCATACACGACATCCTTCTTCCCATCACCGTTCGCGTCGTGTGCGTAGATCGGGCTGCATTGGCCTCGCGGTGGAAGCAATTGAAAGTCTGCATGAAACGTCCAGGTGCCGGTCCGCGGGTTTGGAGGTGCCTCGAACCATCCTCGCGCTGTAAGAATATCGGGACGGTTGTCGCCGTTCAGGTCGCCGGCCCCAACACCGTGTAGACCCTTGGCTTCGGGAACTCGACCAACGACATGACGAACCCATTCTCCCTTGGCAGAAAGTTCACTACGTGCCCACCAGGCAATTTCAGGAACACTGCCATAGTTAGGCAGAAACTCTTGCGTCTTGCCATCGCCGTCGATGTCAACCATCAGCATCAGTTCGTAATTAAAACCGCTTTCGATCACATGCTCTTTCCAGAGCGTGTTTGAAAGCTCACCATCGTACCGCCGCGGATTCTCATACCAGACCATTTTCTTGCTGAACCAGGCACACGTGACAATATCTGCGAAGCCATCGCCGTTGACATCCAACGGATGATTGCTGAAATCGTCAATGTAGCCGTTGAGGAAGGGGATTTCCCGCATGCGGTGTTTCTTCCATTCAGGAGCCTCATACCAGTTCTCGCCGCTGACAATATCCAACCGGCCATCATGGTTGATGTCGGCGACGGTGGCGGCTTCGTTGGCACCGGCATCGATCCGATGTTTCTCGAACATCGGCCAGCGGGGAGCATCGTTGGTCGAAACAACAGAAGCCGAAACCAGCAGCAACAGGACTGCAGGTAGCAGGAGCGTTTTGTTCATAGTTCACCCGTATGTGTGTGAAGGTCACTTTGAAACTAAACTAAAGAGCGCGGCCAACCATGTCTGAACTCTTGGTGGGCGAGTTCGCCGGTACAGACCCCAATGCACCGTCATTCCGGCGAAAACGGGAATCCAGCTAGCCCGTTTCTCCGCCTTGCGACCGACAGCGGTCGGTCGCGCATAAGGGGGAGATCAAGGGGGTTCATCCGATCCGAGTGAGGCCACTGTTTCTCATACCTGATATCCCTTCGCCAACTCCTGGAAGGCACTCACTTGGTCCGCTTGCCAGCGGCGGTCGAGCTGTAGCTCGGTGGCCATCAGTGCAGCCACGCGCGGGGCCATCGCGATCGCCGCGCACGCATCCAGAAACAGCGCCCGCGTACGGCGGGCCAAAAAGTCCTCCACGGTGCGGGCCATTTCGAAGCGGGCTGCCCAGAGAACTTCAGCCCCGCAGTAGGGAAGTGCGGGATGGAGCCTTTCACCCAGCCTCTCGTCCGCTCGTATCAAGCCCTGGATCGCCGGGGCGTCGGCGCCATAGACATACAAGTGGCCAAATTTGTCGGCGTGTTTGTGGAAGCCGTGAATACTGAGATGGGCGGTAACGCAGGGCTTCTCAGGAAGTCTGGCTAGCGTGGCCGCTTGGTTGACACAATCCTCAGCCATGTGACGGTAAGTCGTCCACTTGCCACCCGTAATCGTTAGCAGACCGCTTGAATCAATGTGTATCGTATGATCACGGGAGAGGGAGGCTGTGTTTTTCGCGTCGCCTGAACGAACCAGAGGGCGAATGCCGGCAAATGCGCTCAGCACATCGCTACGTTGAGGCGCCTTGTGCAAGTATTCCGCCGCTGTAGTCAGAATGAAGTCGATTTCAGCTTCCTGTGGCACTGGCTCCAACGAGGCGTTGGAGACCGGGGTGTCGGTTGTGCCCACCAGTGTATGTCCGTGCCATGGGATGGCGAACAACACCCGGCCATCGCTGGTGTGCGGCACCATGATCGCGTTGTTGCCCGGCAGGAAGGAACGGTCGAACACAAGATGAATGCCCTGGCTGGGGGCGCTCATTGGCGCTGCGCCGGGGTCCGCGAGCTGCCTGACGCCATCGCAGAAGGCGCCGGTGGCGTTCACGACGACTTTGGTCTCCACGCGAAAGGAATCGCCGCTTTCCAAGTCTCTGACCTCGACCCCATCCAGAAACCCGTCATCGCTGCGCGTCAGTCCGGTCACCGGCGCGTAGTTCAGCAGAGTGCCACCTTGCTCGGCGGCTGTGGCTACAAGGTTGATGAGCAGTCGCGTATCGTCAAACTGGCCGTCGTAATAAACCACTCCGCCACGCAGGCCTTCAGTCTTGATGGTTGGCAGGCGCTCCAGCGTCTCTTCTCTGGAAAGAATTTGTGAAGGGCCGAATCCATATTTGCCAGCCAGCAAGTTGTAGACCTTCAGGCCGAGGCCATAGAACGGAGCTTCCCACCAGTCGTAGTTGGGAACCACGAATCCCAGGTCGCGCACGAGATGTGGTGCGTTCTGCCGCAACAGCCCGCGCTCCTTGAGGGCTTCCATCACCAGCGAGATGTTGCCTTGCTCCAGGTAGCGTACGCCGCCATGCACCAACTTGGTGCTGCGGCTGGAGGTGCCCTTTCCAAAATCACTTTGCTCGAGGAGCAGAACATCGTAGCCACGCGACGCGGCATCCACAGCGATTCCCACTCCGGTGGCGCCGCCGCCAATGATCACCATGTCCCACGGCTCGCTTTGTGCCAAGACGCGGCTCAACATTTCCGGGCGATTCATGCGTCTTGCCGGCCCTCCCAATTTCGGGCGCGCCCCAGCGCGCGGTTCCACCGTTCACGCAACTGTCGGACTTGGGAAGAGGGCATCTGCGGCTCAAACCGGCGTTCCACCTTCCATTGTGCTGCAACTTCCCGCGGACTCTTCCAAAAGCCAACCGCCAGACCTGCCAAGTAAGCAGCTCCAAGCGCCGTGGTCTCGGTAACGGCGGGCCGAACAACCGGGACTCCCAGCAGGTCGGCTTGAAACTGCATCAGCAGATTGTTCATGGCGGCGCCGCCATCGACGCGCAACTCGGCAAGCTGGATGCCGGCGTCGGCGCGCATCGCATCCAGCAGATCAGCGACTTGATAGGCAATGCCTTCCAGCGCAGCGCGCGCCAGGTGACCGGCTGTGGTGCCGCGCGAGATGCCGGCCAACAGCCCGCGGGCGTAGGGATCCCAGTGCGGCGCGCCCAGACCCGCAAACGCGGGGACGAGATAAACGCCGCCGTTGTCGGGCACCGAGGCTGCTAGAGCTTCAATCTCGGCCGCGGAACGGATGATGCGAAGTCCGTCGCGCAGCCATTGGACCACCGCACCTCCGATGAAGACGCTACCCTCCAGGGCAAATTCAGTACGTTCACCGATCTTCCAAGCCACTGTGGTGAGCAATCGGTTGTGCGAAGTCACCGCTTTCTCACCGGTGTTCTGCAGCATGAAGCAACCGGTTCCGTAAGTATTCTTGGTTAACCCGGGAGCGACGCAGGTTTGACCAAACAACGCCGCCTGCTGATCGCCGGCAATACCGCCCAATGGAACCTGCTCCAGGCCCAGGCTTGTGCTGATGTCTCCGTACAGCTCACTGGATGAGCGCACCTCGGGAAGCAGGCTTGCAGGGATTTTAAACAGACGCAAGATGTCCTCGTCCCATTTCCCGGTGTGAATATTGTAGAGCATGGTTCGCGAGGCGTTGCTGGCATCGGTGAGATGCTTTTTCCCGCTAGTCAGATTCCAAACCAGCCAGCTATCCACGGTGCCGAACGCGAGCTTTCCAGCGTTGGCCCGTTCCCGGGCGCCTGCCACGTTGTCGAGAACCCAGGCTATTTTGCTGCCCGAAAAATAGGCGTCGATCAGCAGGCCCGTGCGCTCCTGAATCATCGGCTCGCAGCCGTCTGCCTTGAGCTGGTCGCAGAAGCCTGCCGTGCGGCGATCCTGCCAGACGATGGCGTTGTACACCGCATGACCCGTTTCACGGTCCCAGACGATCGTGGTTTCGCGCTGGTTCGTGATGCCGACGCCAGCGATATCGCGGGGACGCAAACTCGCTTTGCCCAGCGCCTCAACGGCCACACTCATTTGCGAGCTCCAGATCTCTTCCGGCCGATGCTCCACCCAGCCCGTCTTGGGAAAGATCTGCTCGAACTCGCGCTGAGCCACCTCGACGACAGCGCCATCATGATTAAACAGAATCGCTCTCGAACTCGTCGTTCCCTGATCGAGCGCCAGGATGTAGGCCATAGCAACCTCCAGTGGGATGGCTGCCGATCTTAGTACGGCACGCTCATTTAGGAAATGAAAACTCAGCGGACGCGCTCCGGGAAGAACAACCATTCCAAAGACCGCGACAAGCTCGCCGTAAACGGGACTGAGGAGTATCATTCCTACGGAGTCCGCGGCGAAGGGCTGGGAACGGTTTGCTCGCCTTGTGCACCCGCAGATATCAGACAGCGATGGGTACGCCATCCAGTAGGAGAGGACGTTGATTGGGTTTCATACTATCTATGTTTACCACTTTGCCACCCGTTCAGGAGGAAGAGCAATGTCCAAAGGCAATCTCTGTATGGCTGCGGCTCTGCTTCTCATGATGTCTACTCGACTGCCAGCGCAGGAGACAGCAAAGCCCTCCTTTGAGGAGTACTTGAAGGAGACCGTAGTGAGTCGGGAATTGATCGACCGGTTCCTGCGTGGGCCCAGCTGGACCCGGTTTGACCCTGAATTGGGCTACGTTCTGGGCAACTACCTACCATTGGATGGCATGGACGGCAGCGCTACTTTGTCCACAATTCAATCCAATGGATCGCGCACCTCCTTCGTGTATGCTGGCAAAAAATGCCGCATAAACACCTACGGCAATAGTTTTACACATTGCCACCAAGTCAGCGACGCCGAGACCTGGCAGGAGTATCTGGCCGGACATCTGGGTGAGCCGATCAGAAATTTCGGGATGGGTGGCTATGGAGTCTACCAAGCTTACCGGAGAATGGTTCGTGAAGAGCGCTCGGACCATGGGGCGGAATATCTGATTCTGTATCTCTGGGGAGACGACCATATTCGCAGCCTGTTGCGTTGTCGCCACGCCATCATCCACAAATTCTGGGACGATCAGGGTGGACGGATGTTTCATAACAACTTCTGGTCCAATCTCGAAATGGACCTGGCAACAGGACGCCTTGTCGAAAAAGACAATCTGCTTCCGACAAGGGAATCCCTCTACCGCATGAGTGACGCGAAGTGGATGGTAGAGCACCTCAAGGACGATCTCGCCCTGCAGTTGTACGCTTTCAAGCGCGGCTACATCCGGGAACTCGACCGGGAACCAGTCAGCCGGCTGGCCGCGCGTCTGAACTACGCTTTGGACTGGGGTAACGAGTCCACGTTGAGCGAGCAGGCGAGTGAGCTGCTCGACAAGTACTCTCTGAGGGCCACCGAGCACATTCTGGAGAAGGCCAGGGAATTTGCCGCCAAGAATACGAAAAAGCTGCTGGTAGTCCTGTTTGACCCGGGCCGTGTACTTCCTCAAATGCGCCAGACGGGAAAACGATACGACCAACAGATCGTGGATTACCTAACCAGAGAGAAATTCAATTTCTTCGACATGAACGAAGTTCACCTGCGTGATTTCCAGAACTACAAGTTGTCGTTTGCCGATTACATGAAGATCTATTTCATAGGGCACTACAACCCGCGTGGGAATCATTTTTTTGCCTATTCGATCAAGAACAAGGTGGTCGAATGGCTTGACCCAAAGCCCATCACCTACCAGAAACGCGACCCGGAAACTGTCGACTTCAAGGAGTACTTATTAGACTCTCGCTGAGCTGGAGTCTGCCAGGCTGGGTGCCGCAACTTTGCCGGCCTCGTTATGGAGACTTCCGGGGCGCCGTGTCCCTGGTGACGGCGACAACCTCGGCCAGGGAGACCGAAGTTTGCTGCTCAATTCTAAGATGGCTGTTCCCCAATTGCTGCCACTCTTTCCCAACCGGAAAGCTAGTCGAAGCGCGTTACAAGCTTCGTGCTTGGCCGCTGTCGCCACCCTGGGCTGGTGGAGGGGTTCTGTGCAGCAGTGCGCAGCAACGGGCTGGTGGCTGCTCTTCGAGTCTGTGCTATACTCCCTCGGCCAAAAACGTGGCGGGGTAGCTCAGGTGGTTAGAGCGAAGGTCTCATAATCCTTAGGTCGGCGGTTCGAATCCGCCCCCCGCTACCACACTAAGTTCTTCCCATAAATCCCTTCGACCTCCTGGAGTCCTGGGCCCATAGCGAGTGACATCAGTTGTTCCCGACAGCTATCGCGCCGTGGTGCCATCTACTAGCCTTCAATGACCGGATAGACCGCAACACAAGGAGTTCTTACATGACTGAAAATCACCGTATGGGGTCGAACCCACTCTTCACCCGTCGTGAAATGCTGGAAATGTCCAGTAAGGTGGCTTTGGTCGGCATGTCAGCCGGTACTGTTTCGCATGGTGCGGAAAGACGGCCTCGTATCGCCTGTGTCGTCACCTATTGGGCTGCTCCGGGATCACATGCGGACTGGATCATAACGAAGCTACTGGACGGTTATTGGTGGAAGGGCGCCCATACTCCTTCGCGGGTGGACGTTGCGTCCGTTTATATCCATCAGCTTCAAGAAAGCGGACTGGGACAGAAAGTATGCAAATCGAAGGGCATTCCGATCTTTAACACAGTAAGTGAAGCCCTCACGCTCGGGGGGAAGGAACTTGCGGTGGATGGTGTTGTCCTAGTCGGAGAACACGGGATTTATCATAGCAATCTCAAAGGGCAGAAATACTATCCGCGCTGGTGGCTCTACCAGCAGATTATCCAAGTTTTCGAGCAGAGCAAGCGCTCGGTGCCAGTCTTTAACGACAAGCACCTCTCTACCAGTTGGGACGAAGCCAAGTGGATGTTTGACAAATCTCGTGAGCTGAACTTTTCCTTGTTCGGGGGTTCCTCCATACCGTTCTACTACCGGAAGCCCGAGATAGAACTCGATATCGATAGGCCCATAAAAGCATCGGTCGTGGCTGGAGGTGCTAGAGATGAGGGAAGCCTTTTCCATTGTGTCGACGTGCTGCAGTCCTTTGTCGAACGCCGCAGGGGCGGCGAGACAGGCGTCGAGGCGGTGCAGTGCATTCAAGGGCCTGAAACATGGAAGTGGACCGAACGCAATCCTTGGGCGGGCAATCTGCTTGATGCAGTGCGGACAAGCTTTGACTTGAAGCCGGGACACTTTCAGGAGACCATCCGCGAACCAAGCCTCTGTATCGTGGACTATCGTGACGGGACGAAAGCGGCGGTATATTCGGTCCGGGGTGTGGGGTGGACCTACGCCGGCGACATCGAGGGGCGTAGAGCCCCAACGATCGTCTCGATGCTTGGCTGGCCTGGGCCCTATTCTCAGTACCACGCCGCGAACGCCTTCGAGCACTGGATTATCGAGATGATGCTGACCCGAAAGGAACCAGTCAATGCGGAGCGGCTGCTACTGTCCACAGGGATTGTATCGTACAACATGGAATCAAACTGGGAGAACGGCCGTTGCCATGACATCGGACGCCGCATCAAAACGCCGTTCATGGACATGACCTATCGCTCGACACGGGGACCTCTCTTTGAGACGGGGCCGCGGCCGCCGGTCATTCCGTACATACGGGGTTTTGAAAAATAGGCTCTGCTCGAGTACGTACGGCTGAAAGTTGGCTTCGAGGTGATGGGGTTTGCAGCCGTGCTTGGAGGATAGCAACATTCCAAGAACGCCCTAGTGAGCGCGGGTGAGACGCATGACAGGGGTTGGATCATCTCTGTGGGAGGGAAAACGAAGATTATCAAGAAGTTGGTCTTTCGAATCAGAGAGTCTAAGTCCATGATGGTGGAGTGGCCGGGGTGCCGAATGCTGAGTTCTATGCGGGGATTTGGTGGGGTTGTGCGAAGGCTAAATCGTTAATTCTCAGTCAGGACAAGGCTTTCGAGGAAATTCATAGTCCTTAGGTCCCCGGTTCGAATCCCCCCCGCTGCCAGGCTGGCCTCTCCCTGCTTTTTCACTGCGGGTCCTCAAGTAAGCCCCTTCTTGTGGGTGTGCGCTGAGAATTTTCAGTTGGCACAAAGTGGTCTTGTGAACGAGACCCGCGCTAACCCTCGCTCTCCCACTCTCGTCTCCCTCCTCGTAAAAGCCTAAATTGGGTTCTTATTCAGGCTTTGTCTGACTCGCTAATTCTTTGGTTCACTCATGCCGACATGAATGTGGAAACAAATCGATCTGGAGTTCCTCCATCATGAATATTGATTGTCCAGCCGTTGCACGTAGGGAACCGCGATTCGCCGTCACGATGCCGGTCACGGTCAGCGGAATGGGCAAGGACGGCCACTACTTCACCCGTTCTGCCGAAACCCTAAATGGGAGCACAGAAGGAATGGGAATACTTTTGGACCAAGGGCTATATCCTTCAACCTCCCTGGTGATTTCTATTCGGCGTCAGCAGCAAGTTCTTCAAATTCAATCCGAAGTTCGTCACGTCACCCCCTTTGACAACCAAAGGAATTTGGTTGGTGTCAAATTTCAGGAAATGGCATTCATTTGAAGGTTTTGTTGGAATGCCGTCCCTCTTCCCTCCGTCGTTCCATGGAATTTGGTTTGTCTAGAAAAACAGTGATCGGGTCGTACCAAGCAACCAATAATTCAATATTTAGGGGCCGACCATCATTTGCCCTCATTTGCCTCCCCCGTCGCCCGAGGATCAGTGACAGACTTTCACCCCAAGGTGGCGACATCCTATTCACTCCAGAAGCAGAGAAAGCCGGTGCAGCTCATTGACGGTAAGCAGTAGAATTCGTATCCCAACCTTGTTTCAATTGATCCGCGTATCAAGCCATGAGGCAATGAGGCATGTTTCTATACAAGCGTGGTCTATGGATTTGGGCTACGGTCTTGTGGACCTTGGTTCAGCTGCCTTTCTTCTCCGGTCCCTTCCGAATTGACGATCCCTATCACCTGGAAGCTGCCAAGCAGATGCAGCTCGCGCCCACCGATCCGTACGGTTTTCACATCAACTGGGACGGTACGCCGAAGTCGGCCTTCGCGACCTACGCCAGCCCGCCGCTGGTTCCTGCGTGGCTGGCCCTGTGGAGCTACTTCTTCCCGCAGAATGAAGTTTCCCTGCATGCCGCGATGTTGCCGTTTTCAATCGTCGCGCTGGTGTCGTTTGGTGTCCTCGCTCGGAGTTGTGAAGTCCGACCTGCGATCGCGATGGCTCTGCTGGCATGCTCGCCGGCTTTTTTCCTCGCGAGCCAGGTGTTGATGCCAGACATGCCGATGCTATGCCTGTTTCTGCTGGCTGTGATAGGGACCCGGTTGTATCTGGTCGAACGATGCCGGAGCGCTGCGTTGATCGCGTGCCTTGCCGGGTTCTGTTGCCCGCTGGCCAAATACAATGGAGCGGTGCTGCTGCCTGTGTTGATCTCGATGGCACTAGTAGGCGGGCGTCGCTCGGAGACTGGCAGCAGTGGGAGCACGGATCGCTCTGCGGATCGGCCTCGCAGCAATTGGGCTGGCAAAGGTTGGCAGGAAAGCTTTACACCGGGCATGCTCGCCATCATCGGCGCTCCCATTCTCGCGCTGGTCTGCTGGGGTGCCTTCACCTGGGCAAAGTATGGTGCCGTTCACTTCCTGAACATGTCTTCATTTCAAAGAGGACAAGCCCACAGCTTGGACTTTGGAATGTTGACGGCGGGCATTCTCGGAGCGATGGGTCTAGGTGTCGTCCCGCTGGGTTTGCTGGGCTTTCTGATCAAGCCCGCAACTCCTTCGCGGTGGGGGAAGGTGCTGGCTTTGTGCGGTGGATGCAGTGCTGCGGGCCTGGCAGTGCTGATGCGCTATGGTGTACTTTCAGTTTTCCTGTTTGCCCTGAGTGTGTCCATTTCGCTCTACACCTTGGGATTGATCCTCCGGCTCGGATGGCAGAGTGCCCGAACGAGGGACCGGACTTTGCTGCCCCTCGTAGTCTGGATTCTGGCTGGGTTGGCCTTTCAGTATGGGTTGATGTTCAGTGCCGTGAGATATGTCTTGTTTCTGGCGCCGCCCATCATTCTCCTAGCACTCCGAATGTCTTCCAGGGTTCCCCGCCAAGGAGGATTGACGGCGATGCTGGGAGCCAACCTGCTCTTTGTGGCAGCTCTTGGTTTTGCCGATGCCCGACAGTCTGTAGTCTATCCTGCGATTGTGACCGACCAGATCCGTCCGCGACTGGAGACATCAGGCGGCAGGCTCTTCTTCGATGGCCATTGGGGCCTTCAGTACTATGCCACGCAAATCGGCGGTGAGCCGATCGATGAACTGCATCCCCCCAGCCTGCGTGCTGGTGATCTGGTTCTTGTGGCGAAGATGGCTTGGCCGAAGCTCAGACATCCTCCCCAGGCTCCGGGATTGGATGTCGGCACAACTAAGCTGCCCCCTGCCAGCTTCGGTCCATTGCGAACAATGTCGTGTGGAGCAGCCGCCAACTTCTACTCCAGTGTGATGTCCGACTGCCCGCTGCCAAGCTGGTTGCCATTTGGATTTTCGTGGGAACCTTCTGAAACATTCGTGTTGTACAGCGTCCAGCAGGCTCCTACCGAAGCCAAGCGCTGAGTTCGAGTGCGATGAAGTAGCGCCCGCGCACACGGTCGGAGAGTCTTCGAGGATCTGGCACTTGAGTTGCACTTTTGTCATGTACACGAGGCACTCAAGTGAAACTAATCCACATCGCGAAACGTCGACCTGATGGGCTTATCGATCCACAGTGGGTTGAAGGCTTTGAAGCTTTCAGTACTCAGAGCTCAGCCAGTGTATGTCCCTATACTACTGATACAGAGGAGTTTAGTAGCTGGATCGAAGGTTGGACCGAAGCAGACAAAGTTGATCCTTCAAAGAGGCAGTGAGCGGTATCCCACGCTTCTTTTGAAGGTGCGCCGTCGCTACCGACGGAAGCCAAACATTTACTGAAAAGTGGAATGGCGGACCCATCGTTCCAGGCGTTTTCCACAATCTAGGTAAGTCGGTCCTTGGTGCGAGGCGCCAGGTTGTCTCCATTTCGCGAGCTGGATTGGTTCTCGGGATCAGTCGAGGCTTTTGAGTTGACCTCTACACCCCAACCGGGCACTCTTGTCGGGCTGGAGGCCGCTGCAGGATGTAAGGGACGTCTCGAGGTGTTGGTTCCAGAGAGGTACGCTTATATGTTAGATAAGTTGATTCACATCTTCTCGAGAGTCTTCAAACCTCAGGAGGATATTCCCCCGGAGCAACCTGTGCCGCCTCGCCCGACCTTTGCAATGCCTGAAGACCCCCTCATGCTGCACCCGGCTGCAAGAAGGAGAGTGGCGATTTGTAATCTTTTTGCAAATGAGTGCAAGTCTGTTGGCGAAATTGCTGAGTTGCTAGACACGAAAACCTCGCAAGTGATTTCAGCGTTGGTGGAGGAAGAACTCATTCCTGACCGGCGCCAATTGAGACAGCCTGTGGTGCGAGACAGGAGAAGTGGGCCCAAATACCATCTGCCCTCAACCTGCGAAGCCCGATCGAACTACTTTAAGGCCCTCTGTGGGGTCGTTGGAGAGGAAACCGTCAGCCAGTACATTTTCCGCGAAGTGATCAAGAATCACGAGCGCTGCGACGAGTGTTGCGTGCGATACAGCCAACGGGAAGAGGATGCAGTCTCAGCGTCCGAGGAGGGCTACGGCCGCTAGCCTCGGCGACCTTGCCTGTGTCACACCGCCACGACGTGCCCGCCTAGTTACTAGCCAGCATACCTCCATCGTGGTCCGACTCCCGTACTGTTGTGATCTGCAACTCCCACGCTCCCTCACAATTTGCAGGCAAGTTTCGGGGAAGATCGAGTTGAGACACTCAATGCGGACCTCCGAAAAGCACGGCTCTGCCTTCGCGAACGGTTTGGTCAAACAATGCCTCGATGGCCGGGTTTGAGCCTCGTAAGCCGGCGATGACTTTCTCGGCCCAATCGAGATACTCACAGCGCCGTTGATGCGGCCAGTGGGTCGGTGGCGAATGAGTCACGTCGCGCACGTTGGAGATCTTATCTGCAATTTTGATCAGTTTCGCCTTGCTGGAAAGATGTGGGGCGTGCTCGATCTGGAGCCGCTTTCGCTCGGCTTTAGGCAGGCGCTGATCGTCGGTCACTTCTTCAACAAGACGCCGGACTTCGGTGCCAAAACGGCATTCCAACTCCTCGCCGGTGGTTTGTGTATCTTCGATCGTGTCGTGAAGGATGGCCGCCTGCAGGGTGGCGAGGTCGGTGATGCCGCCCACGCGACTGAGAATCTCTGCGACTTCGATGGGATGATTGATGTACGGACACGCTTCGCGGCTCTTGCGGCGCTGGTCGCGGTGTTTGTCGGCGGCAAAGTGCAAGGCGGTGAGGAGAGCAGTCAGATTGGTATCGGTTCCTAGGGCGGTGTCCAACGGCTTCTCTCAAGAAGGTTGAGTCACTAGCTAGAATTACTTTGTCAAGTTTCTATCCGAGTGGCCTATATATCTTGGTTTTTGGGGATGTTTGCGCACGCGGGAAATTGGCCGCGAATGAGCGCAGATGAACACAGATTTCTGAGAAAGTTGAGCTGTGGTCTCTTAGATCATAAGCGGTAACTACTCAGCAGCTTCGCTGCCTCAGTGGCGCCTTGAACTTAGCCCTGGGTTTCAACCCACTCCACTTTGTTGCCTCGCCTACCGTGGGTTAAGACCTACGGCTAAATTCAGCGGCCGCTCTGCGGCGAAGAGACTCAGCAGCTAAGGCCGCACGCGTCCCTACCGCATCATCAAGTTGGTTTCTTCTTATTTCCACTGGACCTGCTTGAGCGAGTGGACCGGATATGCCGGGTGGTTCTGCCGCCAGAAGCCTTGGAGGGTGCAGCCGTTGCGGCTCCTTTCTCTTCGGAGGCCACGGTGGGCTCATTTCCCTGCGAACTTGCTGAAGCCGTCTCATTGCTGTTGTCGGCGAGCCGTGGCTGAACGGCAGGGGACTCCACATTCATCGGTGCCGCCGGGGCACGGTTCCCAGAGCCTGCCGCCGCAGCTTGACGGAAACGTGCAGGCCGTCTGGGGCCGCGCCCTCGCTGCTGGTTTCTAGGTGCTGGAGCGACGGTTGCTTCTTCCCCCAAAGGCACAGCTTCCGGAACAGGCAAGCCTGAGTCCACAAAGTGAGGTTCGTCGGCGACAGATGGGGCAGCTTCCCTCGCCCTGCTCATCTCGGGCGGAGTTGGATGAATTGCGTCTGCTTCGGTAAACATGTTCTCCGCCCCCTGAGAGGACTCCACCGGTTCAGATCGGGGCGCGGTTGCAGAAGATTCGACTGGCGACGACCCTAGGATGTTGGCTGTAGACGTTATTGACTGCGAAGCGTCGGCATAGCGATCACCGCGACGCGATCGACTGCGGTCCCACCGACCACCGCGGCGGAAACGGTCACGAGGCTCTGCCGGAGCCACTGCGGCCACTTGACCGATGGCTGAGCCGTTAACGCCCGCTTCGGTTGTGGTGATGGTCGCCGTGCCCGATTCTGCCGGCGTAGTTGCTGCATCGCCGGGAGGCGTGACAATGTAGCCTCCGCTTTTTTGGTCCTTGGCTAGCTTCAACAGCTTGTTTTCGGCGGCATCCTCGAGCAAGCGCGAAAACATTGGATAGCCGTAGTACGTCTCATTGAAGGACGGCAGCTTGCGGATCAATGTCTGCTTGATCATCGAACCATAGATCACCTCTTTGCCTTCGCGTTGCAGGGCTTCGAAGGTTTCGAGGACCAGGCGAATCGCTTCCGCCTTTTTGGGCGACAGGTGATGGACCTGGGGATCGACGACGGTCACCACAGAAGCGGGACGCACCAAGTCTTCGTAAAAAATAAACTCGTCGCAGTTGTTGATGAGAAGGTCAGAAGAAGACTGCTTGACGCCCATTCCGATGACGTAACGACCGTTCTCGCGGAGCTTTGAAACGAGGGGCGAAAAGTCGCTGTCGCCTGAAACCAGCACAAAGGTATCGATATGTTCCTTCTGGTAGGAGAGATCGAGAGCATCGACTACCATTCGAATGTCGGCGCTGTTCTTGCCGCTGTAGCGGGTTTGAGGCACGTCAATCAGTTCAATGGCGGCCTGGTGGAAGGCCCGCTTGAACTCGGCGTAGCGGTGCCAGTCCGAGTAAGCCCGCTTCACCATGATCTTTCCCTTTTCCACCAATCGCTTCAGAACCAGATCGATGTTGAAGTTGCCATACTTGCTCTCACGCACACCCATCGCGACGTTCTCAAAGTCGATGAACACCGCAATGCGTTTTTCGTCGTTCTGCATAGATTCTCCAGATCGGTTCCACTACGAGAGGCCCGCAATCGACTGAGCTCTCGGGCAGGATTATACTCCACTCTCTTCGAGAAGGGTTCACAACAGCAACGGGCGTCCGTGATCCCTGGTGGGAGGCTTTTGATTGTTTCGCCGGAATGAAGGGACGACCATGATCATGCAACCTGAACCATGCTCAGTACTCAGCGGCCGACTGTTGTTGCCCTAGTTCTTTTCGGGTGTAGCCTCGAAGATCTCGGTTCCAATCAACTCCACGCGTTCCCTCGGGTTGCTTCCCTCCAAGGGCACATTGGAAATCTTGGCGACCACATCCATGCCTGAAACGACCTTGGCGAAAATTGTGTACTTGCTGTCGAGAACGGGTTGGGGAGCGAGACAAATGAAAAACGAGGTTTCGGCACTGTCGAGCGCTTCGCCCCGAGCCATTGAGACAATGCCTTCGACATGCTTGAGCTTGCTGAACTCCGGCTGCAGTCGTCGAATTCCGCTAGCCTCGCCCATCTGCAGCGGCGGGTTGCGGCTTCCCATGTCGCCACCCTGAATGACAAAGTTTCGAACCACCCTGTGCCAGGCAGTGTGGTCGTAAAAACCCATTTGGCACAGCCTTAGGAAACTGCGTACATGCTCAGGAGCAACGTCGGGGAGAAATCCCAGTGTAATGTTACCCAACGAGGTCTTCAATCTGACGTAGTAATTCCTCAGCTCGTCGATGCTCTTTTGAGAGAAGGCAATGAAGGAACGAATGGGAGCAGGTTGATTTGAAGCCTTACCGTCTGGATCGGGCGATGGCGGGCGATCACAGGAAACCAGCATCAGCAAGCAAAAGACGGCGCCGAAATTCCTTGCCACCAGGTTCTCCTAAACTGGACGGGAATCTAATGACTTACTTTTTCTTAGTCTTGAGGTGATCGGGGAGCAAGGTGTTCTGATCGGTTGAGGCTCCATAGATCTGGACGACTGTCAAACCGATGACGTCTTGCAGGTTGGCTCCCCGCAAATCGGAACTGCTCAAATCAGCACGCCCACTCAAATCGGCGCCCACGAGGCTTGCCCCGAACAGGTCTGCACTCCGAAGGTCTGTCCCCACCAGCTTCGACCCAGATAGATCAGCCTTCCTAAGATTCGCGTCACGCAGATTGGCCCCGCTGAGGTCCATGCGGCGCAACACGGCCTCGCGGAGATAGGGTTTGACAGTTGGGTTCTTCTTGCGCCATTGATTCCAGATCTCAACGCCCTGCCGGAGCAACAACAGGTGTTCCACCCCTGCCATGGATTGCTTCCTCCTTAGTGGATTTCGGTGGGATATTAGCATGATTGATGATTCATGCAACGGGACTTCTCAACAAAGGCGGGCTCCTTCGGGGTTCAAGGCGCGGGGAGGAGGGCGAGGCTCCGGCCCGAGCCTCTGTGCATCCGGCGTGTTGCGGCTCGGCAGGAGCCTCGCCCTCCCCAAAACGTCGATGCCTGCCGCAGTTGTCGCTGTCTTGATACATTGCCCGACGCGCATGGTAGGCTCGGATTGTGCGATTCTCTGCGCGACTGCTGGCCGACAGAGGTATCATCGTTGCTGTCGCACAGACGTGAAGTCAGGAAGCAAGGAAAGAGAGGCACGAATGGAGAGCAGTGCATTCAAGCAGGCCGAGCTTGCGCTGGCAGCCGGTGGGGAACAGGCGCTGTTTGACGTCCTCGCCCAGACTTTCATGCAGAACAAGGACTACGCAAAGCTGTTTCAGTTGCGTGTTCTCAGGAAGCGGTTGGAGCTTGGACTGCCACTGATTCAGAACGGCCCCGGTGAAGAGGTGCCTGCTGACAAGCGGCCCGAGTACGAGCGGGCCTTTGTTCAAGCCGCCCGCGAAGCGGGCGAACTCTTTCTAGCAGTGAACGACATTCCCAGGGCTTGGCCGTATTTTCGGGCTATCGGGGAATCGGCCCCGGTGGTAGCTGCCATCGAGCGCACGGACGAACACGAGAACATGTCCGCGATCATCGAGATTGCCTACCAGGAGCAGATCCACCCGCGAAAAGGGTTTGAATTGATTTTGAAACACTATGGAATTTGCCGGGCCATCTCCAGCGTCTTTCAATATCCCACTCGGGAAGGCCGGCAGGATTGCATTGGCTTGCTGTTGCGGAGCCTGCATCGCGACCTTCTCAGCAACTTGAAGCGAGTCATTGCACAAAAGGAGGAGGTGGCACCGGAGACTGCAAGCATCTCCGAACTGATCGTCGGCCGCGACTGGCTGTTCGAAGACAACTGCTACTACATCGATACCTCGCACGTCGTCTCGGTGATGCAGTACGGTCTTGAGTTGGACGACCATGAACTGTTAGGGCTGGCCTTGGAGCTGGCCGAGTATGGTTCCCAGCTTTGCGAGATGTTCCAGCGTTGCGGAAATCCTCCCTTCGAAACTTTTGTGGACTACGCCGTGTATTTTCGAACCGTGTTGGGCAAGGATGTCGAGGCAGGCCTCGGACACTTCCGCCGTAAAGTGGCAGAGTGCGACCCTAACGAATATGGAACGGTTCCGGCACAGATGTTGGTGGGGCTACTCAGCAGGCTGGAGCGATACGCAGAGGCAATCACCCTTTCGCAGGAACACTTGCAGGAGGTCGATCCAAATCAACTAGCCTGTCCCTCAGTGTTGCAGCTATGCCAGTGGGCGGGCGATTTCGAACACCTTCGCAAGATTGCTACTGAGCAGGGAGACGTTTTGAGCTTTACCGCGGGCTTGTTGCAGGAGGCGAGGTCCGGAGAAGGACAGCCCAAGAAGCCTGTCACTGCTTGAGTTTAGGGAAGTTCCTCAATACTGACGTCTTTATACCAAGCTTCACTGGGTGGGCCGCCATGAATCTGAAGACAGATGACGCCGCTCTGCTCGATCGAATCATCCAATTCCAAGTAGTCCACGGTTTGAAGACCGTTGATGGAAAGCTGAACGCGTTTTCCCTCACAGCGAATCACGTACTCATTCCAATCGTTCCGTTTTAGTACCTTGTTCACTGCCGCAAGATCCGCCTTCGCCAGTACCTTCTTCCGACGCGATTCGTCGTAAAGGCAGCCCCACCATTCCGGATCGCCCATGTCGGCCTGATAGCCGATGACTTCGTGGTGGTTGGGAATTCTCTTCGAGCGAATCTGCACGCCGGCATTGGCTCCGGTTCCAAGCAGCTTGAATTTCACCCGCAGGACGAAATTCTGGTAGCTTTTCCGAGTGCACAGGAACTCGTTTCTCGGAACTTTGGCTGAGAGTGACCCTGCGACAACAGCGCCGTCCTGGATCCGAAAGGTCTTCTCAGTATCACCTTCCCAACCTTGAAAGCTCTTGCCATCAAATAACGATGAGCTGCTGGCTTTGCCCGAGTCTGTCCTCAATACGCAAAGCATCAAGAGCCCAACACAAAGTGCAGTTTTCGTGACGAGGTTCCAGTTCATGCTGTTCTCCATCGAGTTGGGATTTGCTGACCCCGGGGCACGAAATACGGCAGAGAGAAAGTATCGTTCCAGCGTCACCGCTTGCTCTTACCACTCCACCACAGAAGAGAGAGTCCTGCGCACAAAACCAAGCCTAGGCCCCGCACTGCGCCCGACTCGAACACAACCGTGGCGTTGAAGACAATAAAGAAGAAAAACAGGTGCAATGCAATCGTCAACGCGCGCGGTCGGCGATTGTAGCTTTCAACACCCGCCAGCCACCACCAGATGACGTCGGCCACCCAGACCAACGTGAAGAAGTAACTGACGAAAAGGCCCTCGCCAACCTCCCGACCTACTGTGTCACGCGTCTGCCTAGTATTACTTTGTTAAGTAGTTATTGACGTTTCTCGGTGCTTGATTTACGCTTGGCGCATGGAATGGAACGCCAAGCTGTGGAAACAGAGCTTTCAGCATTTCACGCAGTTTATGAC
>Ga0187893_10007118_pt1 | contig 18608 bp, 23 predicted proteins | sample MA1701074metaG_FD_139574 | JGI IMG/M metagenome (GOLD analysis project Ga0187893, IMG submission 139574) | White microbial mat communities from a basaltic lava cave in the Kipuka Kanohina Cave System on the Island of Hawaii, USA - MA170107-4 metaG ... | reverse complement strand
CCAACCCGCGTCGGGTCAAGCGACGAACCAAACAACATCTGCCACGTAAGGGAAACGAACCGATGAATGTCCGCTACGACTGGACGCCACATATCGTTAAGTGAACACCATTGGGTACGTCCCTGGTACATCCTAGAACACGAATTGACTAGAAGCGAGCTGTCCATGCCTTAATCTCCTGTCGGGTCTCGATACGGTTGGCGAATGCAGCGATAGTTTCGATACAATGGCTTCTATAAAATCGTTCGTCTGAGAAAGAACAATTTTCAAGGAGGGAGGAAGCTCATGAGCGCGAAAGAGCTCTTCCAGCAAGCCCGCGAAGCCCACTCAAGCCAAGATTTGGACAAGGCGAAACAGTTTTACGAGCGGGTAATTTCAGAGTACTCGACTTCCGAAGAAGCGGACCTGTCCCGTGCACACCTTTACAACATCCAACACCCAACGGAAAGCGGGAGCGAAAGTCCCGATGCAACGGCTAGCGTCGCTGGAGCAGCACAAGGCGTCGTTATCACTGACATTCAAATGCCGTTCTGGTCAATGGTCGCTTTTATGGTGAAGTGGGTCATTGCCACTATCCCGGCCATCATCATCCTCTTCATCATCGTTAGCGCTCTTATTGGAGTGTCTGGAGGAATCCTTGGTGGCCTACTCCGGTGGTGATCGGCGCTCAGCTCAGGCGTGCTGGGGTGCTACCGATCTGGATGCAAAAAGGTGCTAACACATGAAAACCTTAAGTAGTAGGTCAGCAGCGTTGTTTTGGGTAATGTTTTTTTGGTGGGGCAATGCCTCGGCGCACGGAGGTGTTACTATCGAGTTCGATAAATGTGTGCTAAAAATCGGGAGCTATTTGATCCACTTTTCCGGGTATCAACCGGAAGTGAGCGGCGGAACGGAGTTGTGCGAACATATACCGGCGGTGGGCCATACGATTATCGTGATGGATCTGGTCGACCCCGAGCTCAGAAAGCTCGATATTGATTTGAAGATCGTGCAGACAGATTCATGGACAGCGGCCCAAACCTATGAACCTGGAGAAGGGGGAAAGGAAGTGCTCTATTACCCGGGGAAAAAGTACGAGCGTGGTTCGATAACAGTGGACCATAACTTTTCGGAGCCTGGGTATTTCGTGGCGATCGTGACGGACAACCATCAGAAAAACACTTCGGTATTTCCCTTTTCGGTTGGATACGGAATCGCAGCGTTTGACGCTAATGGGGTCTCCAAGGTCTCCGAGGGTTACGAGCCATACTTGCAGTCGCTCGCATTTGCTAACTGGATCGGTTTGTGTAAAGCCGTGGCTCCAGCAAACACCTCGCGTTACGACGCTGCGCTGGTCGCTTGGCAGAAAGCCAATGAACTTGCCCTGGCAAAGGCTGAACGAGTCTGGAGGTCCTTGTGCGAGCAGGACGAGCAGGAAAAACAAGGCTGTGCCGAGGTAGAAAAGCCCTGGAGTAATGAGCCTCCTACAGGCGGTGCGCAGTTAGAATGGCGGGAGGCGACGGCATCGAAGCGTGTCGAAATGTGCGACGATATTGCAGGAAAACTCGAACATCAGGCAGCTCACGGCCGCCCCCTAAACAAGGAGGCTTTCGACAGGAAATACGGTGTGGAGGAATGGCCTAGCGGGAAGCAACTTGCAGTCAATCCGTTTGCCTATGAGGACAAGGTCATCGCTATGGTCCTATTCTTTGGGCAAATGATGACTGCGACGGAAGGCGTTTTTCGCTCTCATGACGGCGACATTGTGTTCTCAAATATGCCGAAGGGGCTATTCACAGCGGACAACGCGAATAGCACGGGCTTTGAAAATATTGCGCTAGCGGGACGCGTCCTCGGAAACAAGCCGGTGAAGACTCCTGCGGGTGGAGAAATGCTCGTCCCATATTTGAAGTTTATCGGGGTTCAGTTTTGCTACGATGCCTGCTCCGCGTATGGATATCCTCAAAACCAAAAGTGAGTCAGGCTCTGGGGTATCCGGAGGCAAAAATGCGAAGGAATAGTACTATAGGAGAAAAAAACAATGAACTGCTACGATCATCCAGAAACTGCAGCCGTCGCTTCTTGTTCACACGGGTGTGGGCGAGCCTTATGCCCGGCATGCTCTGAGCAATACGACCCTCCCTCCTGTAGTGTATGCGCGGCAAAAAAGGCAAGCATAACAAAGCAGGCGGTTCTGGAAACCAAGTCAGCGATTATCAAGAAAATTATCGTAAATGCACTCTTTTTAGTCGCATACATAGTTCCCCTCTCGCATGGAACCGGAGATCCGAACGCGTCAGGTTTGTTCATCATCTTTTGGATTATCTGGGGGTTTATAGGATTTCGCTGGCTCATGGAAGCGTTTCATTCCATAACAGGTTTATCGATATTCGCAAGCCTTGGAACTTGGGGGTGGATGTATTTCATCGGAAGCGTCGCCGTCGCAATGCTTGGTCTTATCGTAATCCCCATTCTTAATTATTGCGGAGATAATACAATTAGCGCGACTGCAGAAGCCAGCGTAAAGGCGCTTAACCCAAACACTTGGGTGAAAAAGGGGCCGGAGTCTGTTGCATCCCCCCGAATTTTACTGTGATAGGCACTGGTTTTGATCCAGGCAGCGGATGGCCGCGATCACATCAGCCAAGCGTATCGTTACGCGCGGGTGGTTGATGACTTTGAAGCCGAGGAATTTGAGGCCGAGGATATCGTGGAGAGAACCACTTGGTCCCGCACGTTATTGGCCTGATAGTTACGATGTCTCCGGTATTCTGGGCGGCCTTAACTGACTACCAAGCGACCATGAGACCAGTGTCGCGATGAGCAACAAGACCTGTAGGCGTTCCCTGGTAGATGCCATTCGAGGCTGAGGCCAGCGGGTGCAGCTTATGATTCTGAGCGCAAAAGAACTCTTCCAGCAAGCCCCAGAAGCCCACCAATCCAAGATTTGGAGCTATTACAAGCGGGTAATTTCAGAGTACCGAGGCAATGCTTCCGACTGGAAAAATAGAGGGATCGTCCTCACTGATGTTCAGACACCATTCTGGTCAATGGTTTTATGGTGAAGTGGGTCATTGCCAGCACTCCAGCCGTATAGCACTCGTGACAATGTTGGTGGGGATCCCGTTCATGCCGAGGAGTTTTAAAAGCTGGTTTACCTATTTGAAATCAAGCGGATACAAGTGAAGGTTGGGAAGCTCGGTGTAACAGTGCTGGACGTTTTAAAATGAACCACGGGCGAGCGCCGCGGTGGCAGGTGGCACAGTACAATATTTTTGCGCTCGCTCTATTTGTCGTTCTTGCTTCGCCCGATGTAGTTACAGCGGGATCCGTCTCTATATCCAAACAGAAGGCATTGGAACAGTACCAAACCGCGAAAGGACAAGCCCGGAAAGAATACGAAGACGAAAAAGCGCAAGCCTGGAGGGCATACCAAACGGCGAAAAGGAAAGCATGGCTAAGTTACCAATCCGCAATAGGGAAAGCGTGGATACTCTACGAATCCGAGAAAGCGCTGGCGTGGAAGCGTTACCTGGCGAAGACAATAACGGCTAAAGCCGACTACGATGCCGCGGCAAAACAAGCGGGCGACGAAAGAGAAGTATTGCAAACACGAGGAGAAGAGTTGAGAGCCAGAACGAAGGAGGACGCTTTGTTTAACCTGAAAACATGGCTGCAATTAGAATTTTGCCATTCCAATACGGCTTTCTCGCTAAGTCAGCTTCGCGGTGGAACCAAGGGGCCTCCCAGTGACGTTGGAGGTGCTTTGGCGGGCTTTCTAAGCCTAATTGTCCAAACCATTGCGCCAGAGGCAGAACGTAGAAGAATCGACAATGAACTAGGGCAGTATACGGCGACAAACATAAATGACATCGATTCGCGTGTCGAGCAAATACAGAAAAAACTGGGTACAAATGATCCGCAAAAGGCTTACGTTAACTCGTGGTGTTCTTAGAGCACCAAAGGGAGAGAACCCATGATGATACCATTTTGGATGTTCGCTTTGCTTACTCTGGCACTGCCAGTCACGGCACAAGATAACACCGTCGTTGAAGACGAGGGCCTGCTTAAGGCAGAGATATGCCGCGGACTGGAAGAGGACGTTAACCCGCTTTGGATTCCAAGCGGCAATATTGAGATTATGAGCTCCGTGTCATCATTCCGCGAGAGCGGATCAACTCAGTGGATAGATAATTATAAGACCAAGAAATTTAATGAGAAGTTTTTGGAACATCTGAAGTGGTGCCAGGCGAAAGGACTGGTGACCATAGCTGAACGCCAGTTTCAATCGGTATGGGAAGAACGACTCAGCGGCGGTAGTCGGTTTGTGACTGTTATTCCCACAAATCTAGCAAAGCAGGAAAGCGATCCTGACCTTGCCGCAAAAATAGCGTCCAAGGGATATGTAGATACTCTAGTTATCCGCACAGGATCCTGCGAAGTATTGCAGATCATTCGCAGCACTCCATATCAGGCACCGCGACTTTCGCCATCCGAAGAGCATCGTCTTGTTCTTGGTACCTACCGTACCAGGCCATCGGATTTTTATCGGTCTGTGAACCCAGAACCAGACGGTCAGTACAAGTTTCGCGCGGTCTTGCGCCATAATCCATTTACCAAACGCTATTCCCTTACGCATATAGACGTGGGATATATAGAGAAAGACGGATGGTGGACCAACAATGTAGGGAGCTTGGAAAGCCCGTAGATAAAATTCGGGTCCAGGACCTATAGTAAGAAACACACCATTTGTAGCAAGCTCGGGGGGCAGTGAGCGCCGGAGGGACGATTTGTGGCGATCACCGTACGGGTGATGCGGTAGGGTCCGAGCGGCTCACCCTTCACGTCAAGTAGCCGCCGAAGAGTATGGCGGCTCATAACAACCAGCAGAGGAATCCACCAAGCGACGCGCTTCGGGCCTATATGCAACGGTGTGAGGTTCGTCTATCAACGATGCACAGGATTGCCGGTGCATTTATCAGCGGGGCAGGCTTATTATTCTTACTTCCAGTGTTACTAAAAGATGCCTTAGCCTCTATTGCAGGAATTCTCCTGGTTCCCGGAACCAACCCAGATATATGGCGGTTGGGCGTCCACGCCATTCCTGTACTTTTGGCTTTCTTTGTTCCAGTTACTGCTCTCTACCTTCTGCTCAAGGACCTAATCTTGTTCTACTTTAGTGCGAGCATTCCTGAGCCTGAAGGTCGAAGTGATAGACCGGCTTTCCATCCCCGCTTCGCATTAACGGCGATTCCCTTTGCTGACGACGAAGGAGAGGATACGAAAAAGGCACTGAGAGGGCTCCAGTTCAAACCCCCGCTGAGCTAACTTTCTTACTTTCTTCTTCCCCATCACGAGGATGAGAAGGAATGGCTTTACAGCTTGGTAAATAGCGAAGAAGGGCAGCGAGTAGCCCTTCCAGATGGTCGGTGGCTTGAACAAGCGCCCCGGAACAAGGACCGAGAACGGCTTCGGATGGCATTCGGACTCGCTGGCGCGTATGACCGGCCCTTGATTGAAGAAGCCGCCAAGACTGAGCTTTCGCTTATTCGGCACAACTTGTTACTAAGGAGACTTGTCATGCGATATATGAAGGCTTTGATCTTGTTCATCTGGACAGCCCTTGTTATGTTCGTTCTAGTACCGTCTATTGACGCTGTTCAAAACGAAACCAAGCTGCTTGTAATCGCCGTAGCTTTCTTGGTCTGGTCCTCGCTTGCCCCGGTATGGGTACGGGCGCCGGTACGGTGGATTTATAGGGAGTTCGACCAGAATTCTCCGGATAGGACAAGGGATCAACATCTGCTTGCGTTCGAAAGATTGGTTATAGGCTTGTGCATACTCGCCACAACGTTCGGTGCCATTGCTATTGCGATGGATTTGAAACCGACTTGGGCATTGCTGAGTGTGTTTAGTTAGCTTCGGTCTCAATTTTATCGCCCTACTGAGAAGCCAGGGCCGACTCAATAGGCCACAGTTTCAGTGGATGTAGTGAAAAAAGCGTGCGGACTAAGCCCATTGTGAGCCACCCTAGTTCGAGGCTTAGCACGCAAACCATTTTGAGGAGGACAAACGCGTACGCTGGGTGCATCTTCCTCGGCAGATGTGTCGGCCTGGCGCTACATGGGCCTCAGCGAATTTGTATCCCTCTTTTCCTCCTGCAAGCTCTTTTTCTGCCGAGCAGACATACTGAGGGATCCGTGCGTCTGCAGAAATCCCCGCTCGCGGCGCAAGATTTCCCGCCGTATCCTCTTTGCTCAAAAACCGCAGCACCAGTTGCGCCCGCTCCTCGGCACTCAGCTTCACCTTCTTTGTCACCTCAAACCTCCGCATACAACCTCAGGCATCACTTTACCTCGTGTCCATAGAAAGCGGAGCAAGACAAACTTTTGCAGACCCTCCTTAGATCCGGCAAGTGCGGCTTTTGGATCTGAGCTACCGGGTTTTCCGGTTTTTCGTGTCCTCACCCGCTTGAAGATGAGCGCGTGGGTCCCCGCCACTGTGCGCCCCTGATCGCGTAGACGGGAACCCACGCGTCGTCCCCGCTAATAGTGCCCCACCACCGAGGCTCAGAAGCAGTTCGTGGACGATAAAGGGACGCTGTTGTAATTGCCAATGGTCTCGAAATCTCTTTCCATGGGTACCTAGCCGAGCGTAGCCCCTTACCCCACACTGCTGCCCACTTACCAAACCCTCAAAAACGCATTTAGGATTTTCGCTTGTCCTAGGCGAGTGGGTAGGCGTAAATGCTTTCGCCGACACATCACCAGAAGGCCGCCCGGAATGCTACATAGTCTGTCCGCTGCGCTGTTTACTACCCTGATCTCGTGCACAGCCATGGGTGCGGAACGAAATCCCGTCCGCGTGGGGCGCTATTCTGCCATCGTATCCGGCCCCTCGCTCGAGCAAGTCGATCTTTTTACACTTCCCGTTCACACAGAATTCCCGCTCTCCATACAGACCGTCGGTCCCGCGCTTGAGCGCGTGCTGGGCCCCAGCGGCTACCGGCTCGCGAGCATATCCGCTTCCTGTCCTTCACTCCCCGCGCTCTTGGCCTGGCGCTTACCAGCGGTGCACCGAAGGCTGGGTCCGATGCGCCTCGATGAGGCACTCAAGACCCTGGCCGGACCGGCCCACTACCTGGTGACCGATCCGGTGCACCGGCTGGTCTCTTTTGAGCTGCGCGAGGAGTACCAGGCACTAATCGGAGCCGGCACACCCGAGAGGCCGGTGCCCTCTATCGCCGATCTGTTCGAATCGAACTCGACGGAACCAGCGCTTGAGCCGCTGCCTGCACCGGCGTCCGAGCTGGCCGTTCCGGCCGGAGGGTTCGGATCGATCACCGCTACCGAGGGCTCCCACGGCACAAAACGGATCGGGCCAATCGAAGAGGGCGCCGAGCTCTGGCCGATTGCGGCCGATCTCAGTGAGACCTTCGATGCTTCGGCCGAGCAAGTCACGGTGGGCCTCTTTGAGGCGAATCCCGAAAGCTTCTGCCATCACAATCTCAATTGCCTCAAAGTCGGCGCCTATCTCGATCTGCCCAGTACAGTGGCCACGACCACCCCTTCGGAGGCCCGCCGTACCCTCCAAAGTCATTTGACAGCGTGGCGCCAGCGCGGCCTTTCCGATGAGGTTGCGGACGCCACGCGAAAGGAGGTGACGACGCCATGATCTGCATCCGATTGATCCTTCTCACGGCATTAGCCGCCTCGGGTTGCACCATCCCACCGGTCCAAGAGCATCCGGATCCGGTTCAGGCGATAGCAGCGCCCTGTCAGACACCGGCGCACTTGGTGCGTGACTTAACCGTGCCCTGGGACCTGCGCACCTATGTCATTGCCCCATGCCCGGGCGCGGGGTTACGGGCCATGAGCACTGGACTTGCGCCTGCCTCTTCCGCTGTCGAGCCCTCGGCAAGCGAGAGGCTCGCACCGTGATCGCCTTCCTCGCCTCTTGGGTTCGCACCACCCTCCTCACTGGGCTTGCCGCCCTTGCGTTCGCGGTGCGCGCTGACCCCCCCGGGACGAGCGAGGCAATGCAGACGCCGATCACCCACTCGACCTCGAGCGCGACCACCGCCGAGCAGGCGAGCCGCTGGGGACTCACCCGAAAGGACTGGACCCGGTACCAGGAGGTGATGACAGGCCCGCGCGGGATCTGGAGCCCCAACCTCGATCCCCTGACCGCCCTTGGGGTGCATGCCGAAAGCGATCCCGAGCGCCGGCGCTATGCGGAGATCTTGGTGCGGATCGAGCGGGAGCGCTGGGAGCGCGAACTCGCCTTCGAACAAGTCGTGCAACAAGTCAAGCGCGAGCTCTATCCCAACGAGCCGCTGTTAGATCCCGAGCGGGTGAAGGCGCTCATCGAAGCCCGCACCCGCGAGCCGCCGTATCGTGCCGGTGATCGCTTGTTGCTGTTCGTCAATCTCGAATGCCATGCCTGCGACCGGCTGGCCCAGCACTTGGCCTCCGAGGTGCAGAATCTGCCGGGACTGCAACTCGATGTGTTCGCCGTCGGGCGGGTTCGAGATGAGGATATCCAGGGGTGGGCAATCAAGCTCAAGCTCCCCGAGCCCTTGGTGAGTCAGGGCCGTCTGAGCCTGAATCACGACAACAATACGCTGAATACCTTGACCCGCGATCCCATGCTAACCGTGCCCGTGCTGATCCGCGCGCGGGGTGAGGCCTACCAGATGCTGCCTGCGGATCCGATCCTGCTTGCGCGCTGGACTGCCGAGCGATGATTCTGCTTCGCGTCCAAGTTGATTGCTTTGTTGGCGGCGTCCTCAGTGACTCGCTGCACTCTTTGTACTATCCCGTCGCCTTCTCCTTGTCACCTCATCCCCAGCGTGAACGCAAACTGGAATCGAGACGGCACCCTTACATTAACGCGCGCATTGCGCTCGCGACGATCCTCGTGTCGCTTAGCGCGCAGGCCGGACCCGACGGCGATATTCCCCGGAGCTACCAGGAGGTGGCTACGGAGTATGGGCTATCCCCCGCACTCCTTTATGCCGCGGCCTTGACCGCGAGCGGCCGGTCCATGGGCAGGCGAGGTGTCAGGCCCTGGCCTTGGACGCTGGAGATCGGGGGTCGCCGTCGCTACTATCCGACGCGCGCTAGCGCGCACCGGGCGCTTCACGCCCATATCACACGCGGCTTCGATGTCCGCGTCGGATTGATGAGCCTGTCCTGGGACCGCTACCGAACCGAGGCTCTAAACCCTTGGGCCGCGCTCGATCCCTACACCAATTTGCGGCTCGTGGCGGCACGGCTCGCACCGCACCTCGCCCATCGCGCTAATGCCAAGCGCATCCCGGCACCCGGCAACACGGCGCTCGATAAGCTCATCGCCGAGCTCGCCCCACGCTATGCGCTCGATGCCAAGCTGGTGCGGGAAGTCGTGGCTCACGAATCGGCTTATAACCCCCGCGCCCGCAGCCCCAAAGGGGCGCAAGGGCTGATGCAGCTCATGCCCGCGACCGCCGCGCGCTTCGGTGTCGAGAACGTGTGGGAGCCCATGGACAACCTCCAAGGAGGCATGCGCTATCTCGCCTGGCTCCTCACCTACTACCGGGGCGATCTCGCGCGCGTGCTCGCCGCCTACAATGCGGGTGAGGCCGCTGTGGATCGCTACGGAGGGATCCCGCCCTATGCCGAGACCCGCGTCTATGTGGCACAGATCCTCACCCGTTACGGGCGCCGCACCCACCCCTACCGGATCGCGGAAGCGTCTTGATGAGGAGGGTTCCCCTCGTTCTGGCCTTAGGTTTGAGCGCAAGCCTTCCCTGCGCCGCGCTCGAGGTGATCCGGGATGCGGGCGGGGAGCCCATCGGTCCTTATGTTGGGCGCTTGGTGGCTCGGGACGACCCGGCGATGCAGCGCGGGGGAGTTCGCTTGCCTCTCGGTGATCGCACGTACAGCCTGACGCACCACCTCCCCATTCGCTCACCCGGCTTAAGCCCGGGCACCGTTGAAGCCCGCCACCGTCCCACACGACTCCTGCAGCCCGTCTTCTTGGTGGGAGCCGATCCCCAGTCGCTGGCCTGGCTCGAAGCCAACCGCGAGCGCCTCAAACACCTGCGCGCGATCGGGATGCTGGTGCAGGCGGAAAACGAGGCCAAGATCGAGCAGGCCATCGCAGCGGCGCACGGTCTGCCGCTCATCCCCGCCTCGGGCGAGGCCTTCGCCACAGCGCTCGGGATAAGCCACTACCCGGTGCTGATCACCCGCGAAGGTATCCAGCCGTGACGAGCCGCTACCCGATCGAGGCGCTGTTGCGGCCGCCGGTCGAGTTTGTCTCGGTGGTGGTCGCCAGCACGGGCGCCTGGCTTGCTTGGAGCGCCCCGGCGTTTTGGATGACCACAGCGCCAGTCGCCCGGGGCGCCGCGCTGGGACTCTTGTGCATCGCGGCCGTGCGCTTACGGCAAGGCCTGCGCGTGGTGCGCTTCCAGCGCAATCTCCGCCGCTTGCCGGACTATCGGTTGAAGCCCTCCCAGATCCCGGTGAGCGCTACCCGACTCTTCTTAGGAACCGGCTTTCGCTGGACCCAGCTCCACACCCAACGGCTTGCCGATACCCGTCAGCCCGAGGCGCGGCGGTATGTCGATCCCAGCCGGTGGTATCGCTGGGCCAGGCGCATGGAGACAGCCTGTGAGCATTACTGGGCGCTGAAACCTATTGGGAGGTTACTGGCCGTGCGCGCCTGGTGGAATCCGCTCGCACCCCTACCCCCCGTCGGCGGCGATCCGGCGCTGCACGGGGTCGAGCCCGAGGAAGCCGCCGTGTACATGCCGCTGGCCGACCGGGTAGGACATACCCTGGTGCTCGGCACCACACGGGTGGGCAAAACCCGCTTGGGGGAAGTTCTGATCACCCAAGACATCCATCGAGGGGAGGTCGTGATCGTGTTCGATCCCAAGGGGGATCCCGAGCTCGTGAAGCTTGTCTTCACGGAAGCCAAGCGCGCCGGCCGCGAGCGCGACGTCACCTTCTTCCACCTCGGATTCCCCGAGCTAAGCGCCCGCTATAACGCCGTGGGGGAGTTCGCGCGCATCACCGAGGTCGCGACCCGGATCGCGAACCAGCTTCCGTCTGAGGGCAACAGCGCCGCCTTCCGGGAATTCGCCTGGCGCTTCGTGAACATCATCGCCCGCGCCTTGGTGGCCCTGGGACGGCGGCCCGATTACCACCAGATCCGAGAGCACATCACCGACATCGAGCCGCTTTTTGTCGAGTACACCGGTAACCACCTGCGCCGCCACGGGCCCGCCGAATGGGCGAATGCGGTCGCGGCACTTCGGCTCGATGAGCGGCACCTCGCTACATCCTTCCGGGGGCGGGGTGCGGAGGCGATCCGGCTCTATCACTATGTCGTTGAGGCCAGCATCCACGAGCCCGTGCTCGATGGCCTCCTCTCGGCGATCAAGTACGACCGCACCTACTTCGACAAGATCGTGGCGAGCGTGGGGCCGCTGATGGAGAAGCTCACCTCGGGCAAGGTGGCCGAGCTGATTTCCCCGGACTACTTCGATCTGGAAGACCCAAGGCCGCTCTTCGACTGGCTGCAGGTGATCCGCAAGCGCGGCATCGTCTATGTCGGCCTCGATGCGCTCTCGGACACCACGGTGGCCGCCGCCGTCGGCAACGCGATGTTCGCCGATCTCACGAGTGTCGCGGGACGCCTCTACAAACACGGCCCGAGCCAAGGATTGCCCGTGCTTCCAAGCGCGGATAAACCGCCGCGCATCGCCCTCCATGCCGATGAGTTCAACGAGCTCATCGGGGAGGAGTTCGTGCCCTTGCTGAATAAAGCCGGGGGCGCCGGGTTTCAGGTCACCTGCTACACCCAGACCTGGTCCGATATCGAGGCGAGGCTCGAGAGCCGCGCCAAAGCTAATCAGGTGGCCGGCAACCTCAACACCCTCATCGTGCTGCGGGTGCTCGATGAAGCCACCGCCACCCTACTGACCGAGAAGCTGCCCGAGGTCGAAATACGCGCTATGAAGACCCGCTCGGGGGCGACCGATTCCAGCCTGCCCGAGACCGCGGTCGATTTCGTCTCGACCAGCGTGGACGATGTGGCCACCCAGCGGGTGCCGCTCTTGATGCCCGCCGATCTGATCAGCTTGCCCAAGGGCCAGGCGTTTGCGCTGCTGGAAGGCGGCCAGCTCTATAAGCTCCGGCTGCCGCTCATCGAAGATCCGAACGACTCCGCGATCCCCCCGACATTGCAAGCGGCGCTCGATGCGATGACCCGACGCCATACGAGCGCGGCGGGGTGGTGGAGGGACTAAGAAGCGGTCTCGCAAAAGATGAATGACGCACTCAGACAAGGCATAAGGCTTCCGAGGAGCGGAGTTTACATGTTGGTAAATGAGCACCGGAGGAAGCCTTATAACGCAGTATCAGCGCGTGAGGCGCTTTTGCGAGGCCGCTTCTAACGATGGCCCGCCAAGCCCAAGCACCCGCACCCCAACGCGCCGCCGAGCCCGGCGTGATCGCGGGTGCGTTCCTGGCCGCCGTCAAGGTGCTCGGCTGGCTCGTCTTGGGACTCGTGTTCTCGATCCTGGTGGAGTGGCTGGGACTCACCTTCTGGTGGCCCGAGGAAGGCACGCGCCACAGCCGCCTTATGCTGGAAGCCGAGCTCGGGTATGTGCAGGACACCGTGCCCCAGAGTCTCCTGACCCGCGATCCGGCGGGCTTTGCGCGCTGCATCGCGGACGGATTCTATCACTACGGGTTCGAGGTCACCGGGGTCGCCGCCGGGGTCCAGCGCTTGAATCGCTCGCCCCTCCCCACGGACTCGACCCTGCTCGCGCTCTCCCGTGCGATCTACACGTCCCTATCGACCTACCTCATCGCCGCCATCACCATCACCCAGGTCTATGCCCTGCGGCTCGCCGTGCTGCTGTTGGCGATGCCGGTGTTCGTGCTGGCGGGCCTCGTGGGCGTGACCGACGGGCTCATCGAGCGCGATCGCCGGCGCTTCGGGGGCGCGCGAGAGACGGGCTTTGTCTACCACCACGCCAAGAGGCTGGTGGCGCCCAGTGTGGGCGCCGCCTGGGTGCTCTATCTCGCCTGGCCCGTAAGCATCCATCCCAATCGCATCATTCTGCCCGCCGCCGGGCTCTTTGGGCTCGCGCTTGCGGTGTCCGCCGCCACCTTCAAGAAACACATCTAGGAGACCCTGCTATGCGTCGATATCGCCTCATCTCTGTCTTTTTGCTCCTCGGGATCACGACGGCTGCGGCCGATCAGGGAAGCGAGCGCGAGCAGCTCGCACGCCTCGCTCATGAGCTCGAGACCTTGCAGCCGCTCATCGATGCGGCACAGGCCCAAGCCGACTACCCCGCCCGGATCCGTTTTCAGTACCCCTGGCTAAGACAAGATCTCGACAAGGTCCGGCAGGGGATCTTGGAGCATCTGAATGCCCCCCAAGGCGAGCCCAGGCAGATCCGCCCGCTCGCCGGGGACTACCGGAGGTAGCCCATGCCGGAGTTTGCCTTGGGGGCAGGATTCGAAGCCTCTACCCTCCTCAACCTCATCGCGAGCCTGGTGGCCGCTATTGGTATCGTCTGGGCCGCCTGGGTGGGGTTTGGGCAGTTCGAGTCCTGGGCCGGGCGGGGGAGTAGCTTTCTCGATGCGAGCTTCTACATCGCGCGCGGGCTGGTGCTGCTGCTTCTGTTGCTCTTCTTCATCCGTTAAACCAAAGGAGATCCCGACATGAACTTCACCTTATTGAAACCACAGGCCTCCTCCGCAGGCCTCAAGCGGGCAACGCCGGCCGAAGACCTTTGGCGGGTCACGGTAATGGCTGTACTCATCGTCAGCCTCCTCTCTGTCGCGACCGGGGTCTGGGCCGAGCTCCCGCCCGCGCCGGCGGCCCCGGGCGGGGCCTCCGGCTCGGACTTTATCAACTTCTTCCAAGGCTACGCCGGGCAGGCGGTGGCCACGATCATTCTCATCGTCGGCGCCATCATCTTCGTGGTGGTGGCGTGGCTGGCCATCGAGGCCTTGATGGAAGCGGTCTCGGGCAAGGGCTCCTGGGCGAACGTGATCGTGTTGGGGCTGGTGGGCGCGGGCGTCTTGGTCTTCGATTTGTTCCTGCTGAATACGGCCAACTCCGTCTTCACGGGGATCATTTAAATCGTGGCCACCACCCTCCTCGCGGAGCGCCTGACGACCTCCCCTCCCGTCTCGCGGGGGTGCTCCGTGATCGAGATCCTGGCCATTCTGAGTGGCGCCGTAGGGGTTTTCTTGCCTCTGGGCGGGGTTATCGGCTGGTGGCAAGGAGCCTTCCAGCTCGGGCTTGCCGGCGGGGTGATCGCCATCGTTCTCACCATGGCCCTCGTGCCGTCTGGCCTGCAGCGCATGAAGCGCGATCGGCCCCATGGCTACTACCAGCACTGGTTTGCCGTGCGCTTGCATGACTTAGGGATCCGACACACCCCCTATATCCGCACCGGCGGCTCTTGGGACCTCGGGCGGCGCTTGTGATGGTGGCCGTCCCCTTGAGGCTCAAGCCGTTCTGGATGCGGCTAACCGCCGATCGCCCCCTCACGCCGGCGCTCGGGGAGGGGCGCTACCGCGCACTCATCGACAACGTGCAGGCGCAAAACCGCAGGCTCTGGCGACTTGTCGCCTTCCTGGTCTTGCTCTTGAGCTTGGCGGTCTACGGACTGCACCGGGCCCGCCAAGCGCTGCCCCCCGTGCACATCCCCCCGGAGCTGCGCTTTGGGGCGACGCTCGCTTGGGGCGAGGTGCCGCTGCCCAACGTCTACATGTTCGCGGGCTATATCTTTCAGCAGCTGCACCTCTGGATGCAGGACGGCTACACGGACTATGGGAGCAACATCTATCGCCTCCAGGCTTTCTTGACGCCAAAGTACCGCGCCGAGCTCGAGGCCGATCTCGAGTGGCGGGGAAGACGGGGCGAGCTCCAGGGCCGGATCCGTCAGCTCGCACCGCTTCCGGGTCAAGGGTTTGAGGCCAAACGGGTCGAGCCCTTAGGATCCGGGCGTTGGCGGGTGTGGGTGGACTTCGCGATCGACGAGACGGTCAAGGGCATGCCCGTGAAGCAGACGCGGGTGCGCTATCCCTTGGAAGTGGTGCTGCAGGATGTGGACCCTGAGCACAACCCCTGGGGCCTGGCCCTCGATGGCTACGGGAGTGAGGCACCGCTGCGCCTTTCCGAGGAGGACGCAAGCCGGGCGTTTAGCCGCCGCCTGCCTTCGGGATCTAAGGAGCCGCCGCGTGCCCGCTCTTAAGGCTCGTGCTCTGGTGCTCGGGTTTCTCGTTCTCGGCAACGTTGCTATCGCCAACGAGGCCCTCGGTCTGCCGGAAGGCCTCGGGTTGGAAGTACCGCCGGTCCCGCTCGGCACTGGAGAACCCGCCACCCCCGCGCCCATAGAACATCTGCGCTGGAGCGGCACTCCGATGTCGCTGGCGCTTCCACTCGGGGTCGACCGGGTGGTGCGGTTTCCCTCCGAGGTGCGCGTCGGTCCGCCCGGCAAGCTTAGCGATCGCTTGCAGGTGACCTCGGCCGACGGGGCGGTGTACTTCCGGGCGCTTTCCGCCTTTGAGCCGACCCTGGTGCTGGTGCAGGAGACGGAAGCGCCGGGGCGCACGTTTTCCTTCCAGCTGCGCGCGGAGGAGGGCGCGAGCACCACGCCTGTAGAGATCCTCGCCCCGAGGGAGGATCTGGGAGACGCAGGCGCGCCGGCGGAGGCTTCGGCAGAGATGGCGTTCGAATCCACGCCCAAGCAATACGGCTATGTGGCGCTCACCCGCTTCGCCGCCCAGCTGCTCTATGCCCCAGGGCGGCTGTTGCGCGATCTCGGAGGTCTGTATCGAGTACCAGTACCCGACCGACGCGCGGTAGCGCTCATCCGGACGGGGGCGGTGCTCGGCGAGGTGGAGGCTACTCCTTTGGCCGGCTGGGCGGATGAAAACGGTCTCTATGTGACGGCGGTGCGCCTTCGCAATCGCTCGCACCGTGCCCTCATCCTCGATCCGCGCACCGCACTCCGAGGGGAATGGCTGACCGCGACCTTCCAACACGCACGGCTCTTGCCCGCAGGGCACGAAGCCGACACGACGGCGGTGTATCTCATCTCGGCGCAGCCCTTTGCCGATGCGCTCGGTATCCCGAGGCGGGGACGCTGATGGAAACCCGCGCCAATCCCGTGCCCTACATCTTAGCGGGCGTGCTGGTGCTGATGGCGGTGCTGGTGGGATTCAGAGGCTGTACGGGGGATGAGCCGAAGACCAGCCAAGCGCAGATGCGGGAGGCACCTCAAGCGCCCCCCGCCGATGCCGACACCTCGGCCGATACGATTCGAACGCTGCGCGCCGGGGTGGCGGACATGACCAATAAGTTCACCGCGATGAGCGATGAGAACAAGCGGCTCCTGGAGCAAAACCAGAGCCTCGATCGCAAGGTGTCGGAGATCGAAAACCAGGTCACGGTGCGCGAAGGCGCCCAACAGCGCTCGGAATCGACCCTGCACGGGCTCTCGCGCCGGATCGAGGAGCTCTCGGGTGGGCTGCGCTCCTTGCAAGCAAGAGCCCCCACGCCTGCGCTGCGCGGGGTAGGTCTCAATCCCGAAGCCGTGGTCTGGATCGAACCGGTGGGCGTGCCCACGGCGCTCGCGGCGACCCAGGCCGAAACACATACCGCCAAGCCCGGGGGAGAACAACCCGCTCAGGAGAAAAAGAAGCCCCCGCTCAAACGGGTGTACACGGTGCCCGAGAACTCGGCCCTCACCGGCTCGACCGCCTTTACCGCCCTGGTGGGGCGGATCCCCATCCGCGGAAGGATCCAGGATCCCTTCCCCTTCTATGTGCTGGTCGGCCCCGACAACCTGGCGGCCAATGGGCTCGAGCTCCCCGAAGTGGCTGGCGTCATCTTCCGCGGCACCGCGCTCGGGGACTGGAACCTCTCCTGCGTCCGGGGACGGCTCATCTCCGCGACCTTTATCTTCAAGAACGGCACCATCCGCACGGTGCGGGGTACCGAGCAAGAGCCCTTGGGCGAGCTTGCCGATGCGTTTGGGGTGCCCTGTGTCTCGGGTAAGCGCATCACCGATGCGGCCTCGTACCTCTCCCAGCGAGTGCTGGTCTCTGCGGTCGGCGCCGCCGGGGATGCCGCGGCCGCCGCCCAGAGCACGAATACGATCTCGGGCCTCTCCGGTGTGGGCACTTCGACCGTGACCGGGGATGTGGGGAAGTTCATCCTGGGGAGGACGGTGCGCGAGAGCGCCCAGGACATCGAGGACTGGCTGGACGATCGCTACGCCGATTCCTTCGATGCCATCTTCACCGCGCCCGGCAATACCGTCTCCCTGCTCATCCAGCGGGAGCTGAGCATCGACTACGACCCCATCGGGAGGAAGCTACGCCATGCAAGCACGATTGATCCCTATCGCCGCAGCCGGCTTGATTAGCCTGCTCTCGGGCTGCGCCACCACCAAGGAGGATGTGTTCCCCAAGGACATGAAGCCCATGAGCGAAGTCTACGATCAGCACTTCGCAAGGGTCCGCACCCGTGGCCTGGAGAGCGCGCGGGCGAGGCTGCACGAGGAGCACAGCGCAGCGCCTGGAGAGACGGCCGGGGGCTCGGAGCTCCCGAAGGGCGTCATTCCGCAACTTGCCGGCTACACCCGCGAGGTCCATAACGAGATCGAGGCGCTCTTCCCGGTGCTGCCCAATCCACAGCTGGTGATGTATGTCTATCCCCACTTGGGCGAGGACGGGGCGCCGGTGCCGGGCTACGCGACGGCTTTCCCGCTCTATGAGCGGGTGGAGTATGCGCTGCCGGGGGAGGCGCCGTGAGCACGCAGACCCTGGGGCACGGTCGGCGTCCGGTCACCCGCACCCGGATCCGCAAGCTCTACAAGGCCCCAGAGTCCTTCACCGATCTGCTGCCCTGGGCGGAATATCTGCCCGCCCATCAAGCCTTTCTCCTTTCCGATGGACGGAGCGCCGGGGCGCTTTTCGAGCTTCAGCCGGTCGCGACCGACGGAGAAACGCGCGAGCACCTCGTCGCACTCGCGGGGCAGCTGCAAGACCTCGTGACCGAGGCCATCCCCGAGGAAGATCCCGACCCTTGGGTGCTGCAGCTCTTTGTCCAGGATGAGCCAAGCTTCCGGGGGTTTTTGTGTGAGCTGCGGGCGGAGATCGATCCCCACTTGGCCGAAAGCCCTTTCAGTGAACATTACCTTCAAACCTTGGAGGCACACCTCGCGCGAGTCACCGCGCCCGAAGGGGTGTTCGAAGATCGGATCACCGGCGGGGGGCGATGGCGGGGGCGCAAGCGCCGGGTGCGGGCCTGCCTCTACCACCGCTCCCGGGGAGCTCTGCTGCTCGCCGAGCTCAACGATGTCTCGGTGCGGCTCGCGACCGCCCTGACCGGGGCTGGGGTCGGGGTGCGGCGCGGGGACGGGCGGATGTTCTACGAGTGGATGGTCCCCTGGCTCAATCCGGAGCCTGTTCTTGGAGAGAGTGATCCGGAGCGTCTCTTGGAGCGCATGCCCTACCCGGGCGATGAGGATCTGCCCTTCGGGGCGGATTTGGCCGATGCCCTGGTGCTGACCCCGCCCCGCTCGGAGGTGAAGAGCGGTGTGT
>Ga0187893_10007117_pt1 | contig 18612 bp, 15 predicted proteins | sample MA1701074metaG_FD_139574 | JGI IMG/M metagenome (GOLD analysis project Ga0187893, IMG submission 139574) | White microbial mat communities from a basaltic lava cave in the Kipuka Kanohina Cave System on the Island of Hawaii, USA - MA170107-4 metaG ... | reverse complement strand
TCCTCCCTGCCCGGGAACCGGATGTTCAGAAACGCGTTCGCGACGACGTTCCAGGGGAGCTGAAACGTCCCCTCGGCCATCAGCATCGCCGGCCACGTCAGCGCGTGAAAAACGATGTTGTCCTCCCCGATGAAGTGCACGATCCGGCAGTCGGGGCTCTTCCACCACCGCTCGTACGCGCGCGCGTGGCCGTCGCGCGATTCGCAGTCCGTCGCCGTGAACGAAACGTAGCCGATCGGCGCGTCGAACCAGACGTAGAGCATCTTCCCCTTCGCATCGGGGTCGGCGAGCGGAACCGGGACGCCCCAGTTCAGGTCACGCGTCATGGCGCGCTCGGGAAGCCCCTGCTGGATTTGCGCGAGCGAGTAATTCACCACCTGCTCGCGCCACGCGCCCCGCTTGGCCTCAAGCCATTCGCGAAGCTTCGCCTGGAGCTTTCCCAGCTGAAGGTACCAGTGCGTGGTCTCCCGAAGCTCCGGCCGGGTGCCGGTGATGATGCTCACCGGGTTGACGAGGCGCGCCGGGTCGAGCAGCGAACCGCACGATTCGCACTGGTCGCCGTTCGCCTCCGCGTAGCCGCACGGCGTGCCGTCGGGTTTCGGGTGATAACACGTGCCCTTAACGTACCGGTCGGGCAAAAACTGGTTCGCCTTGACGTCGAAGAGCTGCTGAGTCTTGCGCTTGACGAAATAGCCCTGCTCGTGGATCTTTCGAAAAAAGCCCTGGCTGAGGCGCTCGTGAGTCTCCACGAACTTGGGTTGGTGCGTGCCTCCATAGATGTCGAAGGCGATGCCCAGCCCTTGAAAGTCGGCGTTTTGGCGGGCGTTGTAGTGCGTGGTCAGCTCCTCGACCGTCTTGCCCTCCTTCCGGGCCGAAATCAGGGCGGCGACGCCGTTATCGTCGGATCCGCAGATGAACCGCACCTCCTCCCCTCGCGCCCGAAGGAACCGCACGTAGGTGTCGGCGGGGAGGTAGGCCCCCGCGATGTGCCCGACGTGGAGCCGCCCGTTCGAATACGGCAGCGCAGCCGTCACGAGCGTGCGCGTCACGGGATCACCTTGAGCAGCGCGTTCTCGGCGGTGAGGGCGACGTTCGCGTTCATGCCGAGGAAGATTTCGTGTCGTAGCACCTCCTCCAGCGCGCAGAGGGCGTCGACGCGCGGAGCGACGCGCCGCGCGAGCGGCGTATCGCGCCCGGCCAGGCGGTCGCGCAGCGCCGCCGCCAGCAGCGCGAAAACGGCGCGGGCTTCGTCCCGATCGATTTTTTCGACGGCCGCCGCGAGGTCGCCGGTCCGGAGCGCCCCGAAGATCCGGTCGGCGCGCTCTTTTTCTTCGTCGAGTTTCGCGCGCAGCGCATCGGCGCGCGCGAGGCTCCCGTTCGCGAGCACGACGACGAGGTCGAGATCCTCGCCGTCGATGCCGTGCTTGGCGCGGACCGCCGCACGGAGCTCGGGCTCTGGGACCGGGAAAAAGAGCACGGTCTGGCAGCGCGAGCGGATCGTCGGCAGCAGGCCGGCGGGAGCGGCGGTTGCGAGGAGGAGCGTCACGCCGCGAGGGGGCTCTTCGAGGATCTTCAGCAGCGCGTTCTGGGCCTCTTCGGTCATGGCGTCGGCCGGCTCGACGACGACGCCGCGGCGGTGATCGGCCTTGAGCGAGAGCCACTCGTGCAGCCCGCGGATCTTTTCGATCGGGATCGACGCCTTGCCTTCGTCGGGCTGGAGACGGTGGACGTGAAGGTCGGCGCGAGGGGCGAGCGCGGCGGCGAACTGGAGCGCCAGGAAGCGTTTGCCGACGCCGTCGGGGCCGACGAAGAGGTACGCGTGACCCACGCGGCCGGTTTCGAGGAGGCGGCGCAGTCGATCGGCGGCGTGCCGGTTTCCCGGGAGGTCCGGAATCACGAAAGCACCCCTCGGAGGATGCGTCGGTGGAGCTCGTCGGGGGGCGCGGCGGCGTCCAGGACGAGCGCCCGGCGGCCGAGTCGTTTCGCGACCCTCAGGAATCCGCGGCGGACCGCCCGCTGGTAGGCGAGCCCGCGGCTCTCGATCCGGTCGGCGCGGCGGCCGCGTTTTCGCCGCCGCCCTTCGAGCGGGTCGAGGTCGAGGATGATCACGCGGTCGGGCGCCACGCCGTCGACGGCCCAGCGCCCGAGCTCCAGGACGTCGCCGACCCCGACGCCGCCGGCTTCGCCCTGGTAGGCGGCGCTGGAGTAGAGGAACCGGTCGCAGACGACGGTACGGCCCCGGCGGAGGGCGGGGCGGATGCGTTCGGCCACGAGCTGGGCGCGGGCGGCCATGTAGAGGTAGAGCTCGGTTCCGACGGTCATGCGGCTGCGGTGGTCGAGGAGGAGGCGGCGGATCTTTTCGCCCAGGTCGGTGCCGCCGGGCTCGCGGACGTAGATCACGGCTCGGCGACGGCGCCGCAACGCGCGGACGAGCAGCCTGGCCTGCGTGGTCTTGCCCGCTCCGTCGATCCCTTCGAGAACGATGAATCGGCCGGTCGCCATTCGGAGGATTATAAGGCGGCGGGTTGTAAGTTGTAAGGACTGTGAAGAAAGGCCGGGTCCTGGCGGTCGACGACGAGGTCGCCATCACCCGGCTCCTGGCGCGGGCGCTGGAGCAGGAGGGTTTCGAAATCGTCGAGGCGGCGGACCTGAAAGCGGCGCGCCGGCATCTGGACCGCGGCGGGGTGGGATTGATCCTCTGCGATTTGTACCTAGGGCGCGAGAGCGGGCTGGATCTGCTGAAGGAGACGCGCGCGAGCCGGCCCGACGTTCCGTTCGTGCTGATGACGGGGCAGGCCGACATGGAGACGGTGGTCGAGGCCATCCAGGCCGGGGCGTTCGACTATATGACCAAGCCGGTCGATCTGCAGCGGCTGTCGGCGATCGCCAAGCGGGCGCTCCAGCCGGCGGCGCGGGAGGATGCGGAAGCGGCGGCGACCTCCGCGGCGATGCCGAAGGGGATGGCGGGGCTCGTGGGTCGGTCGCCGGCGATGGTCGACGTGTACAAGCTGATCGCGCGGGCGGCCGCGCTGGACTCGCCGGTCCTGATCGAGGGGGAGAGCGGGACGGGAAAGGAGCTGGCGGCGAGGGCGCTGCACTTTTGCGGGCCGCGTTCGTCCAGGCCGTTCGTCCCGATCAACTGTGCGGCGGTTCCGGAGGGGCTGCTGGAGTCGGAGCTGTTTGGGCACATGCGCGGGGCGTTCACGGGCGCGTCGGCCGACAAGGCGGGGCTGTTTCGGGAGGCGTCGGGGGGGACGGTGTTTCTTGACGAGATCGGCGAGATGCCGGCGGCGACGCAGGCGAAGCTGCTGCGCGTGCTGGATGAGCGGCGGGTGAGGCCGCTGGGCTCGGAGCAGGAGACGCAGGTGGACGTGCGGGTGGTGGCGGCGACGAACCGGCCGCTGGCGGCGCTGGCGGGGCGTGGCGAGTTTCGGAGCGACCTGTTTTACCGGTTGGATGTGTTGCGGCTGTCGATCCCCCCGCTGCGGCACCGGCCGGAGGACGTACCGCTGCTCGTGGAGCATTTCGTGGCGAAGCTGAATGCGCGCGGGGGTCGGGCGCAGGTGAAGGTGACGCCGGAGGCGGTGCGGCGGCTGGCCGAGTGCGCGTGGCCAGGCAACGTGCGGGAGCTGGCGGCCGCGCTGGAGCGGGCGGCGGCCTCCAGCCCGACGAAGCGGCTGACGGAGGAGGATTTCGAATATCTGCCGCGGGCGCCCGCCGAGCCGGTAGGGGGACTGCGCAGCCTGGACGAAGTCGAAGGGGAGCATATCCGGAGGGTCATGGAGCAGGTGGGGGGCAATCGATCTCGCGCGGCCGAGATTCTGGGGATCGACAGGAAGACCCTCGCGCGCCGCCTCGGCTCGAATGATCTCTAGTGCTCCGTTTCGCAACTTGGTGTAGGGTTCAGCCAAACCGAATGAGCCCGAAGGATGTACAGATCAAGTCTATGGCCCCGCTTGGCGGAACTTGCCCTCCATTTCGGAAGCACTCAGAGTTCTTATCGAAATGGAGGACTTGCGAAACGGTGCACGAGTCCCCCCCCTCGATAAACCCGACACGGATTTCCGAAATGGGGTACTAGTGGCGTTGACCCTCTAGGAGGCTTTGCCTCCTAGAGGGTGTCCAAGCTATTCGGGCCCCCGCGCCGGTCATATAATGCGCGGCGTTTGATATGACGACCATCCTCGCGGTCCGGCACAAGGGCAAGGTCGCGGTCGGCGGCGACGGCCAGATCACCTTCGGCGCCACCGCCGTCAAGCACAACGCCAACAAGATCCGCCGCCTGCACGACAGCAAGGTCATCGTCGGTTTCGCCGGCGCCACGGCCGACGCCATGGCCCTCGTCGAACGCTTCGACGGCATGCTCAAGAAGTACCAGGGCGCCGTCCCCCGCGCCGCAGTCGAGCTCGCCAAGGAGTGGCGCACCGACCGCATCCTCCGACGCCTGGAATCCCTGCTCCTGGCCGCCGACCGCGAGCACCTGCTGCTCATCTCCGGTACCGGCGACGTCATCGAGCCGGACGAGCCCGTGGCCGGCATCGGCTCCGGCGGCCCCTTCGCCTCCGCCGCCGCGCGCGCCCTCGTCAAGCACTCCCCCCTCGACGCCCGCGCCATCGTCGAGGAGTCGCTCCGGATCGCCGCGACGCTCTGCATCTACTCGAACGACCGGCTCGTCATCGAGGAGCTCTGACCGGTGGACGCCCTGGACGCCCTTACGCCGCGCAAGATCGTCCAGGCCCTCGACCAGTACATCGTCGGCCAGGCCGACGCCAAGCGTGCCGTCGCGGTCGCCGTGCGAAACCGCTGGCGCCGGTCGCACGTCGAACCCGGCCTCCGCGAGGAGGTCAAGCCCAAGAACATCATGCTCATCGGCCCCACCGGCGTCGGCAAGACCGAGATCGCGCGGCGCATCGCGACCCTCGTCAACGCCCCGTTCCTCAAGGTCGAGGCCACCAAGTACACCGAAGTCGGCTACGTCGGCAAGAACGTCGACTCGATGATCCGCGACCTCGTCGAAATTTCGATGCGGATGGTCAAGGGCGAGGAGCTGGAGCGCGTCCAGCCCAAGGCCGAAAGGGCGGCCGAGGAAAAGCTGCTGGACCTGCTGCTGCCCGGCTCCGAAACCAAGACGGAGCCGCCCGAGGCCGAGGACAAGAAAGAAACCCGCGCCAAGCTGCGCGAAAAACTGCGCCACGGGGAGCTGGAGGCGCGCGAAGTCGAGGTTCAGGTCGAGGAGCGGTCGATGCCCTTCATGCAACTCTTCAGCGAGGCCGGCATGGAGGAGATGGGCCTGGACATGGGCAACCTCTTCGGCACCCCCTCCCGCAAGGTCACCCGCAAAGTGAAGGTCTCCGACGCCCGGCAGATCCTCACCGCCCAGCAGGCCGACCGCCTCGTCGACCGCGACCACGTCAACCGCGAGGGGCTGAGCCGCGCCCAGGAGAACGGAATCGTTTTCGTCGACGAGATCGACAAGATCGTCGCCTCGGCCGGCCAGCGCTCCGGCCCGGACGTTTCGCGCGAGGGGGTCCAGCGTGATCTTCTGCCGATCGTCGAGGGCTCGACCGTCAACACGCGCTACGGCCCCGTCCGCACCGACCACATCCTCTTTTTCGCCGCGGGGGCCTTCAGCCAGACCAAGCCCAGCGACCTGATGCCGGAGCTTCAGGGTCGCTTCCCGCTTCGCGCCGAACTCAAGAGCCTCACGCGGGACGATTTCGTCCGGATCCTGACCCAGCCCAAGAACGCGCTGACCGTGCAGGCCCGCGCCATGCTGGCGACGGAGGGGGTCGAGATCGAGTTCACCGACGACGGCGTGCGCGAAATGGCGAACCTGGCGGCGGAGATCAACGCCGCCGCGCAGGACATCGGCGCCCGGCGGCTGTACACCGTGATCGAAAAGGTCCTCGAGGAGATCTCGTTCCAGGCTCCGGATATCTCGCCGTGCCGGATCCCGATCGACGCGAAATACGTACGCGACAAAATCAAGCCCATCCTGGAGACTCAGGACCTGAAGCGATATATCCTGTAGTGGAACATTTGTGCCCGGCATAAATGTTCCAACTTCAATGTTCGACTATCTGCGCGGGACCCTCGTCCGCAAGGACGGCACGACGGTTGTGCTCGACGTCGGCGGCGCGGCCTACCGTTGCCGCGTGCCGCTGACCGCCGCACGCAAGCTCCCCGAGCCCGGCGCCGAGGCCCGCGTATGGGTGCACGCGCGCATGGGAGAGGAGCAGATCACGCTCTACGGCTTCGCGACGCGCGAGGAGCGCGACCTTTTCGAGACGATCGTCGAAACCGTCCCCGCCCTGGGCCCCTCCCGGGCGCTCTCGATCCTCTCCGGGATGAGCGCCGAGGAACTCCTGCGTGCGGTCGAAAAAGGGGACGTGCAGCTGCTCAAACGCACCAAGGGGATCGGCGAAAAACTCGCGTCCCGCCTCGTTCTGGAGCTTCGCGGGCGCCTGCCCCGGTTGATCCCGGGAAACACGGCGGGCGAGTCGTCCATTATCCAGGAGGCGACGGTCGCCCTCGTCTCGCTCGGATACGCGCGGCGCGAGGCGGACGAGGCCGTCACCCGTGCGCTGAAATCGCTGGGGTCGTCTCCGAAATTGGAAGAGCTGATCAAGAGGAGCCTGGAGCATGCGTAATTTCCGCCGGCTGGCCTTCCTGCTCGCGGTCGCGGGCTGCGCCCAGGCCCCGGAAAGCGGCATCGACGAATCCAAAGTCTGGTCCGACGCGGGCATGCGGCTGCTCGAAGTCAACAACCCCCCCGCCGCCTATCAGAATTTCCAGCGGGCGCTGCAGGCGTGGAAGGAGAACGTCACCGCCAAGCTCGGCCTCGCCGAGGCGTCGCGCGAGTACGGCAACATGCGCTTCCAGGAGGCGCTCAAGCGGCTGGACACCGTCAAAGGCACCACCGACCGTCAGGACATCGCGTTCGCCCAGAGCCTGGCCAAGCCCGAGTACGAGGCGGGCCTCAAGCTGCACGACGAGTCCGGGATGCTCTTCGATCACCTGATCAAAAAGCCCCCCACCCGCGAGATCTACCTGCAAGCGACCTTCGGCCTCGCCCGCCTTCATTACGAGCGCATCAATTCGCCCTGGTCGCCGTACGTGCTGGGCGCCTGGAACGACCCGACCAGCCGGCCCGATCTCGAAAAGGCGGTCCTGAAGGACCGCGATGAGGCTATCCGGCTGCTGCGACGCTTCCTCGCCGAAACCGGCGGCAAGGGGACCGTCTTTGCGCCGCGGCTGCTGGCGACGCTGCTCATCGCCCGCGCGGGCGCCGGCGAGCTCGACGAGGCAGAGCGCCTGCTCGCCGACTATGAAACCCTGCAGCGCACCGCCCGGGAGCGCGCGATGAAGATGCAGGACCCGAACGTCCGCACCAAGACGCTGGAGTTCATCTCGCGCGAGCTCGACGCGATCGATGAGTCGAGGGAAGTCATCCGACTCAGGCGGGATGAGAAGAAAAAGAAGTGACTGTTAACTATCAGCTGTTAATGGTTGATCGTTAAGGGTCGGTTAACGCTTCTTCCCCTTGTTCTCGTCCGGATCGATCGTGCCGATGTGGTACAGCGTGATCGCACCCATCGCCGAGCCGTAGATGTCGTGCGACTTGGTCAGCGGCCAGTCGCTGAACGAGTTGTTGTCCTCGCGGTCCTTGAGGATCAGGTCGCGCAGCTTGGTCATGTACCCGTCGCGCGCGCCCGCGTCGAGCTTCTTGACGGCGTACGCCGTCCACAGGTGGCCGTAGAGGAAGTAGTAGGGCGCCGTACCGCCGGTGCCCATGTGGGTGCCCTTCTTGCCCTTGACGGCCTCCAGGATGTGCCGGTACTTGAAGAAGTTTTCGACGGCGACTTGGATGGCCGCCTTGCTCCCCTTGCCGCACATGTAGAGGGCCGTTTCGCAAACCGAAGCCCGGCCCTGAGAGCCCTCGACCTTCTGGGGGACGCTCGTGCGGTACATCCACACGCCGTCCGACTGCTTCATCTTCTGCAGGTGATCGAGCCCGCGCTGGAAGAGCTGCTCGTCGATCGTGACCCCCTCTGCCTTGGCGAGGACGAGCCCGATCAACAGCGCCGCTCCCGTGAATGAGGCTCCGGTACTCTTCGCGAAATCGTAGTACATCCAGCCGCCGTCCGGGCCCTGAAACGTCGCCAGTGCACCGAGACACTCGCTGATCTTCGCCTTGGCCTTTTCGTGGTAGGTCTTGAGCGCCCGCTGCTGGAGGATGCGGACCATGGCCTGGATCGTCCAAATGTTGCCCCACAAGTCCGGTCCGCGCAGCTTTTTCTGGTTGACCGGGGCGCCCAGCAGGTAGTCGATCCCCTTCCGCAGAGGATCCGGAATCTTTTTGAACGCGTCCGGGTTGTCGGCCGCCTCGAATTCCCACTGGCCAATGAGCGCGATCGTGCAAATCCCGGACTGGCCTCGGAGGCCCTGGACGCCCGCTTCCGACACGTCGCTGCCGTACGATCCGTCGCCCGTCTGCTTGCCTTCGAAATAATCGACGGAGGTCTTGTGCTCGGCCTTTACCGTGCGGAACAGCTTCGGGTTCACGAGCGTGTCGCGCAGGTTCTTGATCCGCTCGATCCCCTTGACGGCCGTGGTGTTTTTCGGGTTGATCTGGATCGCCTGCTCGTAGCACTCGTTCGCCTCGTCGTACAGGCTCTTGCCCTCCGCCCACTTGCCCAGGTTGAAGTGGTCGGTGTCCTTGACCTCGCCCTTGGCCTTGAGCTCCTCGACCTTCTTCTTGTAGACCCAGGTCCATTCGTCGCTTGCGAGATCGAAAAGATTGCAGGTCCGCTCCAGCCAGGCCGCGATGACTTCGTGCTCTTTGATCGTTTCCTTGACTTCGGCGATGCGAAGCTCGTACGCCTTGCGGAAATGAGCCTCGGCCTCCCGGTCCATCTTGCGCCGGCGGCAGTTCTTGCCGATCGATTCGTTCTCCTTCCAGCTGTCCTTCAGCTTGTCGGCCTTTTTCGCGGATTCGACCTTGTACCACTCCTCGTTCTCCTTGCGGACCTCCCACGAGGGCTTGGCCTTGGCGATCCACGCGACCTGGTCGGCCGGGATGTCCTGGCGCTTGCCGCCCTCCAGCTCGACCACCATTACCTGCTGCCCGTTCTTGACCGTCTGCTCGATGATCTTGCACTCGACGACGTTTCCGTCCTTCATCGAGACGATGTCCGCGCGGAGGGCGCCCGCAAAGGCGAAAAGGGCCCCCGCCGCCAGGAGCGACCACAGCCCAACCGACGCACGCTTCGTCATACCGCACCTCCGCAAGGCAGCACCCCAAATCATCCCTGTCGCCGGTCCTTCCCGTAGAAGGACGTGCCTTCCAGGGCTTCTGTTGGTATGTACCGCCTCCATTGTGCCATTCGGACAGGCCCCCCGGAAAATTTGATCCTTATATACCAAAGTATATAATGAAACCCGTGAGGAAGGTCCTGGCGGCCCTGCTCCTTGGCGGCTGCGGCGGAACCGGGGACGGGGCTCGGGAATTGACGGTCTTCGCCGCCTCCAGCCTCACCGACGTCCTGGGAGAGGCGGCCAAGGACTTCCCGGCGGCCGGGCTGTCGCCGAATTTCGGGGGGTCGAACGCTCTCGCCCAGCAGATCCGCTTCGGCGCCCCCGCGGACCTGTTCCTTTCCGCCTCCGCCGAGCCGGTCGACGAGCTCGTCTCGGCGGGGCTGGCCGACGCCTCCACGCGCCGGCGGCTCGCCGGCAACCTCCTCGTGATCGTCGTTCCCGCGGGAGAAGCCTCCAAAGTCGCGTCGCCCGAAACGCTCATCGAGGCGAAACGGATCGCGATCGGAGATCCGGGCCGGGGGGTCCCCGCCGGCACCCACGCGCGCGAGCTGCTCAAGCGGCGGGGAATCTGGGACCGGCTGTCGGGCAAGCTCGTGCCGTCGCTCAACGTCCGGGCGGCCCTGGGCTACGTCGAAACCGGCCGCGCCGACGCCGCCATCGTCTACGTCACGGACGCGGCGAGCTCGGATCGCGTCCGAATCGTCCACCGCTTCGAGAACGACGCTGTCGATGTCGTGGGGATCGTGCTCACGCGGACGAAACAGCCCGACCTGTCGAAACGATTTCTCGAATTCCTCGCCTCGGAGGAGGGCGCGCGGATCCTCCGGCGCCACGGGTTCCTGCCATGACCGGCGAAGAGCTTCAAGCGCTCTGGATTTCTCTCAAGGTGGCCGTCACCGCGACCGCGCTCGCCGCGGCTCCCGGAGTGGCGGCAGGCTGGTGGCTCGCCCGGTCCCGATCGCGCTGGCGCGCGATCGTCGAGGCGCTCGTCATGCTTCCGCTGCTGCTGCCGCCGGTGGCGACGGGCGTCGTGGTGCTGGTGGTGATCGCCCACGCGATCCCAGACCTGGCGCTCACCTGGCCGGCGGCGGCGCTGGCGACGGCGATTATCATCCTGCCGCTCGTCGCCCAGTCGGTCCGGACGGGCGTCGAAGGGGTGGATCCGGGGCTCGAGGGGATCGCGCGCACGCTTGGCGCGTCCGGGTTTCGGGTCATGCGCACGGTCACGCTGCCCCTCGCCTGGAGGGGGATCGCGACGGGCCTGATGCTGGCGGGCTGCAAGGCCCTGGGCGAGTTCGGCGCGACGATCGTCGTGGCGGGGAATATCCCCGGAAAAACGCAGACGCTGGCCCTGCTGATGTTCAACCTCGCCGAAACCGCCCGGCTGGGGGAAGCGATGCGCGTCCTGGCCATCGCCGCCCTCCTTTCGCTCGCGATCGCGACGGCGGCGGTCTGGATCCGATCGAAACGGGGGACGTCGGCATGATCGAAGTGAATGCCGCCTTGGCGCTGGGCTCCAACGACTTCCGTTTCGAAGCGGTACTGGAGGGACCGGTCACCGCGCTCTTCGGAGTCTCGGGCGCCGGCAAGACGACGCTTTTGAAGGTCCTGGCGGGATTGCTGCGTCCCGAGGGGAGCGTACGATTCGGGGGCGAAACTTGGGTCTCGCCCGGCGCTTTCGTGCCGCCCGAGCGCCGAGGGGTCGGCTATGTCCCGCAGCACGCGGCGCTCTTTCCGCATCTCAGCGTACGGGCCAATATCGAGTACTCGAAACGGGGCGCGGCGGACGAGATTATGGAAATGCTGGATATCCGCGCGCTGGCGGAGCGGCGCCCCCCGGAACTTTCGGGCGGAGAAGCCCGACGCGTCGCCCTGGCCCGCGCGCTCGCGTCGCGGCCGAGGCTGCTGCTGCTCGACGAGCCTTGGGAGGGCCTTGAGCTCACGCTGCGGGACCGGATCCTCAACCATCTCTCCGAGGTCCGGCGTCGTTTCGCGGCGCCGGTCGTCTTTGTGACGCATCAGCCGGCCGAGGTGCTCGGATTCGCGGACGAAGTCATCATGATTTCCGGCCGGCGCGTGGCCGGTCGCGGGAGACCGGAGCTTTCGCTTCCAGGGTGGTCCGTTCCGCTCTACACAAACTATTGGCGGTTGCCGGTCCGGGGCGATCGCGCGCGGATCGGGGGTCGAGAGCTTCTCCTCCCCGAGCGTTTCGACGCGCCCGAGATCGACGTGGCGCTTGCCGCTCAGGAGGTGGTGCTGTCGGCGCAGCCGCCGGGACCCCTGAGCGCCCGGAACATCCTGGAAGGGTCCGTCTCACGGATCGTGGAGCTGGGAACGAATGCCCTGGTGACGGTCGACGTCGGCGCGCCCGTCGTGGCCGCGGTCACGACGGGGGCCGTTCGCGAGCTCGGACTGCGCGAGGGGTCGAAGGCGTTCTGCATCATCAAGGCCACGTCGTTGCGGGCGCGGGCGTCGTGACGCGCGTCAACGCGTTTGCGGCGCTTGCGGAGTCGCTGGCCGAGCCCCAGGGGATCCTGTGGCTTCGCATAGGGTCGGCGCGCGTCGCGGCTCCGGCGTGGGCGGAGGTACGGCCCGGAGATCGCTGCCGGATCTCGATCGACCCGGGCGACGTGCTGCTGGGCGCGGGCCCGCCCCCGAGGATCACGGCGCGAAACGTGCTGGCGGCGCGCGTCGCGCGCGTGCGCCGGCGCGGCCACGTGGTGATCGTCGAGATGGACGCGGGATTCCCGCTGGCGGCGAAGATCACGCCGTCGGCCCAGCAGGAGCTCGACGTGCGGGCGGGCCAGCGGGTGTGGGCGCTCTTCAAGGCGTGGTCGATCCGTCTCGAAGAGGGCGGGCGCGGCCCCCGCCCGCGGTTTCAGGCGTCGTGGCACGTCCGCGGGCCTGGCGGCACGTTCGGCGAGGACAGGCTGGGGCTTCTGGAGCAGATCGACCGGGGCGGCTCGATCTCCCAGGCCGCGCGCGCGGCCGGGATTACCTATCGCTCCGCCTGGCTGTGGGTGCGTCAGATGACCGAGGCGTGGGGCCGACCGCTGGTCGCGCGCACGACGGGCGGCCGCGGCGGAGGCGGCGCGACCCTGACGGCTGAAGGCAAGCGACTTCTGGAGGGGTACCGCGAGGCCGCCAGGGTCTCCCGCCGACTCTGACGATTCTGCGCAACGGACGCTCTCTACTCCGGTACGATTGCCTGGATGCGGGTCCGCCTCTCCGACCTGTGGCGCCCCAAGGGAGCGATCGACCGATCGACCTATTGGTTCTGGGGCGTCGTGCTCACCGCGATCAAGTATAACCTCGACCGCGCCCTGGTCGGTTGGCTCTCCGGCAAGCCGTGGTCCCCGTTGAGCTACTGGGCCCCCGGGGACGTTTTCGGAATCCTCTCGGAGGATCCCACGCGGGCCCAGGCGTTCTGGCCGATGACCGCGCTCGCGATGCCGTTCGTCTACATCGGCGTCGTGCTGACGTATCGAAGGATCCGCGACGCCGGGCTTCCGCCATGGCTGGTTTGTCTGTTTTTCGTACCGGTGGTGAACCTCATCCTTTTCGTCATTCTGGGCATCCTCCCCACTCGAGCTTCCGGCCCCGCGCACAAGGATACGGAGGGGACCGTTCTGGGGATGTTCATCCCGAGAAGCAGGCTGGGGAGCGCGGTGGCGGCGCTGGTTATGACCGCGATTCCCGCGGTGGGGTTCGTCGCCCTGGGCGCCTCGGCGCTGGGCGAATACGGGTGGGGGCTGTTTATCGGCATTCCCTTTGTAGTCGGATTCAATTCGGCGGTGCTGTACGGCTATCACGAGCCCCGCTCGGTCTGGGACTCGATCGTGATCGCGTTCCTCGCGATGGCGCTTCTGGGGGTGGGGCTGTTCGCGCTTGCGGTCGAAGGCCTCATTTGCATCCTCATGGCGGCGCCCATCGCGCTGGCGCTGGCGATTTTCGGGGCGATGGTCGGTCACGCGCTGCACACCTGGATCGACAGCGCCTCCGAATACGGGCCGCTGACCGCGGCGCTATTCGGACTGCTGCCCACGCTCATGGGGGCGGAATGGCTCATCGATCCGCAGCCGGCGCTTCGCGAGGTGACGACGACGATCGAAATCGACGCGCCTCCCGAAAAAGTTTGGCGGAACGTGATCGCCTTTTCCGAGCTGCCTCCGCCGCGCGAGGCCTGGTTTCATGCGGGGATCGCCTACCCGCGGCGCGCCCGGATCGACGGCCGGGGGCCCGGCGCGGTCCGGCACTGCGAGTTTTCGACCGGCGCGTTCGTCGAGCCGATCGAGGTGTGGGACGAACCCTTCCGCCTGCGATTCGGCGTCATCGACCAGCCCCCGGTGATGGAGGAGATGATGCTGTGGCCCAACTTGCAGCCGCCGCACGTGGACCACTATCTCGTGTCGCGCGCGGGCGAATTTCGGCTCACGGCGCTGGAGGGCGGCCGCACGCGGCTGGAGGGGACGACCTGGTACACGCACAAACTCTGGCCCGCGCAATACTGGGGCCTCTGGTCGGACTCGATCATCCACGCGATCCACACTCGCGTGCTGGAGCACATTCGGGGGCTGAGCGAACCGTAAGGGAGACCTCCGCTACTTCCCCCCCTTTTTCTCCTCCAGCTTTCTCCGCGCCGTTTCGTCCATCTTCTGGATCTCCTCCCGGCGGCTCCGCACCGACTGCGTCTCCTTCAACGGCCCGTTGAGCTCGTTGAGGACGGAGAGGGCGCGCGCGTATTCGGCGGCGTCCATCATCGACCGCGCCGCGCTCAACCGCTTTTGCGCCTCGACTTCGAGCGCGTCGATCGGCGCCTTGAACGAGACCGCGTCCGCGGATTGCCGGTGGAACGCCTCGGCCTCGCGGTTGCCGCGAAAGCCCGCATGCCCCGCCAGCGCCGCCAGCTCCGTCAGCGCCTCGGAGCCCGCTCCGGTTTCGATCAGGAACGCAACGAAATTCATCAGCGTGGCCAGTTCCTTGAGATCCCACGCCTTGCGCACGATCGTGTGAAGCTGCCACCCCGCCAGGAGGTCGTAGCGCACCTTGGTCCGGTTGCCGGGGCTCGTTTCGATTTCGAAACCCTCCGCCGTGGCGGCCATCAGCCGGCCGTGCGCGGTCACGCCGGGCGCATCGAACTTCCGATTGAACCCCGCGGGGGCACGCTCGTCGTTGACCACTGCCATGAACGACTTGAGGAAGAGGTCCGCGCGCTTGAGCAGCGCCCGCTTGGCCTCGATCCGGGGAGAAAACGCCTCGGTCTTGAACAGCTCCCTGCGCCGATCGATCACGCGGTCGATGGCGGCCGCGAACTCGCACCGGCTGGAATATCCCTCGTAGATGTCGCGGCATAGCCTCGCGAATTGCTCCGCGTCCGCCTCGACGAGCTTTCGTTGCGCCTCGGCCCGCGCGCGCGCCTGCTCCTCGTCATAGGCCCGGTGCTTGGCCTGAATCTCGGTGCGCTTCGAGGCGAACAGGGTCTTGGTGTCGTCGAGGATCGCGAACCTCGCCTCGCCTCTCGCGAGAGCGTCCGCCGCCCCGTCAAAATCGCTCATTTCGATCAGCCGGTCGACCTGCCGAAGGTGCGCCGCGGCCGCCTCGCCGACCTGCAGCGCGGTTCCCTTGCGCCCCTCCAGCGCCACCGAGTCGTAGAAGATCACGCGATACCGTGGATCCTGGTGGGCCCGGTACAGGGCGCCGGCCTCCTCCACCCGGGCCAGCAGGTCGTCCCACGCCTTGAGCGCCTCGTCGAATCGGCCCATCGCGATCAACCCCGCCGCCGCGTCGACGGTGGCCTCGTGCCAGCCCTTCAGCGCGAGGATGGTGGAAATCCATCCCTCGATCAGCTTCGCGCGGGCCGACGCGATCGCCGCCGCTTCCGTGGCCTTGTATTTCGCGTCGCCCGCCAGACGCCGGTATTCCGCGATGACCTCGCGAAACACGGTCGGGTTCGGCTTGCCATCCGCCATCGAAGCGCTGAAGACGGGGTACGCGTCGTCCTCGGCGGACTGGGACGCTCGAAGGAGCGAGGCCACCTCCAGCTCCGCGATCCTGCGGAGCAGGCTCTCCTGCTTTTCCGCCGCTTTGGCTATAAATGGGGTGTCGGGGAAGCGCGAAGCGATCTCCTCGTAGCGTTTCACGGCCTGCCGCATCGATTCGATCGAGTTCCGGTCCATCTGGGTGAACTCAAAGGCCTCGGCGACGCGGAACTCCTCCCGGGCGGTCTCCTCGCGCGGGGCCGGCGGCGGCCGGACGATTTCGGGCGGCTTGCGCGTCGTCACGAGGGTGACAAGCACGATCAGGACGATGAGCAGCGCCAGCGCCCCGGCCGTGACCGGAAGCAGGACCTTCATGGGAATCGCCGGGCCGGCCAGCGATTTCGCGATCCGCTCCAGTTCGACGATGACCTCGTCGATCGTCTGCGGGCGGTCCTCCGGCTTGCGGCGAATCATGTGCAGGGTAATTTGCGCGAGCGAGCGGGGGAGCGACGGCACGTGCCTGTCGGGCGGAGTCGCCTCGGTGTTGCACTTTTTCCGGACCAGCTCCTTGAGCGTTTCGGCCTCGTAGGGCATCTTGCCCGTCAGCGCCTGGTACAGGCAGACCCCCAGCGAATAGATGTCGCTTCGGAAGTCGAACGGCTCGTTCTTGACGATTTCGGGGGCGATGAAATGCGGGGTGCCCAGGACGTAGTTGCGCTCGCCGACGACCGTGCGCTCGCCCAGCGACTGGGCCAGGCCGAGGTCGACGAGCTTCACGGTGCGGTTTTCGCCGATGAGCAGGTTTTCGGGCTTGAGGTCGCGGTGCATGATCCCTTTTCGATGCGCGAATTGGAGGGCGCGGGCGACCTGGACGGTGATTTCCACGGCTTCGGCGGGGTCGAGCCGCTTTTCGGGTTCGCGCGCCATCCGGTCCGCGACGGTCCCGCCGGGGAGGAACTCCATGGCATAGAAGGTGCGGCCGGCGTCCTGGCCGACCTCGTAGACCTGCACGACGTTCGGGTGGTTGAGCTTGGCGGAGTAGCGCGCCTCCTTGATGAACTGGTCGACGAAATCCCGGTTCTCGCTGTGGGCGGCGGAGATGACTTTGACGGCAACGATGCGGTCGAGGTCGAGCTGGCGCGCCTTGTAGCAGGTGCCCATGCCGCCGCGGCCGACTCGCTCGAGGATCTGGTACTTGCTGAAGAGTGTCTGGTCGATGAGCGGGTCGGCGGGCGCATTGTCCGGCGCGAACGCGAGCACGGTGACGCCGACCTTGATCACGTCTCCCGCTTCGATCTTCGCGTTCTTGACGGGCGAGCCGTTGACGAGGGTCCCGTTGAACGAGTCGAGGTCGATGACCTCGTAGCCCCCTTCGTCGTACAAGATTCGGAAGTGATGCCGCGAAACCATCGTGTCGGTCAGCGGTAGCGCGCACGCCGGGTCGCGCCCGACCATGATCGGCGAGGTCGGCGTGATCTCGACCGTCTTGCCCCGGTCGACTCCCTTTTCAACGACGAGCTTCGGCATCCCGGTCCCCTATTGTATAGACGTGGGACATTTATGCCTGGCACAAATGTCCCACTTTAAGTACAAGGGTCCCATGGGTTTGTTGCTGACGGCCGACCGAATGTTCGACGGCCGCGCGTTTTCCAGCAAGGCCGCGGTGTGGATAGAAGGGGAGCGGGTCCTTTATGCGGGGCCGGCGGCCCAGCTCCCGCCCCAGGCGCCCTCCGATCGGCGGGACTTTGGCGATGCTACCCTCGTGCCGGGATTCATTGACCTCCACATCCACTGCATCGGGACGAAGGCCTACTCGATGACCGCGTTCGTGATGGAGGACGAGCGAGCCGCGGGGCTGCGGATGGTTCCCCGGCTGGCCGAGCTGCTGCGGGCGGGCTATACATCGGCGCGTGATTGCGGCTCGGGTTGCGGCCCGATTCTGCGGGACGCGATCGCCGAAGGATCCTTCCCGGGTCCGCGGCTCTATGCGGCGCGCGCGGGCATTTCGCAGACGGGCGGGCACATCGACCACCACAGCGTCCCGACCGAATGGCTCTGCCGCAGCGCCCTGTTCCGGCTGGCGGACGGCGCCGACGACTGCCGAAAGGCGGTCCGCGAGCAGTTCCGCGAGGGGGCCGATTTCATCAAAATCTGCACGACCGGCGGCGTCCTGTCGGAGCGCGACCACTCGCACCAGGAACAGTTTACCGACGCGGAGGTCGCGGCGATCGTCGACGAGGCGCACCGCCTCGGCCTTCGCGTCGCCGCCCACGCGCAGGGGACGGCCGGCATCAAGCGCGCGCTCCGCGCCGGCGTGGACACGATCGAGCACGGTTTTTACCTCGACGACGAGGCCGTCGAGCTCTTTCGAAAACGTGACGCGACGCTGGTGCCGACGCTTTCGATCGTCCACCAGATCTGCGAGCAGGGGCGCGAGTTCGGGATCCCGCCGGCGTCGATCGAAAAGGCCAGGCGGGCGCGCGAGGACCATCTTCGGAGCCTGGAGCGCGCGCGCCGCGGCGGCGTGCGGATCGCGACCGGCTCGGATTTCATGGGGGGCGAGCACAACCGGTTCCGCGACTGCGCCATGGAGCTCGAGCTCCTGGTCAAGCGCGGGGGGCTTTCGCCGGCCGAAGCGCTTGCCGCCGCCACCTCGAACGCGGCGCGGGCCCTGACGCGCAAAGGCCTGGCCGTTCACGACCAGCTCGGACCCCGATGGTTCGACCAGGTCGGCGAACTCCGCGATGGGATGCTGGCGGATGTGGTCGCGCTGCACGGCGACGCGTCGCGCGACATCGGCGCGGTGCGGCGTGTGGCGGCGGTCATCCAGGGGGGCGTCGCCCGGGCATGAAGCGCGCCATTTTCGCCGCGCTGCTGGCCTCCGCGTGCGCGTGTCGCCCGGTGGACCCACGGTTTGAACTGGGGCCCGCATCGATCCGCCGGATCGAAGCGGCATTGGGCCGTCGGCTCCCGCCGGGGCCGGTTTCGCTGAAGGAAACGCCTTGGAGGGCTGAAGAACGCGACGTCCGGGCCTGGGCGCTCGTCGTGGATGGCGCCGAGGGGCTCAAGCTCGAAGTCGTCGGCTATCGGGGAGAAGAGGGGGCGATGACCCTCGGAGCCGTGCGGATTCTGGAGCACCGCCTGCCCCCCGACGTGATCGCCGACACGCTCCTGACCCACCGTTTCGTGGGCCACTCGGCCCGATGGTCCGCGTACTCGCCACGCTCGCGCCTTGCGCGGACGCCGAAGGTCGAGCCCCTGCTGCTCCAGCGCACGTACATGCAGCACGTTTATGACCTCGACGTCTGGCTCTCAT
>Ga0187893_10007116_pt1 | contig 18612 bp, 15 predicted proteins | sample MA1701074metaG_FD_139574 | JGI IMG/M metagenome (GOLD analysis project Ga0187893, IMG submission 139574) | White microbial mat communities from a basaltic lava cave in the Kipuka Kanohina Cave System on the Island of Hawaii, USA - MA170107-4 metaG ... | reverse complement strand
GTCGCAAGCCACACCCAGAAGATCATCGTTAAGCCGTGTGCCGGAAAACGGCACGCACGGTTTGAAAGGGGAAATTAGAAACGGGCTGGCGTAAGCCAGTACCGCGCTAAACTCTACCAATGCTGAAAACTCTGTCTATGTTGATTCTCGCCTCGGTGGTCTGCTTAGGCGAGCCTAAGACTACAGCCAAACACGGCATGGACGAGGTCCGCCTGGCCAAGATCGCGCCTCGCCTGAAGGCCTTCATCGATCAGAATACGATTGCGGGCTCAGTCACTCTGACGGCCCGTCACGGTGAAGTGGCGCATCTTGAAGCCGCCGGTTGGCAGGATGTCGAGAATCGCGTCGCCATGCAAAAGGACTCGATCTTCCAGATCAAATCCATGACCAAGCCGGTCACGGGAACGGCGATCATGATCCTGGCCGAGGAGGGCCGCATCGCACTGACGGATCCGGTCGAAAAGTACATCCCTGAATTCCGCGGCCAGTGGATGATATCCGGCAAGAACAAGGACGGCTCTCTGACCGTCCAGAAGCCCTCGCGCATCATCACCATCCGGGATCTGATGACCCATACCTCCGGCATGCCCACTCAAGCCGAATCGCTCCCCAACGCCTACATCCTGCCGCTATCGCAGGCGGTCACGCTGTTTTCGCAGCAACTGCTAGAGTTCGAGCCGGGCACGCACTGGCTGTATTCCAATACCGGACTCAACACGCTGGGACGAATCGTTGAAGTCGCGGCGGACATGCCATACGATTCCTTCGTCCAGCAGCGCATTCTCGACCCGCTCGGCATGAAGGACACACATTTTTTCCCACCTCCAGACAAACTTGCGCGTATCGCGCTCCCTTACGAGATCAAGAACGGCAAGCTGGTGCGATCCACGGAAGACCCCTACGTCAAAGGCCGCAAGAACCCCGGACCCGCCGGCGGTCTGTTCTCAACCGCCCAGGACATGTCGCGCTTCTATCAGATGATGCTCAACGGAGGCACATTGCAAGGACGCCGGATTCTTTCCAAAGCTTCGGTGGAGGTAATGACCGCCAATCATACCGGCGACATGAGGGCCGGGCATGGTCCCGGCGCCTTCGGCTTGACCTGGAACGTAACGCGCACGGCGCAGGCTACGCTGACGTTCGAATCCAAGGGTACCTACTCGCACGGCGGCGCCTGGGGCACCTACGGCTGGGTGGATCCGAGCAAGGACATGCTCGGCGTGTTCATGATCCAGCGCGTGCCAGGCGGATCGCGAGATGAGCGGCTGGCGTTTCAGGCGCTAGCCGCATCGGCCATCACTGACTAGACGGATCATTATTCATTCTCTGGATTCATTCGCCAAGTCAGACCGCGGTCGGTTTTTCAGAGGAGGAGGCCGGGAGCAAGCGATCCGGGCGCAGGTTGATAGGTGAAGATTCAGCCAAGTCGACGCCTTTGACCGTAATGGCGTACCTGCCGTTGTCGGTGCGCGTGATGCAGCCGCCATCGCGTAGGTACCAGAGGGTGAACTCGAGGTGTTCGCGAGGAACACCGAGGAGATCTTCCATCTCGGCGAGATTGAGAGTGGGGTGATTCGGATTGCTGACGCGTTTTGAATAGAGCAGACCAAGGATTCCACTACGCTTGGTCTTCTCGGATTCCACACTCCCCATGTCTCGCGTGTGTTCGATCAGCCGCCACTTGGCGCGCAGGATTCCCCTGTGAGTGGCGTCATAGGAAGCGCGCCGTTCGGGATCGCTCACAGTCTTGTAGGCTTCGCTGATCTTGCGAAAGAGCAGCTCATCGCCCGAGTCCTGGTTGTCCGGGTGGAAACGCTGGGCAAGTATGCGGTAGACGCGATGAATGGTGTCGAGGTCGGCATTGGGGCTGAGCTGGAGAATCTCGTAGAAGTCGTCGGAGAACTCTATGGATGGTTCTGCCAGGTTTCCGGCCTTGGCGCTGCCGGCGGTTGCCAGGCCGTCACAAAACTCAAGGCCCGCGCGGTAACAGTTCAACACCCGCTGGCGGCACCACCTGACATGGCAGCGGACGTTGGACAACGAATGGGAGAGGTGCTCGACTGCGAGTTCCTGGATGGACAAATCGGTGCCGCATCGGATGGGTTGAGCTATTTCGACTCCGCAGCCGGTGTCGTGGACATCGATCACTTTTGCGGCTATTCGATCGAAGCCCCCGGATGGGCTGGGGACCAGGAGGTAAACCTGCTGGAGAAGGACTCGAGGAAGCCGGCGGCGGCGGCGGCGGTCGGGGTTGGAAGCAGCGGCGGCGGACATCGTCCTTGTTGGACTATCGGTCCACGCACGAGAAAAGATGAGGGGAAACAGTTGAATCTACCTTCATCAGGTGAGGGAGTAAGGTATTCTCTTCAGGGTGGACAACGTCGTCCTAAAGGCACAGGAGGACTGAGATGGAGATGGGATTAGTGGTGGCGCTGGTCACCGGAGGCGCCTCCGGGCTGGGGGCGGCGTGCATACGAATGATCGTCACTGCAGGCGGCCAAGCGGTGATAGCGGATGTCAATCCCGAGAAAGGTCAAGCGCTGGCAGCCGAGACCGGGGCAGCGTTTGTCTCTACGGATGTCACTAGCGAAGCCTGGGTGCAGGCGGCCGTAGAGACGGCGCTCTCGCGGTGGGGACGTTTGAATGTGACGATCAACTGCGCGGGAATCGGAACCCCCGGCCGGATCCTGGGGAAGGAAGGACCGATGGCGCTGGAAACGTTTGCGCGCGTTGTGCAGGTGAATCTCGTTGGAACATTCAACGTGTCACGTCTGGCCGCGGCGGCGATGGTGCGCAACAAGCCGAACTGGGCCGGCGAGCGTGGAGTCATCGTCCATACGGCATCGATCGCGGCGTTCGACGGCCAGATTGGCCAGTGCGCATATTCGGCGTCGAAGGGAGGGATTGTGGGGATGACCCTTCCGATGGCGCGGGATCTGGCGCGTCACGGGATTCGCGTCGCGACAATCGCACCAGGGCTATTCGACACACCTTTACTTGCCGGTCTGCCGGAGGAGGCGCGCCTTTCTTTAGCAACGCAGGTGCCGTTTCCACCTAGGCTCGGGGACCCTCGGGAATATGCGGCGCTCGTCCGGCAGATTATCGAGAACCCGTATCTAAACGGGGAAGTGATCCGGCTGGATGCGGCGTTGCGGATGGGGCCCAAATGATGTGTCAGGTCGTCTGCCGCTTGTCAGAGACATTGTATGCCTACGCGGCCCGCGTCCAATCAGGGGCCGCCGGCGGGTGGGTCATCGCCGTTGCGGGCTCGGCCGCAGCCTCGCACCCGGACTTGCAATCACCTGTCACGGCGGCTCGGAGGGCGCGCCGGATTCGGTGGAGGCGAACCCGCGCCGTAATGGGAGTGAGGTCGCTGTGCCGGCTGATCTCCACGGAACTCTCCCCCTTAAGGTAGTGGGCTTGCAGTAGTTTCTTGTCTTCGGTCGAGCATAGCTTCAGGACTTGTGATAGCTCCACCCATGTTTCGAGTGCATGGTGGGGGACATGCGGATCCGGAATCTCACTCACGATCTCCGTGCGGTTCTTGGCGTGATCGCTTAACACGAGGCGCCAGGCAATCGTGTTCACCCATGGTCGTAAAGCCTTTTGATCGGCAAGCTGATCGATCCGCTGCCACGCTTTCGCCCAGGCAGCCTGTGCAAACTCCTCCGCTTCGTCTACGTTCAATCCGCGGGAAGAAAGGAAGCCCACGGTACATCGAAAGCCTGGCTCGAACTCGGTGGCGAACACGTCCCGAACGTTCGGCGGCTTTGTTGCTGTGTACATTTTTCACGCTCCAGGGAATCGGGAACTCCGCCTCAGGACGCTGCAAGTGATCCTCCAAATCCCGGAGACGCTCAATCGCAAGAGCTTGGCTGCGATCGAGTAGTCCTCAACTGACCAAGGATGGGACAGTTGAATCTGTTTGGCCCGGAGATTGCACAATGCGGCCTGGAAGGAGATCTTCATGGAATTTGAACAAGCTAATGGCCACACTTGGTCGGGGTTCTTATGCGGATTGGGCTTAGGGCTCGCCGCCGGCATTCTCTTTGCTCCATATGCCGGAAGCGAAACCCGCCGAATCCTTCGAACCCGTAGTCGCGAGGCTACGGATGCGGTAGCACACAAAGCAGGTTCACTGGCGGGCGCAGCTCGCGAAACGGTGGGAAAGCAGGCGGAGCGCGTTCAGTCGGCGATTGACGATGTCACTCACAGAGTCCAATCGTCTGTGCAAGCGGGAAAGGAAGCTTATCGCGCAGGTAAGGAAGCCTATCGGACATCCGGGGCTCCGGCCGCGACGCTCTAAACACTGGGCGGGGAGCCCCGTGGCTTCCCGCCGCTTCATTGGGAAGTGTTTAACTATGCGACAACAAGCATGCTGTTGTCGTCATATAGGGTTTCGCCCTTGGATGACCCGAATCAAGACTACGCCTATAGCCAAAAACAGCAGGACGTGGATGAACCCACCTAACGTGTAGGACGTTACCATCCCCAAGAGCCACATGATGATCAAAATAACGAGAATTGTCATCAGCATGGTTGAGCTCCTTTAGAAAGAAAGTCGGCTTACTCGCTACTGATTCCAGCACGTCACATTCCAGACCAACCCGTCAACCATCATGAATCGGTACGAAAGTTGCACTAGTGATTGTGTAAAGGCACGCTCGGAAAGGACGGCAAAAATGAAGACTTTGGCGATTGTTTTGATTGTTGCCGGACTGCTGGCATTAGTCTACGGAGGGTTCACCTTCACAACGAGAGAGAAGATCGTTGATCTGGGCCCTATCGATGTTACGAGAGAGAAGCAGCACTCGATGCCGCTGGCGCCTATTGTCGGTTTGCTTGTGTTCGGAGGTGGGCTCCTCATACTGGTTTCATCCGCCCGTCGAAGTTGAATCGAGCCGCGGCAGTTTGAAAGGAGACGGATATGCTGAATTACACCGTAATCTTCCTGGTGATTGCGCTGATCGCAGCTTTCTTCGGTTTCAGCGGCGTGGCGGCTGCGTCCGCCGGCATTGCCCAGGTTTTGTTCCTGATTTTTCTGATTCTATTCATCGCCAGCCTCGTGAGCGGCGTGTTTCGCAGAGGCGCAGTTTGAGCGCCTAACCACGGCCTTTCTCCCTTGGAGGAGGTCGCGCGTCCTTTGATGCGAGTCAACCGTAAGCGTCGTTGACCGGGGAGGATAACTAAAATGTGTTGCAAGGTGATTCTCACAACCATCGCTGGCGCATGTGTGGCGCTGGCGACCCATGACATTCCCGAGCGCATCCGCGCGGCGGAAGTAACTCTCGACGAGTTGATGAAGCCGTCCGACAAGTCGATCCCGCGGGACCTCTTGGAAAAGGCCCATTGCGTGGCGGTGATCCCGGAGATGAAACGGGGGGCTTTTATTGTTGGAGCCCAGTATGGTGTTGGATTTCTCACCTGCCGGCATCCGAATGGAAAGGGCTGGACCGGTCCATCCACGGTCAAGATGGAAGGCGGCAGCGTCGGTCTTCAGATCGGTGGTGGAGAAACAGATGTCGTGCTGCTGGTAATGAATCAATTGGGCGCGCAAAAGTTGATGAGGAGCGAATTCTCGCTGGGCGCAGAGGGTGCGGCGATGGCTGGTCCAGTGGGACGGTCCGTGTCCGCCGAAACCGATGCCTATCTGCGAGCGGAAATTCTTTCCTATTCGCGCTCTCGTGGCGTCTTTGCCGGAGTGGCGCTCAAAGGAACAACGCTTAGGTCATCGGATGACGACAATGAGGCGATGTACGGCAAGGGCGTCACCCACAAAGACATTCTGATGGGAAAGGTAGCCGCGCCAGCCAGTACAAGCGGGCTGATTAGCCGCCTCAACCGGCTCTCATCAAAGGAAACGCGAGGCTCCGGGAACCAACCTTCGCCCCGAGGCGCTATGGGTTTTGTGGCAAAGCCAAGTTCGAATGCCGCTCCGCAATCCGACAAATCGGTAAAACGCCTCCAGCGAGAGGTGCGGCATGAATTGGTGATGCTGCCGTACTACGGTGTCTTCGACCATCTTGCCTATCGGGTGGATGGAGGCAAAGTCACCCTCTACGGAGCGGTCACACGGCCTACTCTGAAATCGGATGCCGAGAACGTCGTGAAGTCGATCGAGGGTGTGGAGACCGTTGACAACCAGATTGAGGTGTTACCGCTTTCCTCCAATGACGATCGCATCCGGCTCGCTGTTTATCGCTCGATCTTCGGTCAGAGCGCACTTCAGCGATACGGTCTGCAGGCCGTTCCGCCGATTCACATTATCGTGAAGAATGGAAACGTCACTCTCGAAGGAGTCGTCGCTAACGAAGGAGACCGAAACATCGCCAACATCCAGGCGAATTCAGTCTCGGGCGTCTTCTCGGTGAAGAACAATCTCCGCGTCGAGGGGTCGAAAGATAAGTAGCTCTCCTCGGGCGCTTCGATTATTAAACACGACATCTTGTTATCGCCCATCTATGGTCATCTATAGCCATACGCTTCAGAGGGAGTAGCTGGCATTCGCACTTGAGGTTTTGTGGCCTGACGGTCGCGCCGGGCCGCGGTGTTTCAGACTGCACCAAATGCATCAAAAGCGCTCAGTGACAGAGTCTCAAAATGACCGGGAAATTGGTGCCCCCGTTAGGTTGGCAGTGAAATTGCTCCCCACTTAGCCAAGAAAGGACGGGGTAAGTCTTATGATTTTGCGTAATTGTGTGCTGACAGGGATGTTGTTGTTCGCGTCTTTGTTGATTGCGGCCGACGTAGGGAAGCTTACCGGTAAAGTCACTGGGCGTGATGGGACGGGACAGGCCTCCATAGCCGTCCTTTTTACAGACACAACCTCGAACTCGGTTAACCGGATTATGACCGACAACACAGGTTCGTTTTCCATTGAGCTTCCGCCGGGCTCGTACAAAGTAGAGGTCGAATCCGCGCAGGGCCAAAAGCTGGCTATGCCGAACACGATTCAGCTAGTGGCAGGAGCCACGGCGAAGGTGAATATCAATTTAAGCGCTTTCTCGGACGGAGGTCCGGTGGAAGTCGCCGCTCGAGCTCCGGTGGCCCAGAATGACACCGCAGAAGTTAGCCGCGCGTACGCGTCGCGTCTCGCCCGGGAGCTTCCCATCATGGATCGCAATCCACAGGATCTGATCGGCCTGATGGCCGGGAATACGCCTCCCGACTTTGTGGCTGCGTCGCCGATCGCAGATCCGCAACGGAGCCGGAAGTGGAATACCAACGGAATGCCATCGGAGGCAAACTACCGTTTATATGACGGTGTGGACAATATCGAGCCGGTAACAGGAGTCGAGATACACGTTCCGCCGCCAGGGGGTGTGGAGCAGATGGGAGTCAGCACCAGCAATTACACCATGGAGAAGGGACGCGCCGGCGGAGCCATCGTTAACACCACCAGCGGGCCGGGGAGCAATCGGGTTCATGGTGGAGTGTTCGCGTTTCACGCGAACGAAAAGTTGCGCGCGCGAAACTTTTTCAATCCATCTCCTGGTGAAAAAGAGCACTATATATCCAATCGCTTCGGAGCCCACATCAGTGGCCCTATTTCCCGGAATCACACATTCTTCCTCGCTTCTTACGAGGGATCCTACCTTCGGCAATCGGAGAGCCGCTTTACCACGGTTCCCACGGAAGCATTCCGCGCCGGCGATTTCAGTGCGCTGACCGATATCCAAATCTTCGATCCACGGACCGGCACTTCCACTGGATTGAATCGCACCGCATTCGCGGGCAACCGGATTCCAGCCAACCGGCTGAACCCGGTAGCCTTGTCGCTGCTCAGGGATCTACCACTGCCAAACCGGCCCGGGCTGGAGAATAACTTCGTTCTCAATGTGCCGGGAAGGAATGATGGCAATCGTGTGGATGCCCGTCTTGACCATACATTTAATGATCGCGCCAGCGTCTTCTTCCGATGGGGATATTCAAACTTTCAGACGGCGGAGGGAGCTTTGCTGGGTCCGGTTCTCGGAACCAGCGCCGAGTCCCGTTTGCTGGCCCACAATGCCGCTATAGGTTACACACACTCCTTCACCGACAGGTGGCTCATGGACCTACGTCTGAGTTACAGCCGCTACTACCAGCGGCTTCGGAGCAGCAATGCGTTCCGTTCGGCTGCTGATTTTGGTTTTGGCGGCATAGACCCGCGTGGAGATGGAATTCCTACCATACGGATCGCCGGAGTCGAGACGCTCGGCAGCGATCCTCGGTTGCCTGCCCAAAATGTAGACAACAACTTCAATCTCGCAGGATCGGGAACAACGCAGTTCAGCCACCATCGGATCCGCTTCGGACTCGATGCTCTGCGGATTCGTGCGGACGGCTACCGCGATCCGCTTTTCGGTCCTGCCGGCGGCTATTCGTTCGGTCCGGGCGTCACTTTGAGCGCGACCGGGGATGGATTCGGCGAGAATAGTGCATTCCCGAACTCTTTGGCGGCCTTTCTCCTGGGATCCCCTTCGACCGCGGGGCGATCGTTCTTCGCCGGAACTCCGTCGTATCATGCCACTCATGCCGCGGGATGGATTGGCGATACGCTTCACCCAAGATCCAACGTAACAGTTGAGCTCGGTATGCGGTATGAATTGTTTTCTCCGCTTGAGGCCCGCCGGCCTGGTGAGGCTTTCGTGTACGATTCCGCAACCAATAGCCTGTACGCGATCGGCCAGGGATTTATCAATCCCCGCGGCAACATTCGCTATGACACCAACAACTGGGCCCCCCGAGTTGGTTTCGCCGTTCGCCTCAGCCGTGTGGTTGTTCGCGGCGGTTATGGCATCAGTTTCTGGAACGGCCTTCTCGGGCTCCACCGCCAGACGATCCTGTCCGACTTTCCGAGCGCACAACTCGGCATCGCGAACAGCTTCCTTTCGGCCGGATCGCTCAGCTCTCTGCCTGTAGTCCCGCAGGGAACCACCGACGGTCAGATAGCCCCGAACAGCGCAGTGGTGTTCAGCAACCGGGATCGCAAGACACCTTACACGCAAAGCTACAACTTGACCGTCCAGTTTGATCTGGGCCAGACCACTGCGGTCGACCTGGCCTATGTGGGTAACGTGGGACGACAGTTGCCCTACAGCATCGAAAGAAATGCGGCCCTACCGGGCACTGGCGCCGCGGGCCTCCCGATGGTATCTCTGTTCAACCGGACAGCCAGCACCGTCGAGCTCGCTAATGGCGTGAATAGCAGCTATAACTCCCTTCAGGCAAATGTGACACGACGGTTCACCAAAGGGCTGAGTTTTACTGCTGCGTATACGTTCAGCAAGGCGCTGGATCACGGAAGCGCCATGACTCCGCTATGGAACAGCTTCAATCGCCGCGCCAACTATGGTTTGGCAGACTGGGATCGAACCCACATGTTTACTCTCAGCCATATCTGGGAGCTCCCGTTCGGCGCGGGGACTAGCCGCCTGAACGAAGGCGTCATCGGGCACATCATTGGCAACTGGGAGTTGAATGGAATCTTCCGCGGAGCGACTGGGACGCCGTTCAACGTCACAGTCGATCCAACCCTATGTGCGTGTCCCGGCAACGGCAATGTCGCAGACCTGGTCAGCTTGGGCACCGAGACCGCATTCTTCCCGCGGCTGACTCCGTTTGGGTTCTTCGTCTTTGTGCCTTATCAATTCGAGACTTTCGGTTTCGCCGCACCGGCGCCGGGTACGTTCGGCAATGCGGGCCGGAACATCGTCCGGGGAGACAGATTCTGGAACTATGATTTGTCCGTATTCCGCTCTTTCCCGATCAAGGAACAGCTCAAACTCGAGTTCCGCGCTGAGGCGTATAACCTCACCAACACACCGCATTTCGCGAATCCAATCGGTAACCTGAATTCGGCAAACTTCGGGCAGAGCCTCAGGACTCTACCGTTTGCAGGACAACGGACCCTGCAGTTCGCGATCCGATTCATCTACTGATCGTCGGCAGGATGCATGCTGCGCGGCGGTTAGTAACCGCTGCTGCTTGAGTGTTCACCATACTGAAGGGCCGATTGACAATCGGCCCGCAGCTTTACAATCTGCCCCACAAAGTTTCTACAGGACAGGCTTCATAGCAGGAGTTTGGCAGCGTGCTTGCATTTCATTTGTGGGGAGTGAAGACCATGCAAAAGAAAACCTGCTCGCTGATCATCTCAGCAGCATTCTGCCTTGCATTAACGGGCTGCGCCGCCCGTTCGAGCTCATCGCGCACCACGAATCCGCCACCAGGCCCCATCCAAGCCGATACGACCGAGCCGGGCGTGATTCCGTCGGGAACATCCCTCGTGCTCAGAACAAACGCGGAAATCCGGACCGAGCAAGCAGGGCAGTCTTACACCGCCCAAGTCGCTCAGGACATAGTCGATCGCTCTGGCAACGTCCTCGTTCCGAAAGGCTCCGATGCAGAGCTCGCCGTTGTTCAAGCCTCCTCTGGCGGGACTGTGGGTACACCTAATCTTGAACTTGGTGTGCGATCGGTGAAAGTCCGGGGAAGGTCCTATCCCATTAGCACCGGCATCATTGAAGAGCGTGGAAAGGAAGGCCTGGGAGCCAACCGTAGAACCGCCGAGATGACGGGCGGTGGAGCGTTACTAGGTACTCTGATCGGAGCGGTTGTAGGAGGGGGAAAAGGCGCCGCTGCCGGGGCTGCGATCGGCGCTGCCGGTGGCGCTACAGCCCAAGTCTTGACCCGAGGTAAAGAAGTTCGCATTCCGGCTGAATCGGTCCTGACATTTCGCCTTGAACAGCCATGGCGCCTCGAGGGATTTCGTGCTTCCGATTGAAGGCAGTGTCTGAAATCTTGACAATCGTCAATTCGGCAATGCCGATAAATGGCTGCATTTACAATCTTGGCCTGATACATGCAACCTCCATCATTGAGGAGGTTGCCTCTATGCGCAAACTTGGTGCACTTTCCATATTGGCTACCGGTCTGGTCTGCGGTCAGGTGACCGCGCCGAATCCCACACAGCGAGTGAGGGCTGTCGACACTGGCCAGCCGATGCCTATTTACCGGGTAACGGTAGTCGCCCGCACGCTGCCGGCGATCAACTATCACCATCGGAGATCGTCGACCATGGTGGATTTTCGGGGCACCGAGTTGATGCCTCAGGCACGAGGCGAGGCGAAAGTCGAGAGCAATGTCGGCTCAACCAGAATCGATACCAAAGTGAGAGGGTTAGTGCCCCCGAACAAGTTTGGACCGGAGTACCTTACCTACGTCATGTGGGCAATTACGCCGGAGGGGCGCGCCACCAATCTAGGAGAGATTTATCTGGGCAAGTCGAGTGACGATGATGCCAAACTGCTCTCGACCACCGATCTGCAGGCGTTCGGACTGATGATCACCGCCGAGCCCTACTTTGCGGTGACCCAACCGAGCGACGTTGTCGTCATGGAGAACGTCATCCGCAAAGATACAACGGGGACGATCGAGCAGGTAAATGCCAAGTACGATCTTCTACAGCGCGGCCAGTATATCCTCAATGTGAATCCCACCCAGGTCGCAATCATCCGCCGGGATGACAGGGTTCCGCTGCAACTGCAGGAAGCTCGGAACGCCGTGCAAATTGCGCGATGGACCGGCGCCGAGCGGTATGCCGCGGACACTTTGGTAAAAGCTCAGCAGGGCTTAACCAACGCCGAAGGATACTATCGCAGCAAAGGCAACACTAAATCGCTCGAGACGGTGGCAAGAGAAGCTGCGCAGATGGCCGAAGACGCCCGCATAATCACTCTTCGCAAGATGGAAGAGGAACGGCTAGCCCAGGAACGGCAGGCGTCGGCTGACCGCGAAGCCAAAGCAAACGCGGACGCAGATAGTGCGCGCCGGATGCGTGAGAAAGCGGAGGCCGAGCAACAGGTAGAAGCGGCCCGCCGCCGTCAGGCAGAAGTCGAACGAACAGCGGCGGAGCGCGCGCGGCTGGAATCGGAAGCCGCTCGGGCCGCGGCTCAAGCGGATGCTGAGCGCGTCAAGAGAGAAGCGGAAGCTACCCGCCAGGCAAGTATTGCCGAAGCGGAGCGAGTGAAGCGCGAAGCCGAAGCTGCGCGTCAGGCTACTCTCGCCGAGGCTGACCGGGTCAAGCGGGAAGCCGAGGCAGCTCAGGCCGCCGCCAAAGCGGATGCCGATCGCGCCCGCGCCGAGGCGGAAACCGCCAACCGGCTTCGGGAGCAGGCCGATCGGGAAAGAGCCGAACTTCGGCAGCGGCTGCTGCATCAGTTAAATATAATTTTGGAGACGCGCGACACAGCCCGCGGATTGATCGTTAATATGTCGGATGTCTTATTCGACACCGCGAGATGGACGCTTCGTCCAGGAGCCCGCGAGAAACTGGCCAAGATTGCGGGTATCGTACTTGCCCATCCAGGCTTGAAGCTTGAAGTGGAAGGGCATACCGATAGTGTGGGAGGGGACGATTATAACCAGAGGCTATCCGAGCAGCGCGCAAGTTCTGTTCGCGATTATCTGGTTCAGCAAGGCGTTTCCTCGCCCTCCATTACGGCCAAGGGGTTTGGAGAAGTACGGCCGGTTGCCACGAATGACCATGCGGCGGGCCGGCAACAAAACCGGCGTGTCGAATTGGTAGTCTCGGGCGATATCATCGGCGCCGAGCGATAGCTTTGGATGTACCTAAACAATGCCGCGGGCCTTCATGCCCGCGGCATTATTTTCTTGCAAAGATGTCTAAGAATGGGTCAAGCTCCCAGATCCACTGCCATCATCGTATTGCGGTCTCGTAGAAACAGGGTCGTGCCAACCAGTGTCGGCGGGGTCCAGGAGAGATTCGTGAGCAGCGAAGTCTTGGATACCACTTGAAGACCTTGGAGGGAAGCTTTCGCGAGCGCAAGATTTCCGTCCTGGTCCAGGATAAGGATCTTTCCGTCCGCCGCGACCAGAGTCGACTTCGGAAACTGCCGGTCCTGCCAGTGAATGCTCCCGGTTTTGGCATCGATGCCGGTGAGAGGCGCCGGCCCGAAATCGCCATTCGAGAAAATGAGCATCTCGCCGAGGCGCACCGCGTTGCCATGATGAATGCGGAGCTTCGGGGAATGCCATAACTCACGAACCTTCACCGCATTCCCGTCACGCCGCAATTCGAGCATCCGGCTCCCGCCCCCATAGGCCGAAGAAACGAAGAGCAGATTACCGGGAGTCCAGACTGGTGTCGCTACGTTCAATCCGTAACCCGCTTCGTGACTGGAGTGCCATTGCAGGTCGCCGTTCAGTGGATTCACAGCGAATACGGATTTCTGCATGAGTTGCACCACCTGGTCCAGGCCATCCACATTGATCAGTACCGGCGATGAATAGGCATTGCCCGCCTGGTTCTTGATCCAGGCCAAGCTCCCGTCCGCCTGGCGAAACGCAGCCATCGCACGCCCATCGCCGCCCACCGGGACCACTAGCAAATCGCGGTAGGGCAGTGGGCTCGAAGCATAGCCATACACGAGCCGGGAGCCTTGATGATCGGACCATAGCATCTGCGTCCATAGGACCTTGCCCGTCATCCTGTCCAGGCATTGGAGCCGGCCGGTTACTCCCACTGTGAACAATCGTGACCCAGCCACCAATCCCGAAGCATGGGGGCCATTGCCCATATCCGGCGCATCGCTGCGGAACGTGATGGCCGTAGCGTATTCCCAAAGCGTCTTTCCGGTGGAAGCATCGGCAGCCAGAACCACTTCCTGGCCCGGCCTGCCATACATCGTGTAGATTACGTTGTCCTGGAATAACAGGCATGAATATCCTTCGCCCAACGGCCGCTTCCAAAGCTGGCGAGGCCCGGTGGCAGGCCAGGACTCGGCAAGCCCCTTGGAATCCGCTAAGAAGTCGCGCCCTGGCCCTCCCCACTGAGGCCATGGTGTTCCCTGGATCGGTGCGGGCTTGGGTTCGGTCGCCTTTTTAGTCCTGCGGGTCTGAGCCGCCAAGGACGGGGCAATCGAATAAGACAAGAAAACCCTTCGTGTCATGACCAGACCTTAGACGAAGACGCTCCAACAAAAGTTCCCGATGGCTATTTTGCATCGAAGATATGATTCGCCGCTGGATACGTCGAGGAAGTGAGCCGGCACGCGGGTCCGGGGCCATAGAACTCAGGAGCATGGAAGGTTGTGGGCGGAGCATAAACGATGTCACCTTCGGAGGCGAGCAGAGGTTTCTCCTGGCCTTCCATGATCCAGCGGAGCTGGCCGCGGAGGACGATCCAGAATTCGGCAAAGTCGGCGTGAAAATGCCCACGGTCACCCGGTCGTCGCTTTGGATTGTCCTTCTCATGGCCATAGATGAAGTTGCCGCGGACGCGATTCTTCCGCATGGCGGGCTCGCTCCAGGCGCTTTGATCCTTATGCGCGGCTTCGAGGTCCTCGATGTTGACGTGAATCCGGTGAGGGTCCTTACCGCGCGGGACATCGGACGGATTCGCGCCGGTCGATAGCCGCACGGGAATGAATTCCACCTCAGCCGATCTAATGTCTTCGGGTTTCTTCTCCCAGACAGGCGTGGCTTGCGCGAGAGTCACTTCGAATCGAATGGCGGGCCTGTCGCCGATCACTTCAAGGGAATGTAAGTGACGCTCCGCCGCGAAGACGTAGGAGCCCTTGCGTGCTTCGATCGTCTGCCATTTGCCTTCGGGGTATTCGATCTCGAACTTTACGCGTCCTTCCTGAATGACCCACCAGGCCGGAGAATCAGGGAAAAGATGGCGCGCGACCTTCGAACCAGGCGAAGCGGAGATCACGTAGGCCTTCGAGTTGCCGTCGTCGATGACGAGCTCGGACCAGTCTGTCTTGCCCCAATGCCTCGCTTTGAGATCGGCGAGGCGAGTGAGCGGCTTCATCGGCGCAGCATAAGGAGTGGGCATTGTGGGTTTGGGGAACCAAAGGATGCGCTGAGCCGGGATAGGAAAAGCGAGAACAAAGAGGAGAAGAACTCGCATGGGGTTGATCATATCGTGTTACCCCGCTGTGGTAAACTCGACCGTCATACTCAGGAGGTTGGGAATGAAAAAGCTGCTTCTGCTGTCCATATTGTCTTTCTCCCTGGCTCTGCCGTTATTGGCGCAGTCGACGTTTGGCGCCATCGTGGGCACAGTGACCGACTCCACCGGCGCCGTTGTGCCAAGCGTGAAAGTCGTTGTCATCAGCCAGGAGGAAAATGTTCCTCGCGAGGCTTATAGTGACGAGACCGGGGCCTACCAGGCACTCAACCTAAAGGCTGGGACCTACACCATTAGTGCCGAGGCCAGCGGATTCAAGACTGTGCGCCAGGCTGGTGTGCTACTCGACGCCCGTCAAACCGTCCGCGCCGACATCGTACTCGAAGTCGGCCAGTTAACCGAACAGGTCACGATCGAAAGCACCGCCACGGTAATCAACAGTGAAACGCAAACCATTGGCGCCAGTTTCGATCGTCGCCAGGTGCTCAGCCTGCCGATTAACTTCCGCGGCGCGGGTACAACCTCCCCCTACCGCGCTCTCGCATACCTCCCCGGGGTCCAATCGGACAATTCGTTTAATCTCGCCGTGCAAGGAGGGATGCCTCACCAGACTGAAGTTTCCCTCGACGGCATCTCCATCGTTAACGTACGCTCCAACGGCCCCGTCAGCGACCTCTTCCCCTCCGCTGAGAGCATCGCTGAAATGAAGGTGCAGGCAGTGGGGAATAACGCTGAGTACGGCCAAGTCGGCGATATCACCACCACCTCGCGCGGCGGATCGAATGCTTTCCACGGCGCGGTTTTTGAGAACATGGGAAACCGGGTCTTTGATGCCACGAATTTTGGCTCGGTTACAAAGCCGCAGAAGACCATCAATACTTTCGGCGGCAATTTGGGCGGTCGCATCGTTCCCAACAAGCTTTTCTTTTTTGGCGACTTCGAGCGAATGAGCTTTCGCCGCGGCGTAACTATCCAGAATGCCGTTCCCACCCAGCTTCAGCGCTCAGCCAACTTCATCAACGAACCTCGCAATATCGTCGATCCGCTCAACAACAACGTCCCGTATCCTAACAAGCAAATCCCCGCATCTCAAATCTCTCCCATCGCACAGAAGGTCCTGGCCTTCTATCCCCTTCCCAACTTTGGTGATTCCACTCGCCAGGCGACTGCCAATTTCCGGGAAAACCGCGCCGCACCCGTTACCTCCAACCAGTATGATGTCCGTATCGACTACTTCCTGTCCTCCAGTCAGCAGATTTTCGGGCGCTGGAGCTGGAAGGATGTGGATACGATCGTCAACAACAACCTTCTCCTGCCGGACGACAACCTGATCGATAACTTCAAGACGTTGGTGGTGTCGCACAATTACACCATCACGCCGCGCCTGCTCAACGAGGCCCGCGTCGGCTTGGCTTTTTACAACCGGGTCCGGGATTATGCCTTCGACGGGCGTTCCATCGTTAGCGGATTTGGACTGCAGGGCCTCGGCCCTTTCCCCTATAACGGCCTCACCGGCTTCACGTTCACCGGCGCAACCACCAACTTCGGCAAGTCCAAAGCGCCATTTACCTTCTCCCGCAATAACCAATTCAGCGATAACCTCACGTGGATCAAGGGCCGTCACACCCTGAAGTTCGGCCTTGACGTTCGCCGCCTCCGTAACGAATCCGATCTCAACTTCTTTGGCGAAGATGACTATGGCCGCTTCGAATTCGATACGCGCTTCTCAGGCGATGACTTCGCCAACTTTCTGCTCGGTCTGCCGTTCCAGTCCCGGCTCGCCAAGACCGGCTTCGATCCCGATGGCCTCGCCTGGCACTATGGCTTCTTCGCCCAGGATTCTTTCAAAGTCACCAAGCGGCTTACGCTCGAGTTCGGACTCCGCTGGGAATATCACCCGCCCTTCACCGACGCCGGCTTCAACATCAGCAATTTCGATCGAAGCGTTCCGCGCACCGGGCGCGTCATCATCCCTTCGGATCCCATTGCCACGCAGATCACGGCGCCCGGCTTTCTCCTGTCGATCAATGCCTGCCCTGGCAGTCCAGCGCCTAACGGGACACCTTGCACCCCGTTCCTCAAGGCCAGCGACGCAGGCTATCCCGAGGCGCTTCGCTTTGCAGACAAGCGGAACGTCAATCCCCGTTTCGGATTCGCCTTTCGCCCATTCGGCGACAGCAAGACCGTCATCCGCGGCGGCTTCGGCGTCTACACCATGACTGTTCTTGGCTCCATCTTCTACTCCCTAACCGGAGTTCACGGATCCGATATCCGCACCTTCTCGAACTCAATCACCAGTGGGCGCCCCGCCTTCCAGTGGCCACAGATTTCAACCGGTGGCTCCGGAGTGGGCACACCCGCATATGGCACAGCCTACTTCGGTACCGCCGTCCAGCCAACCTATCGCGACCCGTATATGATGCAGTACTCCTTCACGGTCGAGCGAGACCTCGGCTGGTCTACCGGATTCCGCGCCTCTTACATCGGCAACCGCACGGTTCAGGTTCCTTGGGCTCCGGATCTCAACCAGCCCCAGCCCTCGACGGTGCCTTTCAATCAGCGTCCCCTCACCGATCGTCCATTTCCCTATTGGGAGCGTATTTATTCTCGCGACACAGGCGCGAATAGTCTTTACAGCTCATTGCAGACGGAGTTGAATCACCGCTTCCAGGCCGGACTCACCTTTAACACCTCCTGGACATGGGCTAAAGCGCTCTCCGACGCCAATGGTAACTCCAGCAGCTTCACCGCCGAAAACGGTGGCGGCCGCGTGGCGAATTCATTAGACCGCCGTGCCGATCGTGGTGACATCGGGCCCATTCGCCGCCACCGCTGGATGACGACCGCCATTTACGATCTTCCCTTCGGGAAAGGGCGCAGTTTCATGGCCGCACCGCATCCGGTTCTCCAGGCATTAGCCGGCGGTTGGTCCATCTCCGGCATCTTCCTACTCCAGACCGGACCCTATTTCGCGCCAATCATGACCGGTGGCGACCCCTCTGGCACCAACGGCCCGACACGCGGCAGCCAGCGTCCCGACGTCATCGGCAACCCGACGCCCGACAATCAAACCGCCGACCTCTGGTGGAACCGCAACGCCTTTGTCTGTCCCGGTCGTGAAGCCGGTCCTAACCAGTTCAACTGCAACGTGACACCCATCGGCCGGTTCGGCAACGCCGGATCGAGTCTCCTGGTTGGCCCGGGCACCGTCAACGTTAATCTAGGCTTCGCCAAGAATTTTTCGATTCGCGAGGGTTGGAACCTCCGGTTCGATGCCACTTTCACCAACCTGCCCAATCATCCCAACCTGGCCGACCCGGCCAGCGCTAACCTCACTTCCATCAGCTTCGGCCGCATCACCGCCGCCCGCGGATCGGATTCTGGTGGCAACCGCGTCGGGCAGTTCGCGCTACGCCTCGAGTTTTGATATGAGAGAGGTGGGCCAGGTTGTGACAGTGTTGGAGCGGTGATATCGTAAGGTTCCTGTCAGAGCGTGCGATGGCTGAAGAGGGCAAGGCAAAGTATGCGGCTGAGATTTGGGAGCTGATTCGATTATTTTCGCAGTTGAGTAGTATTACTGGGTCACAAAAATAACATTCTGTTGTAGAATTGTTTTGTGGGATCCAGACTCTCCGCGCCAGGCCCGCAGGAGAAGCGCTTCACGGCATATATGGACAGCCTGGCGAATGCCG
>Ga0187893_10007115_pt1 | contig 18612 bp, 18 predicted proteins | sample MA1701074metaG_FD_139574 | JGI IMG/M metagenome (GOLD analysis project Ga0187893, IMG submission 139574) | White microbial mat communities from a basaltic lava cave in the Kipuka Kanohina Cave System on the Island of Hawaii, USA - MA170107-4 metaG ... | reverse complement strand
TGCCTACAGTGAGTCATTTAATGGGCGCTTCCGTGATGAGTGCCTGAACGAGCATTGGTTCCTGAATCTCGCCCATGCCCAAGCCATCATTGAAGCGTGGCGACGTGAGTACAACGAGGAGCGACCAAAAAAAGCGTTGGGTGGGCTGACACCCGCCGCCTATGCGCGGCAATTGGCTCGTAAATCAGCTACAGTAGTCCCCGGACTCTAACCGTGGCCGCTACTCAATATGGGGGGACGTCGCAACCACGCACTTCAAGGCCGAACTTATTGTCACGCAGTAATTCTTGAGGAACCTGTCCTACAGAAACAGTTATCTCCACTGGTTGAGCAACATTTCCCATATAAAAATCAGTATCGTTGACAAAAATATTGTTGACGGGTGAAAGCGCTAGTTCAATTGCGGAGAGGATTGTCGATTTTGTAGAGTCACCAGGTCCAACTAGACATGAAAAGCGTGAAGCGGGGTCCCAATCTAAAACTTCTATTCCTCTATATCTCCGGATTTGAACCTTCCGAATGATCATAGAGACACCCTCCTAGGACTAGGCCACTAGTTATGCCCCTATCAGGGGGTCTGAGGATTACATTTTCAGACAAACTTGTCGAGGACCAAGCTAAACTGAGAATGTTCAACATCTCTCGATCCCGGAATCGAGACGGGATGGTCCTGGGAAAACAGGTAGGGGTAGAGCAGATACTATCTCATCATTGCGAATACCAGCTGAAGATCGCCTTGCTTGTCACAAACACCAGAATCATGCTTGCTGCGCTTTTGATTTGAGCGTCGGCGAGGAGTCTGAATCTTCGGCTCCGCCACTTTCTTCTTCGGCAGGTTTTTCTTCTTCCGGCACGTCGAACCACTGCACCAGCATTTCATCCCACCAGGCTTCGGTGACGTCGGTCCCTGGGTCCGTCCCCAGAAATCCCACGTCTTCTTGCTTGATGGACGACCCGACGAGCTGCGGCTGGAACTTCACCCGATTGATGACTTCCTTCGTGGCATAGCCGCCGATGATCCAGGAGTCGGGATCGGCTCGGCGGGACTTATACGCTTTCAAACCGTGCTTGAGATACATGAAGATTTGCTGCTGAATCGGATCCGTGACGCCGGACTGCGGGAGGCTGAGAGTTTTTTCGATTCGCTTCCGCCACTGCCGATCATCGTAGCGCGACGTGATCAGTTGGAGCATTTTCTTTCCGAGGTCGGTATCAAGCGGCATGGCGTATATTCTGACCCGTTGTTATTTGCGGCCGTACAAGCCGGTGAACGAGGCTTTTGCGAGAGCATTCTGGTTGAGATAGTACCCGACCATTGCTCCGGATGCCTCAGGCTTCAACGGCAGTTGATCCACCTTCAAGGCGAAAACCGTAAAGATGTAGCGATGTGGCTTGTCGCCAAGGGGAGGACAGGGCCCGCCGTACCCAGGCTGACCGAAGTCCGTCATACTCTGCATGCTGTCTTGCGGAGCGCCGGGACCGTCAGCCTTCCCGGCACCTGCCGCGAGCGCGGTGATATCAGAAGGAATGTTGAAGATGACCCAGTGCCACCACCCACTACCGGTCGGGGCATCTGGATCATACATCGTCACCGCAAAACTCTTGGTATCCTTCGGGGCGTTGGTCCAACGCAATTCGGGCGAGACATTGTCGCCACTGCATCCGAATCCGTTGAAGACATGCTCCTTGTCAATGGTGCCCTTATTCTTGACCGTCGGGCTGGTAAGACGAAAATCGGCCGCGGCACTTATGCCCGGAATGAGTACGATCGCTAGCAGAACGATACTCCATGTCGGTCTCATCGCTCGTCACCCTTTTCAAGATGGTCGCTCACAGCAATCATTGTCTTGGCGACGAATCTTACCGAACCTTCTGATACGTCCCCATCAACCGCGCTTCGCCGAGAAGGTGCCCGTTCATGGCTTGTTCCAACTGAACTTTAGTCGGCTGCTTCAGATCCGGCAATACAACGTCCAACGCATAGAGCTTATGGAAATACCGATGGCGACCGATGGGCGGGCAAGGCCCCCCATAGCCCGTCCGTTTCCAATCATTCACACCATCCTTGGTTCCTTGAGGGAGAGCCTTGACGTCTTCCGCCAGCCCCTCAGTCGTTGACGGCATGTTATAGAGTACCCAGTGGACCCATGTCATTTTCGGCGCCGCTGGATCTGGTGCGTCGGGATCATCAATGATTAAGGCCAGGCTCTTCGTGCCAGCCGGTAGGCCGGTCCACGCGAGCGGCGGCGAAATGTCCTTTCCCTCGCAGGTATACAAGGTCGGAATCGCTCCTTCGTGGCTGAATGCGGTGGAGGTCATACGCATGGTGCCTTCCTCGCGAGCCCAAGCTCCGGCTACGGCCCACGTGGCAGTGAATGCGCCTACGATCATCAGGCTGTAATGGCTCCACTTGCTCCTTAACGCAGCTGCTTTGTGGGCCATTATCGTTGTTTGGTCGCTATCCCCTTAGTTGCCTGCCACCATCAGCTCGGAGAGCTTCAGTGTCGGGCTCGCAATGCGCCCCCTGAATACAAGATCGTCCCCGATCACTTCGATGTCCTTGAACATCTGTTTCAAATTTCCCGCGATCGTGATTTCTTCAACCGGGTAGGTCAACTCCCCGTTCTCGATCCAGAACCCGCAGGCTCCCCGCGAATAATCCCCAGTCACCATATTGATTCCAAACCCGATCAACTCGGTGACATAGAGCCCGTCCTTCACTGAACCGATGATATCCTGGGGGCTCTTTGATCCGGGGACGAGATAAAAGTTCGTCGGGCCGACGGAAGGACTTTCGCCCACGCTCCGTGACGCGTTCCCGGTCGAAGGCAGCCCCAGCTTCTTTCCGGAATAGGTATCGAGCAAGTAGCTCTTCAGCACGCCGCGTTCGACAATCGTATTTTTTCGCGTGGCCAACCCTTCACCATCAAATGGCCGGGACCCTAGACCGCCCATCATCCTCCCGTCATCATGGATGGTCATCAGATCGGACGCGATCGGCTGGCCCAGCTTGTCGAGAAGAAACGAAGCCCGTTTGTAGAGACCATAGCCGGAAACCGCACTGCACAAGTTAGCCAGCAGGCTCCCGGCCGTATCTTGATCGAACACCACCGGCACTCGCTTCGTCGCTACCTTGCGGGCACCGAGGCGGCGAACAGCTCGTCGCGCCGCTTCCTGCCCGATCGATTCGGCCGAGGCCAGCCGCGCAAACTTACGCTGCACCTCGTACCAGGCATCCCGCTGCATGGCGCCCGTCCCGGACTCGGTCGCGATCGGAGAGACGGATAGTGAAAAGTTCGAACTCTTGTACGACCCGACGAACCCATGGCTATTCGCCAGGACCACTCGTCCTGACGACGAATCGAACTCCGCTCCTTCGGAGTTGGTCACACGGGGGTCGGCCGCGAAGGCTGCCGCTTCCCCCCGCTTGGCCCAATCGATCTGAGTTTCCGTATCGAGCACGGTCCCATCATAGAGATCGAGGCCCGGCTGGTCTGTTGCCATCTGCGCGGCATCAGGCAATCCCGATACCTCATCCTCAACAACGGCGCCGGCTAGAGTGCAGGTATCCGCCACGAGCCGTTCGAGAGATTCCTGCGAGAAGTCGGAGGTGGACGTGGTCGCCGATCGCTTCCCGATGAACACCCGCAAGCCCAGCCGCTTCTCTCGCGCCTTGGTCAATCGATCGACGGTGCCCACCCGCACTTGGACCGAAAAGGTCTCGCCGTCGGCCACCACAATATCGGCTTCCGTTGCGCCACAAGCCTTGGCTCGAGTCAGCACATCGGCAGCGAGCTGTGCATAGCCGTTACCTGTCTCCTTGAGATGCGAGTACGTCTGGAGCATGGTCTTATGACGCCTTCCTATCCCTGGGTCCCACCAACCGTAATTTCCTCGATCTTGATGGTCGGTAGGCCGACCCCGACCGGCACCGACTGGCCGTCTTTGCCGCACGTCCCGATTCCGTTGTCGAGTTTCAGATCGTGTCCCACCATCGATACCTTGGTGAGGATCTCCGGCCCATTCCCAATCAACGTCGCTCCCTTCACAGGCTTGGTGATACGGCCGTCCTCGATGAGATACGCTTCGCTCGCAGAAAACACGAATTTCCCGTTGGTGATATCGACTTGTCCTCCTCCGAACGAGACGGCATAGAGCCCTTTCTTGACCGACCGGATGATATCTTGAGGATCTGACTCGCCGGCCAGCATGAAGGTATTCGTCATCCGGGGAAGCACCACGCTTTGATAGCTCTCCCGCCGACCGTTTCCAGTCAGGGGTATCCCCATGAGACGTGCGTTCAGCTTGTCGGTGATATACCGACGAAGGATGCCCTTTTCAATGAGCGTCGTGCAGCTGGTCGGCGTTCCTTCATCATCCATATTCAACGAGCCTCGGCGGAACGGGAGCGTCCCATCATCGACGATGGTACAGACGTCCGACGCCACGCGCTTTCCGATCAAGCTTGAAAAGGCCGACGTCTTCTTTCGGTTGAAGTCGGCTTCCAATCCATGCCCGATCGCCTCGTGCAAGAGGATCCCGGGCCACCCTCCGGCCAGCACTACGGGCATCACTCCGGCCGGAGCGTCGACGGCGGAAAGGTTCAGGATCGCTTCTCTTGCGGCCTCTCGGGCATAGCTTAAATGTCGGTTGTCCTCTCGGTAGTATTCGAACCCAACCCGGCCTCCCCCACCGAAACTTCCGACTTGGCGATTCTCATGGTCTTCGGCGATGCAGGTGATCTGGAGGCGTGACAACGGCTGGATATCACCGACTAAGGTTCCATCAGATGTCGCAACGGCCACCACCTTATATTCCGTGTTGAACGATGCCATCACGTTCTTAATCCGGGGGTCATACCGCCGAGCCTCGGCATCGATTTCATTCAACAGCGCCACACGATCAGCGGTCGCTACCTCGGCCGTCGCTCGTTCGATCGGATACAGGTCTCTCGTCGGTCGTCGCTGTGTGGGGACCGGAACGGAGGACTCTCCCTTCGGAGAATTGGCAATGTAGCGGGCGGTGTCGGCCGCGATCTCCAAATCCTTCTTCGTCAGTTCATCTGAATACGCGAACCCAGTCTTTTCGCCTGCAGTCGCCCGGACCCCGACTCCTTGAGAGACGCTCTTGGCGGCGCGTTTGACGATACCCTCCTCCATGGAGACCGACTCGGACGTGCGGGATTCGAAATATAGATCTGCATAATCAACATCCCGCACCTTCAACCGGTCGAGTGCATGCTGGGCTTCAAGTTCGGTGACACCAAAGTTCGTCAATTGGACCGGCTCGGGCATGGTAAGGCTTCCTCTCCGTGTCTGGTGGCTGCTGGCCGAGTATAGCCCAATCATTTCCGCGGTCGCAATGCGATGATTCCTCACACCACGCATTTCTAAGTAGTTACCGAGTTATCGTTTGACATTCCCTACCCCCACCAGTAGACTTTGCCCACCTCGGTTCCTCTCACTTTGGACATGAGGAGCTTGGTCAAGAACTCTATGGCACACCAGCCGTCCTCAAGTCTCGCCCACCTCTCAGAAAGTGAATTGACCGCCAAGTTGGAGCCGGAACTCCTCCCGAAACATGTGGCGGTGATCATGGACGGCAACGGGCGTTGGGCGGAACTTCGCGGTTTCCCTCGCATCGCCGGCCATCGGGAAGGCATCAACTCCGTGAGGGAGATGATTACTCTCTGTCTGGAGCTCGGCATCCACGCCCTCACCATCTATGCGTTTTCGCAGGAAAATTGGAACCGCCCGACGCAAGAAATCAACGCGCTCATGGGTCTCTTGGAACATTACCTTTCTACCGAACGGGCCAGTCTGATCGAGCAGGGTGTTCGCTTCCGCGCCATCGGCCGCCACGATCTTCTTCCTTCATCGGCCCAACACTGGGTTCGCACGACCGAGAAGGAGACCTCACATCTTGACAAATTGATCCTAACGGTAGCTCTCAGCTACGGAGGGCGAGCGGAAATCGTCGATGCGGTGAAGGCATTGATCGAAGACGTCCAGGCCGGGACTGTACAACCGAGTCTGGTCGATGAAACCACGATCCAACAGTACCTTTACACTCATCCGCTCTCGGACCCTGATTTACTCATTCGAACAAGCGGAGAAACCAGGATCAGCAATTTTCTCTTGTGGCAACTGGCCTACACAGAACTGTGCTTCACCCCAACCTTGTGGCCGGATTTTCGGCGACGGGAGTTTCTGCTGGCGCTGATCGAATATCAAAGACGGGAACGTCGTTTTGGCCGAGTCCTAAGCACCGTGTCATCCTAATCCTTGTGGGATATCCCCTCACCACCGACGCTATTGCCCACAGCTTGATATCTGTGACCACCTCACCAGCACGCACTCGACGATTCGATCTTCGGCGTCTTTACACCGCGGCGGCGCTTATCCCTGCCGTGTATGTCATCATCGCCTATCTTGCTTCCTGGGCTTTGACGCTCCTATTGATCGCCGTCGGTTTCATGGCCCTCCTGGAACTGTATCGCCTCAGTTTCCAATCACGCTTGAGCCGCCTTCTCGTCGGCATCGGATTGGCAACCTTTGTCATGGTACTCGCGCGCTCTCATGTGTCCCTCGGCTTGCCGGAGCTGTTGATCGCCGGTGCGCTCGTCGTGGGCGCGGCCGTGTTCTTCGTCGCTCCATCGGCGGAGCATCGATGGAAAGATGCGCTTATCATCCTCTTCGGCGTGCTCTACGTCGGCTTCCCTCTTAGCACTGTGGTCTCGACCCGCTCACTGCCGTCCGGCGAATTCCTGGTCCTCTTCCTGGCGGTGGTAACCTGGGCTTCCGACACCGGTGCCTACTACACCGGAACGCTCTGGGGGAAACACTTGCTTATGCCGTCGATCAGTCCAAAGAAGACCGTCGAGGGGGTACTCGGAGGACTCGCGCTCGCCGTGGTGGCCGCACTCCTGGCTCAGCAGTGGTTTGCCTCACAGCTCTCATTGTCAGATGCGTTGATTCTCGGCGCGCTCTTGACCGGAGCGGGGCTGATTGGAGACCTGTTCGAATCGGTGATCAAACGTCGGACGGGAGTCAAAGACTCCGGGGGGATCCTGCCGGGCCACGGCGGGATGTTGGACCGGCTCGATAGTCTCTTGTTCACCGCCCCCACCTTCTACTACTATGTCGCCTGCGTCCGCGGCCTGTCGCCGTCGCTATAGAATTGAGAGGAGAGGATATGAAGTCGATTATCATCTTAGGGTCGACCGGATCGATCGGAACCAATACGCTCGATATCGTTCAACGATTTCCCGATGAATTTCGTGTCGTCGGGCTGACGGCCGGCAATAATATCGACAAGCTTGAAGAGCAGATCCGCCGGTTCAGACCCAAAGCCGTCGCTGTCTCGACCGACTCCTCCGCGGCCGTGCTTCAAAAGCGCTGTGCCGATCTTCCGGTCGAGATTATGGCAGGCGAAGAAGGAATCGCACAGGTGGCATCCGGGCTGGATGCCGAACTGGTGATTTCCGCCATCGTGGGCGCGGCCGGCCTCGTACCGACCTTGTCGGCAATCCGCAGCGGAAAGCACATCGCTTTGGCCAACAAAGAACCGATGGTGATGGCCGGTAAGTTGATGCAGGATGAAGCCCGGCAACATGGTGTCCGGATTTTTCCGGTCGACAGCGAACACAGCGCGATCTTTCAGTCCTTGGAAGGGCATCGGATTGAGGATGTCCGGCGACTGATTCTCACCGCATCCGGCGGAGCCCTTTGGACACTTCCGCAAGAACAGCTTCAGGACGTGACCCCCGAACGAGCCCTGCAGCATCCAAACTGGAAGATGGGGGCCAAGATCACCATCGACTCGGCCACGCTGATGAATAAAGGCTTGGAAATCGTGGAAGCCCGCTGGCTCTTCAATATCCCCGAGTCCAAAATCGACGTCATGGTTCATCGGGAAAGCATCATTCACTCTCTGGTAGAATATAAAGACCGATCGATCATCGCCCAATTGGGACTTCCGGATATGCGAACTCCTATCTCGTACGCCATGCGCTATCCAGCCAGGATGGCTCTCGATCTCCCCTCACTGGACCTGACGGAAATCGGACAATTGACCTTCTGCAAGCCCGACCATGATCGCTTTCCCTGTCTCAATCTCGGGTACGAGTCGCTTCGAATCGGCGGCACCATGCCCGCCGCGATGAACGCCGCGAATGAAATTGCCGTCGAGGCATTCCTCAACCACGGTCTTCGCTTCATCGAAATCGCTCAGGTCATCCGTAGTACGATGGAGGCGCATCCCCATCGCGAGATCACCTGCCTGGATGACGCATTGGAAGCAGATCGATGGGCGAGAGAGAAGGCGGAAACGTTGGTGCATGCGTTGCCTCGCTGACAATCGTTTTGTATTTTACGCGGCGAATGTTACAGTAAAGGGCCAACCACACGACAGGGAGTTCCGATGACGTCCGCATTTGCCTGGTCCCCCGATACCTTGTGGCTTCTCCTGCAGAAGGCCTGGTGGTTCCTTGTGGTGCTCGGCGTACTGGTCGCCTTCCATGAGCTCGGCCATTTTCTAGCCGCCCGATGGGTTGGAGTAAAAGTCCTCAAGTTTTCGCTTGGCTTCGGCCCGAAACTCTTCGGTCGCCAGGTCGGCGAAACCGAATATCTCGTGTCTGCCGTCCCGCTCGGCGGCTATGTCAAATTGTTCGGTGAAGATGAAACGGAAGCGACGACCCCCGACGACCGCCGTCGGTCGTTTTCGCACCAGGGTCTGTGGGGAAAGGTCCTGATCGTAGCAGCCGGACCAGGATTTAATTTCATTCTGGCGTATTTGATCTTCGCCGGATGGCTGTCGACCGGCGCCCCGCTCTTTGTCCCGACATTCCGCGATCTGAGCGCCGATGTCGAGGCACTTGTTCCCGGTTCTCCCGCATCGGTCGCGGGGATGGAAGTCGGCGACCGCGTGGTCGGTGTCAACGGCAAAGACATCTCGACCAAGACCGAGCTGCTGGACATCGTATCCAAGAGCAAAGGGCAGCCTGTCTCCCTACAAGTCCGACGGGAGGGGCAACTGAAAACCCTTACGGCAACCCCGGTGCCGATGGCGGGAGATGGAGCGGCCGGAGACGAACCCCTTTATACGATCGGCGTTGAAGAAACGCCACCGTTAGTCACCTCAGTCATGCATGGGTCGCCCGCGGCTGCAGCCGGACTCCAACCCGGCGACCGCGTGGCCACGATAGACGGACAAGCCATCTATACCTGGGCACAGATGACCACCCAGGTGAGGGAACACCCGCAGAAGCCCTTACAAGTCGAGGTGCTCCGCGACGGGAAACGCACCGCATTGACGGTCACGCCGACCAGTGAAAAAATGACGGTCAACGGACAGACCTTGGAGGTGGGCAAAATCGGCATCTCCGGCCCGGGTCGTTCTTTGATGCGTTCCGACAACGCCGCAGAAGCTGTCTATCAAGGGCTAGAAGCCACGTGGGGATGGACCGAACTGACCGCGATCGGCCTCTACAAAATGATCGTGGGCGACATTTCGAGCAAAAATATCGGCGGGCCGCTGACCATCGCCAATATTTCGGGTGAAGCCGCCTCTCAAGGCGCCTCCAGCGTCGTATTCCTCATCGCCATCCTCAGCATCAATCTCGGGGTCCTCAACTTGCTGCCGATCCCCATTCTGGACGGCGGCCACTTGCTCTTTTTCTTGATTGAGGGCATTCTGCGCAAACCGCTCGGCGAACGGCAACGGGAGGTGGCCCAACAGGTCGGGTTGGTGTTGCTGGTTGGTGTGATGATCTTCGCGTTCTGGAATGATCTGGAACGCATCTTCTCCCACTAGACAAAATGCTGAAACAAGTCCCTAACTTCGTTCTCGGCTCAAAGAAATCCTCAACGTGCTCCATCGTGGCAAAGAGCTGTCTTGGCAGCTCGGGGTGGGTGGGTGAGAACAGATGCGCCTCCGGTTTCTTATCACCTGCGGCCTCGTTAGGCGCCTCGTTTGAGCATTCTGCGAAGTCCTCCACAGTTCGATTCGTATCCTAACAGCGACTCCAATGCCATGAAAACATCTCAATTGTTGATCCCCACGCTGCGGGACGATCCCGGAGAAGCGGAAACCGTCAGCCATCGATTGATGTTGCGCGCCGGCCTGATCCGGAAGGTTGCAGCCGGGATTTACACCTACCTTCCGCTCGGACTCCGCGTGATCCGCAAGATCGAACAGATTGTTCGCGAGGAAATGAACCGGGCCGGCGCCCAGGAGCTGCTGATGCCGATCGCCTCTCCTGCCGAATTGTGGAAAGAGACGGCCCGCTGGGACTACTACGGGAAGGAACTTCTGCGTTTCAAGGATCGCCACGAGCGCGATTTTTGCCTGGGGCCGACGCATGAGGAAGTCATTACCGATCTGTTCAGGCGAGAAGTGCGTTCCTATCGCCAACTCCCGCTGAATTTTTACCAGATCCAAACCAAATTCCGGGATGAGATCCGTCCCCGCTTTGGACTCATGCGGGGGCGTGAGTTCATCATGAAAGATGCCTATAGTTTCGACGTCGACGAAACCGGCGCCAAGATCAGCTATCAAAACATGTATGACGCTTATACTCGCATCTTTACTCGATGTGGACTCACCTTTCGGGCGGTTGAGGCGGACACGGGGCTAATCGGCGGGGATGTCTCGCACGAGTTCATGGTCCTGGCCGACACCGGAGAAGCGATGGTGGCATACAGCGACCAGGGATCGTATGCCGCTAATCTTGAACGGGCCGAAGTGCTCCCTCCCGCTGAGGTCGATGCGACGCCCCTGCTCCCCTTGACTCCCATCGCCACTCCACAGCGCCGGACGGTGGAGGACGTGACGGCCTTTTTGAAGATTTCACCGCGACAGTTGGTGAAGACGCTGATCTACCGAGCCGGATCGGAAACCATCGCCGTGCTGATCCGAGGCGATCATGAGTTGAACGAAGTGAAGTTGGCGCGGCTGCTCAAGGTAAACGATGTAGCGCTGGCCGATCCCGCAACGGTACAGCAACTGACGGGAGCCGCTCCCGGATTTGCCGGGCCGGTCGGCTTAGAGAAGGTGCGACTCCTGGCTGACCACGCCATCAAAGGACTGAAAAACGTCGTGATCGGGGCCAACAAAGACGATACGCACTACCTGAACGCCAATCTCGAGCGCGACTTTACCGTTGAACAATTTGCCGACCTTCGTAGTGCGCAAGCCGGCGATCCCTCCCCCCGCGGATCCGGCAGATTGATGCTTGCCAAAGGCATTGAAGTCGGACAAGTGTTCCTACTCGGCACCAAGTATAGCCAGAAAATGAACGCCACCATCCTCGACGAGCAGGGCAAGGAGCGCCTCGCCATTATGGGTTGCTACGGCATCGGCGTCGGTCGTACCGCCGCTGCTGCGATCGAACAAAATCACGACGAGAAGGGTATCATCTGGCCATTTCCCATTGCGCCGTTTCACCTGCACCTCCTGACGGTCAGCCAATCGGAAAAGACCACCGAAACCGCCGCACGTCTGTATTCCGATCTCATGGCTGCAGGATTCGAAGTATTGTGGGACGACCGAGCCGATCGCGCAGGCGTCAAGTTCAACGATGCCGATCTGATCGGCGCCCCGTTCCAGGTGGTCGTCGGCAACAAAGGTCTTGCGGACGGCATCGTGGAGATCAAGATTCGAAGAAGCGGGATCAAAACCCGCATCGCTCCCGGTGATCTCATCGCGCATCTCAGGAAACTTTCTCAGGAATCCGATTCATCCCCTGCGTGAGCCATTCCTCAGCGTTCCGGCCTCGCACGACTCTCCAATTTTCTCCGAACTCGACCGGCGGAAACCGCCTTTTCCTTGCCTTCTCATGCCGTTCGGTTAGACTGAACTCAATTCACAACCCTGTAACCTGTTCCGGCTGGTGTCTACTGATCCAGCGTACAATCTTATTGGTTCACGTCTCGACCTCAGAGAGAACGCAGTCGGATGCAAGCCAAGCCGATGACTCAGAATCTCCAGGAGCTGCAGCAAAAGGTCGAGCACGCCGAGCACGTCAAACGGATCACCACTCAGATTCATGCGGCCAGCAATCTCGATCAAATCCTTCTCGACTTGCACAAGGACATCCTGAGTCTGTTCGACGCAGAAGACCTGACGCTCTTCGCATTTGATTCTGAAAAGAAAGAAATCTTCTCCAAAGTTCCGCATATCGACAGCGTCGAAGAAGTCCGCATTCCCATTACCGAGCAGAGTCTCGCCGGTTTCTGCGCCAAATACCTCCGCCCCGTCAATATCACCGATGCCTACAGCATGATGGAGCTCCAAGCGATCCATCCGTCGCTGCTTCACGACACATCCTACGATAAACGCACCGGCTTCAAGACCAAACAGGTTCTGACGTATCCGATTGTCGCCGACAACAAATACTTGATGGGAGTCCTGCAACTTCTCAACAAAAAGAGCGGGAGTCGGTTTACCCGCAAAGATGAAGAGGCCGTCGACGAAATCGCGAAAGCACTTGGAATCGCCTTCTTCAACCTCCGGAAGATCTCAAAAAAGAACCCCACCAAGTTCGATCTCTTGGTCAGCAACAACCGGATTACACAGAATGAACTTGACCAGGCCATTGCCGACTCCCGAAAAGGGATGAGCGACCTGGAGAGTATCCTGATCGAAAAATGCAAAGTCCCGAAAATCGATATCGGCAAATCGCTCGCCCAGTTCTATAAGTGTCCGTATATCGAATACAGCGAGCGCACCCTTGTCGATGTAGAGCTGCTCAAGAACCTCAACGTCGACTACCTCAGAAAGAACCATTGGATGCCGCTCAAACGAGACCGCACGGCAATCGAGATTCTCACCGACGATCCCGGAGATCTTGACCGCGTCCAAGACATCAAGCGAACGTTTCCCGGACTCAACATTCGCTTTGCCGTCAGTCTGCGCCGCGACATCGCGCAATTTCTGACCTCCGCCACCGGACAAACCGATCCTGGAGGAAGGAAACTCGATGAAAACGTGTCCGATATTCTCGGCGAACTGGTCACCGAGGCACAGGCCGAGGCGATGGAGGATTCCGCCGGAGCCGGAGGTTTGGACGAAAACGACAGCGCGATCGTCCGTCTGGCCAACCAGATCATCGCCGATGCCTACCGTCAAAATGCATCGGACATTCACATCGAGCCGTATGGAGAAAAGCGCGAAACGCTCGTCCGTTTCAGAGTCGATGGGGATTGTTTCGAATACATGAAGATTCCTCAGAGTTACCGCCGCGCCATCGTCTCGCGACTCAAGATCATGGCGAGTCTGGACATTGCCGAGCGCCGCAAACCTCAAGACGGCAAGATCAAATTCAAGCTTACGGAGGCGAAAGAAATTGAGCTCCGCGTCGCGACGCTCCCCACGGCCGGCTATAACGAGGACGTGGTCATGCGTATCCTGGCGGCAAGCGAGCCGCTGCCTCTCGACAAGATGGGGTTCTCTGATCGGAACCTCAGAGTTCTGAAGGAGATTTCGGAAAAGCCCTACGGCATCATTCTGTGCGTCGGTCCGACCGGCTCCGGGAAAACCACCACCCTTCACTCGGTACTCGGCAACATCAACACCCCCGACATTAAAATATGGACGGCGGAAGATCCGGTCGAAATTACACAGTACGGCCTGCGCCAAGTGCAGGTCCAGCCGAAGATCGGACTCACGTTCGCCAACGCGATGCGCGCCTTTCTCCGGGCCGACCCCGACGTCATCATGGTGGGAGAAATGCGGGACAAAGAAACCGCCGACACGGGCATCGAAGCGTCACTGACCGGCCATCTGGTGTTGAGCACACTGCACACCAACAGCGCCGTCGAAACGGTCACCCGTCTACTCGATATGGGTTGTGACCCGTTCAGCTTCGCCGATGCCATGCTGGGGGTGCTCGCGCAACGCCTCGCTCGCCGTATCTGCAAAGAGTGCAAAGAGCAGTACATCGGAACCAAGGAGGAGTATGAAGAACTCCGACTCGCGTACGGGGCTGAGTATTGGGATAAGCTCGGCATCAAACAGGATAATACCTTTCGGCTTTCTCGCGGGAAGGGCTGCGAAACGTGCAACCGCTCCGGCTTCAAGGGACGGGTCGCTCTACACGAACTCCTCTTGGGTACGGACCAGCTGAAGCGAATGGTGCAACAGAAGGCTCGCACCGAAGAGATGCTGAAAACGGCACTCGAAGAAGGAATGACGACTCTTGTTCAAGACGGCATTCAAAAAGTCTTGCAGGGCCATACGACCTATAAAGAAGTCAAAGCCGTCGCGATCAAATAGCACTTTCGATTCGGCCTGCCTGCTGATATCACCCTTTCATTCTTCGGCAGCGACCGTGTAGAATGCGGCCCCGTTTAGCATGGACAACCAGCCGATGCGGGTATCCAAACTCCTTCTCGCTTCATTGATCCTTCTTGCCGGGTGCGAGTCCTCCGATCGTGTTCTCACGAACGCTGAACGCGTGCTCGGCAGCCGTACCAGCAGGACTCTCCTTGACGTCGCGACAGGCAAAGATCCCAAGCAAATCCTGAAAGAGCGCGTCGATGCCTATCAGCGCGACCCCCAAGCCGTGATCAGAGACCTTCGGACGATCCAGCGCGACTTCAACACCATCATGGCCGCGCTGACGGGACGGGTGCGACAAACCTGGGGCGAGAAAGAAGTGAAGGTCCCGGAACAAAAGAAATACGTGAAATACACCCAGAACTATATGAGTCGTACCATCGTCGACTTCGACAGCGGGTCGATCGTGGTGGAAACCTTGGACGACAAGGCGCCGAAGGAGAGCTTGAAGAACGCGATCGTCACAACCTTGCTCACGCCCGATGACCCGCGCTCCGTCGATCTCTTTTCCGACAAGCCGGTCACGCTGACCAGCGACAGGCCTCCCTATTTATTGGGCTTGGTGCTGGATCAACAAGGACAGCCGATCCGCACTCCCGCACAAGCCGAAGCGTTCGCGGCATCAACCCTCGAGACCGCCACCAAAACGAGACCCGTGGACCAGAATGGAGTCACCAAGCAGTCTTTGATCGCTGAGATCAAGATGGTGGCCAATTTCTCGAACCGGCAAGCAGACAAGTATCGGGCGACCGTCACCCGGTTTGCCGAGCAATTTAAGATCAGTCCCAGCCTTATTTTTGCCGTCATTAGAACAGAAAGCAACTTCAATCCCTTTGCGGTGAGCTCCGCCCCGGCTTATGGTTTGATGCAGCTGGTCCCGACCAGTGGAGGCCGTGATGCCTATCGAAAAGCCAAAGGCACGGATGCGATTCCTTCACGCGATTATCTGTTCGATCCCGAGAATAATATCGAGCTCGGCAGTGCCTATCTCAATGTGCTCTCGTATAATCTGCTCGAACAGATCGACAATGAAGTCTCCCGCGAATATTGTGTAATCTCGGCGTATAACACCGGCCCACGGAACGTCTTCAAGTCATTTGCCAACGACTCCGTAGCCGCCCTCAATCAAATCAATAGCCTCGAGCCACCGGCGGTCTATGACCGATTGCGCAACAACCTGCCGTATCAGGAAACGAGGGATTACCTCGTGAAGGTCGTCACCTTCCGGAAGCAGTTCGTGTATCTGCCGGAAGGCAACGATCGTTGAGTGATCGACGCGGCGATTGAGAAGGTCAGACCGTAACCGTCGGTCCAGACTTCGACAGGTGAGTGATGAAGCTCTGGAGATATTTGTTGTCGCTCGGAGATATGCCCTCGAACTCCACACCGTAGGTGTGTTCTTTTCCCCACCGCACCGTGGCGGCCTCGATAACCATTGATTTCGTCTGATTGGGCAACCGTAAGCTCATCGCGATACGATCTCCGGGCGTGATCACGGCTTCAGTCATCACACGCGCCCCTTTTGCGGATACGTCGTACACGATGCCCAACCCTTCTTCGACAGCCGCCTGCCTCATCGCGCCGACGCGACTTAAGGAACACGGAAATGGAGCCGTGACGCGAATACGAGGGTGCCTGCGCAGTTGCTGCGTAACAGGCACGCTACCTGACTTGAAGATCGGCTCATCCATTTGGGTTACCCTTTCGCCATAGGTAGGCGAACCCGGCGATATCGACGGGGTTCGTTAAGAACAGCTTCCCGCCGCCGCGCAGTCTGCATGTAAACTCACCCCGTAGAGGCACTCTACCTCACGGGATGAGTTCTGCGAACTATTTTCGCATTTTATGCACGTATTGACGTCGGGACCGTATGCGAGGAGGATTCGACTCGAGGCCTACCGGAGTTCGAGTGGCCGTGATGCCGTGATCGCTTCCACTGACTCTGCGAGGGACGATCGTTCCGACGAGCCTGTCGGCCTTCAGAAGGAATCGCCGATGAGGGAGCCGCGCTTCCGGAAGCAAGCGGCACCGCATACCCTAACAGACGCTCGATATCCCGCAGTTGATGGCGGTCCTCGCCTGTGACAAAACTTGTGGCGCGGCCGGTCGTTTTCATCCGGGCCGTGCGACCGATACGATGTACGTAATCCTCGGGGCAATTGGGCAGATCGAAATTGATGACGTGCCCGATGTTCGCCACATCGATCCCTCGGGCGGCAATGTCGGTCGCAACCAGCACCCGAAATGACCCGCGCCTGAATCCCTCCAGCGCCGCGCGCCGCTGCGACAGACTTCGGTCCCCGTGCAGCACAGCCACTCGATGTCCTGCGCCATTCAACATGCGACCAAGCCGATCGGCACGGTGCTTTGTCCTGGTAAACACGAGCGCCGTATCCTTGTCCGACCCCAAAAGCGACAAAAGCAGGTCGCCTTTCGCGTCGTGCGACGTATGATGAATCGCCTGCGTCACGCCATCGGCGGTGGTTGCGGACGGTGTAATCATCACGCGAACGGGATTGCTGACGTTTGCGTGAATCAATCGCGCGAGATCGGTCGGTAGTGTAGCCGAGAACAACAATGTCTGCCGCTCTTGCGGCAAGGCATCAAGGATCTGATTGATTTGGGGGGCAAACCCCATATCCAACATCCGGTCTGCCTCGTCCAACACCAACACCTTAATGGCCGACAACGAGATTGTGCCGTTCCACATATGATCGAGGAGTCGGCCTGGCGTCGCCACCAAGATATCCGGTCGCTGCCGCAAGCCTCGCACTTGAGCTTGCATGTCTGCGCCTCCCACGATGACCGTAGCCGAGATGCGCCGACGCCGCCCGAGTTTCTCGATGGTGGTTGAGATCTGCAGAGCAAGCTCACGGGTCGGCGCCAAAATCAGCGCCTGCGGCTGGCTCTTCGGCAGCCCAGCGAGCCGTTCGACGATCGGAATCACAAAAGCTGCGGTCTTGCCTGTCCCGGTCTGAGCACACCCGATGACGTCCCGCCCGGCGAGCGCAGGTGGGATAGCTTGTGCTTGAATAGGTGTCGGTGAAGCGAACTTGGCATCAGTCAAGTCCTGCAGAAGTGCCTCGGACAAACCGAGAGCGTGAAAATTAGCGTGAACAGACGTATCCACTACGATATCCTTTCAGTTTGATCGCATGATGACGGGATCAGAGAACCGAGGGGAGAAACAACCGGGCAGGGTGCAACTCCAAACTGGACCTGGTCGCGATGCGATCGCGAAGTCCGTTATAGTTTGAGCATCTCCTCGCCGGACTGCCACGAGTGAAATGCAGTGTTACCATACAGTATGGCACCCTCGGCGTCAACCTGTTCTTCAATCGATGCGAGGGAGCAGGATATCGGCACATACACAGGTTGTCGTCTATCTCGACGCAATGTGAGTCAATCATGAGGTTTGACTCCTTGATAAGATACGTGTTAGGGTCATCTATCGTTTAGATTATTTTCCTCTCCGCGCACTCCCCGTACTCAATCTCAGTCTTTGCGCAACAGTCTGTAGTATCACGTTCTGACGCTCATCGGATTGAATGGCACCCGCTGTCTTTCACAGGTGAGAACCATTGTCGGCATAAAAACAGGGCTGCCGGTCTTTTCGCTGGGTGTGGCCCTGGTCAGAGCCCGTACAGAAGGAGTTTTTATGTATCTCTCTTCGATTCGGAGTCGCAAAACGGGAAAGAAGAAGTCCGCCCATAAGCCGAGAATCCGCTGGCAACTGCTGGGGCTGACTGATCCCGATTTGGCCAACAATGAATCCTCAATCGAGGTCATCAGGCGGGAAGTCGCTTCGTTGGCGAGACATAGCTTCGGAGAGGAGACTCGCTTGCGTTCATCGTCTGGGAAAGCAAGTCGTTAGACAGAAGCCGGCGCTCGCCGGAGCGAGAAGCAAGCGCTGCGGAGCCACTAAGCAGACACGCTGCATAGGAATAGCAAACCTATGTTCCTCTTTCAGAACTTCGTCCAATGGTTCGTTCACAATCCTCTGGCTCCGGCAATCTTGCTGTACCTTGCGGGAGTCATCAGCGTCTTTGTCTAAGCCTATTTTGAGCCACAAGATCAGCCATAGCCTTGTCAGTACCGACGATCGCTTTGTGCAATAGGAGGATGATCTTGAATAAATGCGTGTTGTATGTCGGTGGCCTCTCGGACGCCGCTTCCGATTGTCACCTCCGCGACCTATTTGGGGTCTACGGCACCGTCGCGCGCGCCTATGTCGTGCGACACAAACACAGCGGAAAATCGGCCGGCTATGGATTT
>Ga0187893_10007114_pt1 | contig 18617 bp, 17 predicted proteins | sample MA1701074metaG_FD_139574 | JGI IMG/M metagenome (GOLD analysis project Ga0187893, IMG submission 139574) | White microbial mat communities from a basaltic lava cave in the Kipuka Kanohina Cave System on the Island of Hawaii, USA - MA170107-4 metaG ... | reverse complement strand
TGCGCGCAGATCTACGACGGCTTCACCTGGATCACGCTGGCCTCGCTCGAGGCGCTCGGCTTCTGCGCGAAGGGCGAAGGCGGGCCCTTCGTCGAGGGCGGCCGGATCCGGCTCGGCGGCGCGCTGCCCGTGAACACCGCGGGCGGCCTCGTCTCCGAGGCACACGTCTCGGGCGCGAACCACGTGATCGAGGCCGTGCGCCAGCTGCGCCGCGAGGTCGAGCGGGAGCGCCAGGTCGCGGACTGCGAGACCGCGCTCGTGACCTGCGAGGGCGACTTCCACGAGGGCTCCGTGATGATCCTCGCGAGGAGCTGAGGTGGCCGACGCCGCGCGGCCGCTGCCTAGGCCCACGGCGCAGACGGCGCCCTTCTGGGAGGCCGCCAGGCGCCACGAGCTCGTGCTCCAGCGCTGCACGGGCTGCGGCCGCTGGCGCCACTACCCGCAGCCGCTCTGCCCGGCCTGCCACTCGGCGCAGCACGAGTGGGCGCGCGCGAGCGGCCGCGGCGCGATCTACAGCTACTGCGTCGCGCACCGCGCCTTCCACCCCTGGTGGCGGGACCGCGTGCCCTACGTGATCGCGACGATCGAGCTCGACGAGGGCGTGCGCATGCTCTGCGACCTGCCCGGCGTCGCTCCCGCGGAGGTCCGGATCGGGAGGCGCGTCGAGGTCTGCTTCGAGGACGTCGGCGCCGAGCTCAGCTTGCCGCGCTTCCGGATCGCGGACTAGCCCGCCTTCGCGATCACCTCGTCCGCGAAGCGCTGCATCGCGGCGCGCTTCTCCTCGAGCGTCGACGCGGCGACGCCGCGCCAGCTGAGCGGCATGCAGATCACGCCGGTCACGCCCGCGTCCTCGAGCGCGCGCACCTGCTCGGGGCGCGCGAGGTCGTGGACGCCCGCGACCGCCTGCGCGGCGCCGGCCCGGCCCGTGCTCGCGCGCAGCTTCCGGAAGCGCTCGGCCTGGGCGCAGAGGTCCGCGACGTCGTAGTGCGAGCCGAGCCAGCCGTCGAAGCGCGCCGCGCGGCGCAGCGCTGCGTCGCTGTGGCCCGCGATCAGGATCGGCAGCGGGCGATCGGGCACCGGCACCATCTCGCAGCGCGGAAAGTCGAAGAACTCCCCGTGGTGCTCGACCATGCCGCCCGCGAGCAGCTTGCCGAGCACCTCGAGCATCTCGTCGCAGCGCCGGCCGCGCGTCGCGAAGTCGCTGCCCGTGAGCTCGAACTCCTCGCGCATCCAGCCGACGCCGACGCCGAGCACGAGGCGGTTGCCGGAGAGCACGGCCGCGCTCGAGATCGCCTTCGCGGCCGCGAAGGGCTCGCGCATCGGCAGCACGTAGCAGGTGGTCATGAAGCGGAGCCGCGCCGTGACCTGCGCGAGCGCGGCGCACTGGATCAGCGGGTCCGGGATGATCGTCTTCGCGTTCTCCCAGCGCTTCTGATCGACCGTGTAGGGATAGGGCGACTCGATCTTCTCGGGCGTGACGAAGTGGTCCCCGCTCGTCACACCACTGAAGCCGGCCTGCTCGGCGAGCCGCGCAAAGGGGACGAGCTGCTCGACTTCGCAGTGCGCGATCGCCTGCCAGTACTCCATGGCCGCGATTCTACCCGCGCCGCGCGCGCGCGCGGCGCCATTCCCAGGGCGGGACCCGCTCGCGCGCGGGCAGGCTCCAGAGCCCGCGGCGCGCGCGCCGCGCGCCCTCTTCGAGCTGGATCAGGACGGGGTCCTGCGAGAAGCGCCGGTAGACCCAGACGTGGCCCTCGCGCACGAGCTCGCAGCCGACGCAGACGTCGTCCGCGTAGACCTCGCCGACCGTGCGGCCGTAGCGGTCGCGATCGACCTCGATCACGCGCACGAGCTTGTGGAGCACGCGCCGCGCGAGCTCCTTGCGCGCGCGCTGATTCCAGGGCTGCCCGCGCTCGGGCGCGTCGATGCCCGCGATGCGGATCCGAAGCGGCTCGGGGCTGCGCTCGAGCAGCAGCTCGAGGCTGTCGCCGTCGGCGACCCTGACGACGCGGCCCTCGAGCACCTCGCGCGAGCGCGCCGAGAGCGGCGCCGCCGAGAGCGCGAGCGCGGCCGCGGCGAGCAGCAGCAGGGCCCGCGCGCGAGCGCGCGCGGCGCTCCGCCATTCGAGACCGAACTGCATGGGGGCTCCGCCTGCTCAGACCACGCGGCCGCGCCGCGCCTCGCGGTACACGCCGCCTTCGACGATCGGCGCGCCCGCGACGTAGACCGCCTCGATGCCGACCGCGTCGCGCAGGTAGCGGCGCGCGCCGCCTGGCACGTCGCGGACGTAGCTCTCGCGGCCGGGCGCGATCGTCGCGGGGTCGAAGACGACGAGATCCGCGCTGCGCCCGACCGCGAGCCGGCCCACGTCGCGCAGGCCGAAGAGCTCGGCCGGCTGGCCCGTGAGGCGCCAGACCGCGTCCTCGAGCGAGAAGTCGCCGCGCTCGCGAACGAAGGTCGCGAGCAGCTCGCTGGTGTCCCCCGCGCCGCAGAACTGCGAGACGTGCGCGCCGCCGTCGGACGCGCCGACGAGGATGTTCGGGTGCGCGAGGATCCGGGCGGTCACCGCGGGATCGTCCTGCATCATCCCGACGATGCGGAACTCGGTGCGCAGCTCGTCCGCGAGCGCGATCTCGAGCAGCGCGTCGACCGTCGTGCAGCCGCGCTCGCGCGCGATCTCCGGGAGCGTGCGGCCGCGCAGGCGCTGGTTCTCGGGCGCGAAGCACTCCCCGACCGACGCGCGGTCGAGGAAGAGCGAGAGCATCGGCAGGCCCTCTTCGATGAGCTTCGGGCGGCGCGCGGGATCGGCGAGCAGCGCTGCGCGCTCGGCGACCGGACGGCGCATGATCTCGGCCCAGCTCGGCAGCAGCAGGAACGTGAAGAACTGCTCCTCGAGGCGCAGGTTCGTGTCGAAGCTGCGCGGCGTGGTCTGGCCGTAGACGCGGCCGCCCCTCGCGTTCTCGTCCGCGATCCAGCCGAGCGTCTGCTCGAGCAGGGCCTGCGCGCCCGGGAACAGGATCACGGGCTGCAGCGTCGCGACGATCCCGCTCTCGCGCGAGATCGTCCCGAGCTCCTCGATGCAGGCCCGGATGCCGGCGGCGCCCGTCGAGGGAATCACGTTCTCGAGCAGCTGCCCCCCCGCTGCGACGGCGGCCACCGCGAGCGCGATCTTCTCGCGCAGGTCGGCATAGCGGCTCGGCACCGGGCGCAGGCGCTCGTCGACGTCGAGGTCCGAGAGCGAGAGGCCGCGCGCGCCCGCGCGCACCGCCTCGCCGAGCAGCGCGCACATCCGGGCGATCTCGGCGTCGCTCGCCGCGCGCTGCTGGGAGGCCTGGCCCATCGCGTAGAGGCGCAGCGTCGAGTGGCCGACGAGCGGGATCAGATTGACCGAGAGCCTCGGCCGCAGGAAGTCGAGGTACTGCGCGAAGGACTCCCAGCTGAAGGGAACGCCCGCCGCGAAGCTCGGCGCGCCGATGTCCTCGATCGTCTGGAACATGCCGACCACGCGCTCGGGGCCATCGCCGCGCACCGGCGCGAGCGAGAGCGAGCAGTTGCCGGTCAGCACGCTGGTCACGCCGTGCAGCGGCGAGGGCGTCGCGAGCCCGTCCCAGCAGAGCTGCGCGTCGTAGTGCGTGTGGATGTCGAGGAAGCCGGGCGCGACGGCCCGGCCGCGCGCGTCGAGCTCGCGCTCGCCGCGGCCGAGGGCCACCCCGATCGCGGCGATCCGGCCGTCGCGCACTCCGACGTCCGCGGGCCGCCGCGGCGCGCGCGTGCCGTCGACGACCTCGCCGCCGCGGATCACGAGATCGAAGGGCGGGCGCGCGCTCGCGCTCATCGCAGCTCCTCCCGGAACGGGCTCCCGGACCCGGCAGCCCCTGCGCCGCGCTCGCCGCGCACCGGCGGAAGAGCGAGGGCGTCTCCGGCTGCGGGCGCCCCTCCCATTAACACGGCCGGCCCGCCGCGCGCAACGCCGCGCGCGGGTTCCGGACCACGCGGGCGGCGGCGCGTGCTAGAAGGATGGCGGTCGCCGGCCGCGCGCGTGGGCGCGAGCCCGCCGTCGCCCGCGGAGCCCTCCGCGCCCGAGACCCTGCTGGAGACCGCGTCATGAGCCAGGCCGAGCTCGCGCTGCTGCTCGACGAGCGCGCGATCGCGCGCGCGATCCACGGCTTCGCGCGCGCGATGGACGAGCGCGACTGGAGCGCGCTCGAGCGCGTGCTGCGCGAGGACGCCACGGCCGACCTCGGCACCGGCCTGCTCGAGGGCCGCGCCGCGATCGTCGCGCAGATGCGCTCCTTTCTCGACGCCTGCGGTCCGACGCAGCACCTGATCGGCAATCTGCAGGTCGAGGTCGCTGGCGGCGAGGCGAGCAGCCGCTGCTATGTGAGCGACCTGCACAAGGGGGCCGGCGAGCGATCCGAGCTCGTCTTCTCGACGCTCGGCGAGTACCACGACCGCTGGCGCCGCGAGGGCCCGCACTGGTGGCTGGTCCACCGCAGCAAGCTCACGCGCGCGATGCTGGGCTCGCTCGAGGTGCTCGGCCCGGGCCCGCCCGGGTGGCGGGCGCGCTGAGCCCGCAGCTGCGCGCGAGCCGGAAGGAGGCGGTCATGCTGGCAGGACGCGTCGCGATCGTGACGGGCGCGAGCCGCGGGATCGGCGCGGGGATCGCGCAGCGCCTCGCGGCCGAGGGCGCGGCCGTAGCCCTCACCGCGCGCACGCTCGAGCCCAGGCCCGGGCTGCCGGGCACGCTGCGCGAGGTCGAGGACGCGATCGCGCGGAGCGGCGGGCGCTGCATCGCGATCCCGGCCGACCTCGCGCTGCCCGCGAGCCGCGCGCAGATCGTCGCGGAGACCGAGGCGGTGCTCGGCCCGGTCGACATCCTCGTGAACAACGCCGCGCGCGCGTTCTACGAGCCCGCCGCCGCGATCTCGGACAAGCGCCTGCGCCTCTCCTTCGAGCTCAACCTCTTCGCGGGCTGGGAGCTCGCCCAGCGCGTGATCCCGGGCATGCGCGCGCGCGGGCGCGGCTGGATCCTCAACATCTCGTCGACCACCGCGCGCCGGCCGCCGGGCCCGCCCTTTCCCGACTTCGATCTCACGCACGGCGTCACCAGCTATGCCGCGACCAAGGCCGCGCTCGACCGCATGAGCGTCGGGCTCGCCGCGGAGCTCCACGCCGCGGGCATCGCGGTCAATTCGCTCGCGCCGGTCGGCGCGGTGCGCACCGAGGCCGCGCTGCAGCTCGGCGTGATCCCGGACGATCCCGCGAGCAGCGAGCCGCTCGAGTGGATGGTCGAGGCCGCGCTCGCGCTCTGCAGCGGCGACCCGGCGACGCTCACGGGCCGCGTCGTCACGAGCGGCGGCCTGCTCGCCGAGCTCGGGCGCGCCGTGCGCACGCTCGACGGCCGCGCCGAGCTCGCGGCAGAGGCGCGGCGCTAGCGGCAGCTTGCCCCGGCCCACAGCCGAGGAACCCACCGCGCCCGAGCGCTGCGGCCCCCGCGGCCCGCCGATTCGCGGCGGCGGCGAAGCGGAAGGGCCAGGTCGGCGGCGCTCCCGAGCTCTTCGCGAAGGTGGTGCCCGACTGCGTCTGCCTCGGCAAGCGCGCGCCGCAGGACAGCGGCAGCTGGCTGCGCGCGCTCGAGCGCGACGACGCGGCGCCCGCCGACGATCCGATCCGCGCGATCGAGCCCGAGGGCGTGCGCTGCGAGAGCGGGGCGCGGCGGCGTGAAGCGCGTCGAGCTCTGGGGCGACGAGCCGGAGGCCCCTCTCGGGACCGCGCTCCCGGTCGAGATCCGCTAGTCCGCCGCGTGCGGGGAGGCGCGGAGGGCGGGCTCCTCGCGGCGGGTCGGGGCGACCGGCTCCTCGCTCCGGCTGCGCCGCAACCACGCGGGGCTCGCAGATCGGGGGGGCCGGGACGGGTCGGCCTCTGCGCAGGCGGCTCGCCACGCGGCATAGCGTGCTCGCCTCCGCGAGGACCCGGTCGCCCCGACCCCGGCGGCCGCGCACCTCGCGTGGTTAGGGCGAGCTCCCCTGCGCGGCGGAGCAGCGCTGGGTCGCGAGGCGGCGCACGCGCAGCGGCTCGGGCTCGCGCAGCGTGCCCGGGCGGCCGCCGCGGGTGTCGATCCGGTGCGGCTCGAAGTCGAGCGAGAGCTCGCGGTAGCGCCGCGCCGGATCCGGCTCGCCCGCCGCGAGCGCGCGGCAGAGCCAGCCGAGGTAGACCCGGCTGCGCAGCTCGACGCCCTGCGGCAGCGAGATGTGCTTCTCGAGGTAGGACTTGAAGCGGTAGCGGTTCGAGAAGCGCTCGAGCATCGGGGTCGGCGCAGCGCCCGGAACGCTCAGCACGAGCTCCTCGCCGCCCCCGCCGGCGCGCCTCCCGCGCACCGCGAAGCTCGGATCCCAGGGCGGCGGCGCGGGGCCGTACATGCCCCACCTCTGGACCGTGCCGGTCAGCGAGAAGAGCGCGCCCGAGATCCCCGGCACACGCAGGAGGCCCGCCGCGTCGAGGTTCGCGAGCGTCACCGCGGCGAGCAGCAGCGCGGCCGCGGCCTGGCCCGCGCGCGCGGCGAGCGCGCGCGCGGGCGGCGCGGGCGCGCGGGCTTCCGCGCGCTCGGGGTCGCGCGCCCCGGATCGCAGGCCGATCCCGAGGCGATCCCAGACGGCCGCGGGCAGGAAGGGCAGCGTCGTCAGGCTCGCGCACCACGGGAACAGGTTGAGCTCGATGCCGAGGCCGAGGCCCAGCATCAGGCCGCAGAAGCCGAGCATCCCGAGCGCGCGCAGCGGCGCGGTCGCGAGTGGCGAGAAGAGGAGCAGCGGCCCCGCGAGCTCGAAGCCGACCGTCGCGAACGCGAGCCCGCGCAGGAGCTCGGGGAAGCCGAGCAGCCAGTCCCCCGCGAGGCCCTTCCAGTAGTCCTGCGAGAGCGCGATCTGCACTGCGCTGCCGGTCTCGCGCCAGACGGGGTCGGACTTCGCGAGCCCCGCGCCCGCGAAGACGAAGGCGAACTGGAGCAGCAGGCCCGCGGACGCGAAGGAGAGGATCGGCGCGTTCGCGCGATCCGCGCCCTCGGGCGCCTCGGGTCTCCGCGCGCGCGCAGCGCGGCGCGCGTCGAGCGAGGCGCGCGCACCGAGCGGCAGGAACACGCCCCAGAGCAGCAGCGCGCGCAGGATCAGGTCGCCGCCATCCGCGCCGAGCAGGTTGCGCTCCTGCATCGAGGTCGTGAGCCAGAGCGCGGCGAGCGTCGCCGCGCGCGTGTGCCAGCCGAGCAGCAGGGCGGCCGCCGCGACCAGCGCGAGCCACCAGAGTCCGAGCGCCAGGCCCGGCGCTCCCGAGAGGCGGTGCAGCTCGAAGAGCGGGCTCGTGGCGCCGGCGAGCGCGCGCGGGAAGTAGCCCGCGTCCGAGAGGTCGGCGTAGAGGAAGCTCCAGCGCTGGGCGAGGTCGACGAGCAGCAGCGCCGCGAGCGCGGCGCGGAAGAGCGCGAGGCTGCGCGGGTCGATCCCGAAGAGCCTGCGCAGCACCCGCCCTCCCCTCGCTCTGCGCGCCAGGCCGGGCAGCGCGCGCCGGCCGGAAGGACTAGCGGCGCGCGGGCACCGAGAGCGACGCCGTCCGGGTGTCGCGGCCGGAGCGCAGCAGCGTTCCGGGGAGCAGGCCGGTCGCGCGGCCCTGCTGCACGATCGTGCGCCCGTTCACGAGCACGCGCTCGACGCCGAGCGCGTCCGCGGTCATGCGCTTCGCGCCGCCCGGGAGATCGCTCTCGAAGTGCACCGGGCCGTTGCCGACGCGCGCGGGATCGAAGAGCACGACGTCCGCGCAGGCTCCCGCGCGAAGCGATCCGCGGTCCCTGAGCCCGAAGAGCTCCGCGGGCGCCTCGGTCATGAGCTGCACCGCGCGCTCGAGCGAGACGAGCTTGCGGCCGCGCAGGCAGTCGGCGAGGAAGGCCGTCGTGTAGGGCGCGCCGCACATGCGGTCGAGGTGCGCGCCCGCGTCCGAGCCGCCGATCAGCACGTGCGGGTCGTCCCAGGCCTGCGTGCGCAGCTGCCAGCTGCGCGGGTCGTCGTCGGGCAGCACGGGCCAGAGCACGGTCGCGAGCTCGTCCTCGAGCACGGCGTCGACGAGCGCATCGAAGGGCGCGACGCCGCGCTCGCGCGCGATCTCGCCGACGAGGCGGCCCGAGAGGCCCGCGTTCGCGGGCGCGAAGGTCTCGCCGATCTCGAAGCGCTCGAAGTCGGCGAGGCGCGCGAAGACCCCCGCGTCGGGCGAGCGCGCGCCCGCGAGCATGCGCGCGCGCACCGCGGGATCCCGCAGCTGCCGCATGCGCTCGGGCAGCGGCAGCGCGAGGATCTCGCCCCAGCCCGGCAGCCGGAAGAGAGGCGAGTAGGTCAGGAAGGAGAGCGCGATGCGCACGAGCACCGGCATCGTGAGCGCGACCACGCGCGCGCCGCGCGCGGCGCCCGCGCTGCCGGCCGCGAGCTGCTGCGCATAGCGCTCGGGCTCCTTCGCATCGATCGTGAGCACGTTCCAGTTGAGCGGGCGCTGGGCGGCGAGCGAGAGCTCGGCCATGAAGTCGATCTCGTCGGCGCGGAAGCCCTTGAGGCAGCCGTCCGTGATGTACTCGAGGCTCGTGCCCGGGTGGCGCGCGACCTCGCGGCAGAGGGCCAAAAGCTCCTCGGGCCGCGCCACGCGCGAGGGCACCGGCCGGCCCTCGCCGTCGTCGTGCGTGTAGGAGCGCGAGCTCGAGAGCCCGAGGCCGCCCGCCGCGAGCGACTCGCCGAGCAGCCGGCGCATCGCCTCGATCTGCTCGGCGCTCGCCGCGGCCTCGGTCGCGCCGTCGCCCATCACGCTGCGGCGCAGCGCGCAGTGGCCGACCAGGAAGCCCGCGTTCACGCCGATCCGGCCGTCGAGGCGCGCGAGGTAGTCGCCGAAGCCCTTCCAGGCGAAATCGAGTCCGCGCTCGAGCGCCTCGAGCGGCATGCCCTCCACGACCGCGAGCATGCGCCGGATGTAGTCCGCGTCCGCGGGGCTGCCCGAGAGCGGCGCGAGCGTGAAGCCGCAGTTGCCCGCGATCACGCTCGTCACCCCGTGCTGGTTCGAGGGCGCCGCGAAGGGGTCCCAGAAGAGCTGGGCGTCGTAGTGCGTGTGCGGATCGATGAAGCCCGGCGCGACCACGAGGCCGTCGGCGTCGATCTGCTGCTCGGCCGCTTCGTCGAGCGCGCCGACCTGCGCGATGCGGCCCGCGCGGATGCCGACGTCCGCGCGCCGCGCGGGCGCGCCGCTGCCGTCGACCACGAGGCCCCCGCGGATGGCGATGTCGAGCATGCTGTCCTCCCCGGCTCGCGTGAGCGCTGCGGCCCTACCTTAGCCGCGAGCCGCCGCGCGCGGGGGCCGATTCGGAGCCCGAGGCGCCCCTGCGGCGGCCGCCGCGGCCCCGGGCGCCGCGCGCTGCGCGCAGGGCGCTAGAGCGGCCGGCTGAAGCGCCGCCGCACGCCCTCGCGGCGGCCCTCGATCGCGCGCGCGCGCTCCTCGGGCGAGACGCGCGGCGTCTCGGAGGGCAGCGCGCCGCGCAGCTCCGCGAGCGGGACGACGCGCGTCTTCGGGATCGGGGTGCTCTCGGCGAGGTTCCAGCGGTAGATCATCGAGCCCTCGAGATGGCCGGCCGGGTCGAGCCAGTTCGGCACGCCGGGATCCGCGAGCGAGACGACGCCGCGGAACACGCCGTCGGCGTCGAGGCGCGCCTGGTGGCCGTTCAGGCTCGACTGGTGATTCGCGTAGTCGAGCGACTCGAGCCAGAAGTTGCAGAGGTCGAAGCTCCAGTACAGCGCGCGCGGCGGCGCGACCTCGAGGATCAGCGCCTCGTCGCGCGCGATCCGGAAGTGCGCGGTGCCCGCGCGCTGGTGCTTCTGCGCGCCCATCGCCTCGCCGCCGAAGGCCTGCTCGGGAAAGCGGTTCAGGAAGCGCTCGCGCTGCGCGAGCGCGGTCTCGAGCCAGAGCGCGAGGTTCGCCTCGACGTTCGTCGCGACCGCGTCGAGGCGCCTGGCCCAGAAGCCCGCATCCGGATGGCCCGTCGGCGCGCGCAGCGGCGGTCCGCCGACGCGGTCGATCCAGAGCGACGCGGGCGCCTCGCGCTCCCAGTCGTAGAAGAACTGCCGGATCCAGAGCGTGTCGACCTCGGGCGCGAGCGGGATCCAGTTGCGCGCGCCCGCCGGGCGCTCGGGGCCGAGCGCGATCTCGAAGCTGCCGTCGGGAGCGATCTGCCACTCGCCGGCGTGGCCGTTGTGGAGCGAGCGGATGCTGCCCATCAGCTGCAGCCCGAGGAAGTGCACGCTGCCGCGGCGGCCGCGGATCCGGTAGTGGTTCGCGCCGCGGATCGCGCAGAACGCGTAGAGCGCGTCCGGGCAGTCCCAGCCGATCTTGTTGCGGCGCGTGAGCCAGGCGATCCGCGGCCGGTCGGGATCGTGCTCCTCGATCGCGACGTCGAAGGCATTGCGCAGCAGCATCGCGAGGTAGCGCTGCGCGTCGGCGCGGTCGATCTCGCTCGCGGGCACCTCGGACCCGCTGATGCGCTGCGAGAGCCGCGCGATGCGCTCGCCGAAGCGCTGCCAGGCGCGGCCGTCGATCGCCTCCTCCGCGCTGCCCCGCCCCCACTCTTCGCCGCGCAGCAGATTCGTGACGAGCCAGCGGTCGTCCTTCATCAGCCCGGCGCCGAGCGCGGCGTCTTCGGGGGATCTCTCCGGCATTCAGGCCTCCAGTCGGATCTCGAAGCGATCCGTGTAGTCGCGGAAGGCCGCGCGGATCGCGGCGAGATCGAGGCCGAACTCCTCCGGCACCGGCGCGTGCGCGCCGTGGCGGCCCTGCGGGTTGCGAGCGCTCCACGCGCGCATGCGCGCCTCGGCCTCGGCCGTGAAGGGCAGCGCGAGCCTCTCGTAGAGCGCGGCGAGCGCCGCGAGCGGCGCTGCGACGAGCTCGTGCATGTGCACGTCCGCGAAGGCCGCGTCCCCGACCTCGTCGCGATGCGCGAGCGCGCGCCGCATGCTCTCGGACCAGAGTGCCAGCTGCGCGCGGCCGAGCGCGACGCGGTCGACCTCCTCGCAGAAGGCGCTGCGCACGGTCGCGATCAGGCTGCAGACCGAGGGCAGCACCTTCGCGGGGTCGCGGTGGGTCCAGATCCACTTCAGGTCCGGATACACCGCGCGCACCGCGGGCAGGTTCGCGAGATCCGGCGGGTTCTTGAGGTTCCAGCGCGCGGGCGGGCAGCGCCACTGCAGGAGCTTCAGCACGCGCCGGTGGTGGCGATAGGCCGGGCGCATGTCGCAGGCGAGCCACCACGCGGTGTAGCTCGGCAGCTCGGCCTGCCCCTCGAAATGCTGGGTGCGGAAGTGCATGCCGAGCAGGTCCTGGTTCTCGGTCGGGCTCACGCCGGTGTCGTCGTGCATCTTCGCGAGCTCGGGTGCGAGCGCCTTGATCGCGGCGAGGCCCGCATCCGCGACCGCGATGCGCGGGTCGCTGTGCTGCGTGGCCGCCTCGGGCGGCGGCGTCGGCTGGGCCGACTCCCAGGAGCGCAGCGAGCGCGCGGCCGGATCGGCCGCGAGCAGGTTCGAGAGCGCGGTCGTGCCGGTGCGCGGGAGGCCCGTGACCCAGACCGGCGCCTCGATCGCCAGCGCCTCGAGCTCGGGGTGGCGCCGGTACCAGTCCTCGATCCGGAGCCGCTGGCAGAGGTAGCCGTGGATCTGCGCCCGCCAGGCCTCGCGCCCGAGCGGCGAGAGGCGCGCGCGCGGCAGCGCCTCGCAGAGGACCTCGAGGCCCTCGCGGAAGCTCGGGTCGCCGAAGTCGTCGAGCCGAGTCTCGCTGCGCGCCGCGCGCAGCAGCCGCTCCGGCTCGAAGCCGCTCATGCGGGGCAGGCGAGGTAGCCGCCGTCGATCGGGAGCACCGCGCCCGTGACGTAGCGCGCCTCGTCCGAGGCCAGGTAGACGCAGCCCTGCGCGATGTCGTCGGGCACGCCGAAGTAGGGCAGCGGGATGATCCGGGTCAGGTAGTCGCGCTGGCCCGGCGCGGCGAGCTGCTCGTCGGTGATCTCGCCCGTCTCGATGAAGCCGGTCGAGATCGCGTTGACGCGGATCCGCTGCTTCGCGTAGCCGACCGCGAGCGAGCGCGTGAGCGCGTTCATCGCGCCCTTGCTCGCGGTGTAGGCGTCCATCTGCGGCGCGCCCTTGACCGCGACGCCCGAGGAGATGTTGATGATCGAGGCTCCGCCCGCGCGCGCGAGCGCCGGCAGCGCGTGCTTGCAGCACCAGAAGAGCCCCCAGACGTTGGTCTGGAGCGATTCCTGCATCACCGCGTTCTGGATCTCGCCGAGCAGCGTGTCGCCGCGCTCGGGCAAGCCCACGAGGTGCGTCGCGGCGGCGTTGTTCACGAGCGTCGTGAGCGAGCCGTAGCGCTCGAGCGCCGCCTCGACCGCGCGCACGACGTCGGCCTCGACGCCGATGTCCGTCTTGACGAAGAGCGCCTGGCCGCCCTCCGAGAGGATCTCCGCCTCGACCTGCAGGCCGAGCTCGGGCGTGCGCCCCGCGACGACCACGCGCGCGCCCTCGCGCGCGAAGACGCGCGCGACGCCGCGGCCGATGCCCTTGGTGGCACCCGTGACGAGCGCGACCTTGCCCTCGAGCCTGTTGCCGCGCGGCATCTGCATCTCCCCCTGCGGCGCGGTATCTGCATCTCCCCCTGCGCCGTGCGCGCATTCTACCCGGCGTTGACTCGCGCGCGGCCTTCCCCGTAGGCTGCGGGCGTGGCGACACCCTCCCCGGTTGCGATCGGCGTGCTCGACGACACTCCCGGCGGCATCCAGCCGAAGCTGCTCGCGCGCGCCTTCGAGCTCGTCTTCGCGGAGCTCGCGCGCGCGGGGCGCTGCGACCGCTCCTTCGAGCTTCTCGTCGAGCGCGCCGAGGGACTGCCCTGGGGCACCGCGCACGCGGTCGAGAAGGCGCACGCGGCGCTCGCCGCGCGCGGCGCGCTCGTGATCGTCGGGCCCGCGATCGGAGACAACGCGCTCGTCGCGACTCCCTGCGCCGATGCGAGCCGCATCCCGACGCTGAACTTCGCGGGCACCGAGGAGGCGCGCAGCGAGTTCATGTTCCAGCTGCAGGTCGGCTCGCACGAGGAGGAGCCGCTGCTGCTCGCGCGCCAGCTCGTGGCCCGCGCGGCTGCGCGCTGTGCGCTCGTCTTCGAGCGCAGTGCGATCGGAGCGCGCTATGCGGCCTTCTTCGACGACGCCTGCAGCTGCCTGGGCCTCGCCCAGGTCGCGCGCGTCGGCGTGAGCGCGGGCGCGACCGATCTCGCGCCCGCGGCCGAGGCCGCGCTCGGCGCGCAGCCGGACGCGCTGGTCTACCTGGGTCTCGGCGCGGGCCTCGGCGCGCTGCGCGCGGAGCTCGCGCGGCGCGGCGCCGGCCCGCCGCTCTACGCGAACTCGAGCGGGATGTTCGGCTGGGTCGCGCCCGAGCGCGCGCGCGAGCTCGACGGCGTGTGCTACGTGGACGTCGTGTCGGAGGGCAACCCGGTCCTCGGCGACGCGCTGAAGAGCCTCGGCATCGCCTTCGACCAGGGCCCGATGGCCGCGATGTACCTCGATCTCGCGCGCCTCGCCGCGGAGGGCATCGCGCGCGCGCCGGTGCTGACCTCGGCGGGGGTCCGGGCCGGCCTCGAGCGGATCAAGGCGCTGCCCGCGGCCCTCGGCCGCGCGGGAACCCAGATGGGCTTCGGGCACTGCGAGCGCTCGGCCTACAAGGGCGACTACCTCGTGCTGCGGCGCTGGGAGGGCGGCCGCTCGCGCGAGCTCGCGTAGCGCGCGCCCCGGCCGCGCCGGCTACGCTGCGCCGGATGCCGCCCGCCGCCCGCTCGCTCCGCCTGTGCCTCGCACTGCTCCTCGCCGCGGCGAGCGCAGCGTCCGCGGATCTCGCGAGCGGCGATCGCGCGCCCGATTTCGAGCTGCAGGGCACGGACGGCCGCCGCTACGCGCTCTCCGATTTCGCGGGCCGCCGCGAGCTCGTGCTCGCGTGGTTCCCGAAGGCCTTCACACCCGGTTGAACCCGCGAGCTCGAGGCGCTGCGTGACAGCGCCGAGGCGCTCGGCCGCTTCGAGGCCGCCGTCTTCATGGTCAGCCTCGACGACGCGGAGCGGAACCGCGCCTTCGCGGAATCGCTGAACGCGGGGCTGACGCTGCTCTCCGATCCCGAGGGCCGCGCCGCGAGCGCATACGGGGTGACCGCGCTGGGCGGCCTGTACGCGCGGCGCTGGACCTTCTACATCGATCGCGAGGGTGTGATCCGCGCGATCGACAAGGACGTGCGCGTCGAGAGCGCGGGCCAGGACATCGCCGCGAAGCTCTCCGAGCTCGGATTCCCGCGCCGCAGCGGGCGCCCGGAATCCCCGGAGGCCCGGAGCCGACCCGGGCCCGAGGCGCGCGAGCCGGGCGGGAGCGGGGCTCCGCGCTAGTTCTGCGGGCGCTGGCGCAGGCGCCTGCGCCGCGCGAGCGCGAGCGCGCCGACTCCCGCGAGCAAGAGCGCCGCCGCAGCCGGCTCCGGCACCACCGAGTAGGCCTGGTACTGCAGGAAGAAGGCCAGGCTCGGGAGCGGCCCGCGGAGCCGGATCTCGAAATCGACCGTCTGCGCGCTGCCCGCCGGGCCGGCGAGCGGCAGCGCGACGAAGAGATCCCCCTCGGAATCGCAGACCTTGCCGTTCGCGCGGTCGCCGACGAGCAGCGCCGCGCCGCTCAGATCGCCGGCGAAGCTGCTCGGCACGTAGTCGGCGTTCGCGAGGGCGAGCGAGCTCGGGATCGGGCAGCTCAGCCCGCCCGCGGGCGCCGAGCCGAGCCGCACCGAGGTGAAGACCAGGAGCGAGCGCGCGAAGCTGCCGCTCGGACCGCTGCCGGCGCCGCCGCCGCCGCTCGAGGGCAGCAGATCGCCGGCGCCGACCGTGTGGAAGGTGACCTCGGCGCTCACTCCGAGGATGCCGCCCTCGGCGTTCTGGAAGCGGCTCGCGTCGAAGCCCGTGAACTGCACGCGGTAGTCGCCCGCGCGCTCGGAGAGCTTCGAGAGCCTCGGATCGTCGAGGAAGAGGGCGGGATCCCCCGCGATCGCGGTCGCGGACGCGCTCCCGGATCCGAGCCCGAGCACCAGGAGCAGAGACCCCGCCAGGCGGGCGAGCCGCGGGCGGCGCCCGCGAAGCTGCGGACTCGACAAGACACACCTCCTCGAGGCCATGCGCCCCCTCAGGAAGTGGCAGCCGAGCGGCAGAAGTCGCACGCGCGCCGGCAACTTCGTGCAGGACCGGTCGCAACCGGTCCCAAGCCGCCGCAAGATCACGTAACTCGACGCTGGTTCTGGTAAATCTCCTGATACCCTGGCCGGGCCCGAGCGCGGATCGAATCCCCGCGGGTCCGAGCGCTGGGAGCAGAGGAGGTCTGCGATGGGGTCGAGATGGCCGCGAGGCATCGCCCTGGCGCTCGGGGCCCTCTGCCTCGGAGTCCTCGCGAGCCCCGTCGCGCGGCCCGCGCTCGCGGCCCCGACCGCGCGCGCCGGGCTCGACCCGCGCCTCGAGCGCGCTGCCGCCGCGCTGCGCCAGGGCGAGGTCGAGGCCGCGCTGCGCTCGCTCGAGGCGCTCCGCGCGGACGCCCCCGAGAACGCGCGCGCTCTCTCGCTCTACGCGCAGGCGCTGCTCGTCGCGGGCCGCTTCCGCGAGGCGGCCGACGCACTCGACCGCCTGCGCGAGCTCGATCCGCAGGCCGAGCGCCTCGACTACTTCCGCGGCCTCGCCGCCTATCGCCTCGAGGAATGGCCGCAGGCGCGCGGGCTGCTCGAGCGCGCGCTCGCGCAGCAGCCCGACTCCGGCGTGCTGCATCTGCTCCACGCGGTCGCGCTCCAGGAGACGGGCGAGCTCGGCGCGGCGGAGGCCGCGCTCGCGCGCGCCGTCGCGCTCGACCCGAAGCTCGCGGGCCAGGTCGACTACCGCCGCGGCATCAGCGCCGTGCGCGCCGGCAGGCTCGGAGCGGCGAGCCGCCACTTCGCGGGCGTCGAGCCCGCGCTGCCGGGCTCTGCGCTCGCGCGCTCGGCGGAGTCGTTCCAGGACTGGCTCGCCGGGAGCCGCGGCGGCCGCGCGCTCAGCGCGTCGGCCGGGCTCGGCAGCGGCTACGACTCGAACGTGAACCTCGCCGCCGACGACCAGGCGCTCGGCACGGACCGCGAGGACGCGGCGCTCGGAATCCTCGAGCTCGGCCTCGGCTACCGGCTGCTGCAGACCGAGAGCCTGCGCGTCGACCTCGGCCAGCGCGGCGGCTTCCGCTTCCACTTCGGCGAGTCGGACTTCGACCTCGCCGAGAGCCGCACGAGCGCGGGCGCCTCCTACCAGGCCCTGCCCTGGCTGCGCGCGAGCCTCGCCTACGCCTTCGAGTACCTGGCTGCGGACTACCAGACCTTCCGCCTGACGCACGTGGTCGAGCCCTCGCTGCGGATCGCGCCCTTCGAGGCCCATCCGACGCGGGTCTTCGTGCGCGTCGAGCCGCGCAGCTACGACGAGCGGCCGGCCAACCGCAACCTCGACCGCGACGGCATCGTCTACCGCGCGGGCTTCGACCAGACCTTCGCGCTGCCGGACTGGTGGGGCTTCGGCAGGAACTTCGTGCGGCTCGGCTACCAGCTGCGCGGCGAGACCGCCGACGGGCGCGACTTCGACTCGCTCGGCCACGTTCCCTCGCTCACGCTCGGCGTCGCGCTGCCGCTCGGCGCGCAGGCGGTCCTCGACCTCCGGAACGAGTGGCGCGGACACGCGAATCCGAGCTCGCTCTGCGCGCCCACGCCCTGCAGCGACGATCGCGACGACAGCATCACCGAGCTCTCGGCCGGACTGCGCAAGCGGCTCGGGCAGCAGCTCGACTTCGAGCTCGCCTATCGCCACGCGCGGAGGGAATCGGATGCAGCGGACTTCTTCGACTACCGGCGGCACATCGTCGAGTTCGTCGGCAGCGTGCGCTACTGAGAGGCAGAGCCACGCACCCCGAGCCAGCCAGCGGGCGCGCAGCACGGCCGGCGCCCCGCAGAGGAACCCATGAGCACGTCCCCCCGAAACCCCCAGCGCCCGCGCCGCGCGCCGCGCGCCGCGCTCGGCGCGCTCTGCCTGGGCCTCGCGGCGCCGGTCGCCGCGGCCGAGCCGATCGGACAGGTCGCGGCCGTCGAGGGCCAGGTCGATCTGCGCAGCTTCGCGGCGGCCGCCTCGGCCTGGCAGCCCGCCGCCCTCGACCAGGCGCTCGAGCTCGGCGACTGGATCCGCACGCAGCGCAACGCGCGCGCGCGGATCCTGCTGGCCAACGATTCCGTGCTCTCGGTCGACGAGGAGACCGAGCTCGGGCTCGACCAGGCGGTGGTCGGCGCGGCGGGCGGTCGCCCGCACCCGGTGATCCAGCAGGTCTCGGGTCAGGTGCTGACTGCGGTCGGCGAGGCCTTCGGCGGCCAGACGCGGCTCGAGGTCCACACCCCGACCGCGGTGCTCGGCGTCAAGGGCACCGTCTTCGAGGTCCGCGTGCGCCGGGAGACCTTGGCCTGTGTCTACCAGGGCAACGTCTCGGTGCGCAACGCGAACCCCGCGGTCAAGGGCGAGGAGCTGATCCCGGAGGGCTGGTGCCGCGAGGTGCACCGGGATCGCCCGCCCGGCCCGCCGCAGGCGCCGCCGCGCGACTTCCGCTCGGCCGGGCCCGGGCCCGAGGCGGGTCCGCTCGCGCCGCAGATCGATGCGCTGCTCTTCCCGCCCGGAGACGCCGCGGCCGGGGGACCCGGCGGCGGCCGGGGCAGTGGCCAGCGCGACCTCTTCGACTGGATCGCCGACGTCCCGCCGGTGGCGGCCGCGGCCGACGAGGGCGTCGAGCCCGACGGCGGACCGGGCGTCGAGCCCGCCTACGAGGACGCCCCCGACGCCGCGCTCGCGACGGGCGGGCTCTTGCCCGCGATCTCGGTCGGAGGCGGCGAAGCGCCCGGCCCGCCGCCCGGCGAGTAGTCGGCCCCGCGCGCCCCCCAGGCTCCGCGGCGTGAAGCCCGCGACCCGCAGCCATCTGGCCGGCCTGGCCTGCGTCGCCGCGACGCTCGCCGCGTTCGCGCTGCGCCCCCCGCTGCTCGAGCAGGGAGAGCTCGCGCTGCTCGACTGGCGCTTCCGGCTGCGCGGCGCGCGCGCGCCCGAGGCGCCGATCACGCTCGTCGCGGTCGACGCCGAGAGCATCGACGCGCTCGGGCGCTGGCCCTGGCGCCGCAGCCTGATCGCGCAGCTGATCGACCGGCTCTCGCAGGCGGGCGCCCGGGTGATCGGCCTCGACATGCTCTTCTCCGAGCCCGAGGAGCCCGCGGAGCGCGTTCCCCTCACGCGCGCGCGCGAGGCGCTCGCCGAGGCGCGCGCGCGCGATCCCGCGGCGCGCGGCGCGGAGCCCTTCGCGCGCGCGCTCGCGGAGATCGACGCGGCGATCGCCGCGGCCGACACCGATGCCGCGCTCGCGAGCGCGATCGAGCGCAGCGATCGCGTCGTGCTCGGCTACTTCTTCCGCACCGAGCAGAGCGCCGCCGCGGCTGCGCTGCCCGAGGCGCAGCGCGAGGCGCTGCGGC
>Ga0187893_10007113_pt1 | contig 18617 bp, 16 predicted proteins | sample MA1701074metaG_FD_139574 | JGI IMG/M metagenome (GOLD analysis project Ga0187893, IMG submission 139574) | White microbial mat communities from a basaltic lava cave in the Kipuka Kanohina Cave System on the Island of Hawaii, USA - MA170107-4 metaG ... | reverse complement strand
GCCTCGTCGGAGAAATCTGTGGGTCACTGATACGGTCGAATGGTGCCGGGAAACTCGGGCCCGCGTACCCGCTGCCGGATGGTGAGGGCTTCGGCTCTTTTTCCTAGCCAGTTGCCTTTCGAGTTTAACTTCCCCGGTAAACGCTACGCCGTCAGGCGCGAACGATTGGAGTTCGCCGACCTCCTGCCTCAGCTACTCGCCGCAACTCCCATCAACAAGAGGCGTTGACTCTCATCCTGTCAAGCCTGCAGTTCCGCGGGTAGCCGACAGACGAGCTTTACACCTATGGACATTCCAAAGGAGATTTGTTACCTTATTTGCAATGTCCAAAGGAAAGGCCGACGCAAACACCAAGTCGGAGATTCTCCAGGGCACGCTTGACCTGATGATTCTCAAAACGCTTCAGGCGATCGGTTCTCTCCACGGATTCGGCATTGCCCGCCGTCTGGAGCAGGTGAGCGAAGAGGTGCTTCGCCTGAATGAAGGCACGGTTTACACCTCGCTGTTGAGACTGCAGCAGAACGGCTGGATCGAGGCGGAGTGGGGCGCTTCGGAGAATAACCGTAAAGCGAAATTCTATTCGATTACCAGGAGCGGGTTGAAGCAGCTCGCGAAAGAGACGGAGAACTGGGAGAGGATATCAGGCGTGATCGGCCGCGTGCTGCGATTAGGGGGCCGGACTACATGAGAGTTGGGACGCTCCGGAACCTTTGGACCAGGCTGCGGCGGTCGCTTCGCGATAAGCCCCGCGATCAGGATTTCGTGACTGAGATAGAGGAACACGTCGCATTGCTGGCTGAGCGATTTCGACGGCAAGGCATGACGTCAAGCGATGCCGAATTGGCAGCACGGCGACAGTTTGGAAACGCGGCGTTGCTGGAAGAGGATCGCAGAACCATGTTCACTATACCCACTATCGACGAGTTGCGGGGCGATCTGATTTTTGCCGCACGCATGTTGAGGAAGAACCCAGGATTTACCGCAGCGGCGGTGTTGACGCTGGGTCTCGGCATTGGGGCGAACACGGCCATCTTCAGCCTTTGCAATGCGGTGCTTTTCCGGCCACTCCCTTATGCGGACCCGGACCGCGTCTTCGTGCTTTGGGAAACGATGGTTGCGAAGCCGATCACCGTGGCGCCGGCGAATTTCATCGACTGGCGCAACGCCAGCCAGTCGTTCAGCGAGATGGCCGCGGTGAATTCCAACGCGGGCTTCACGCTAGGGTCCCTCGATGAACCTGCGCGACTGGCGGGCGCCGGCGTATCGGCCAGTTTCTTCTCCTTGCTCGGAATCCAGTTTGCGCTCGGCCGCGGTTTTCTCCAGGATGAGGATCGGCCGGCGAATAGCCGCGTCGCCGTGCTGAGTCACCGTGTGTGGCAGGAACGGTTCGGCGCTGACCCGGGCATAACGGGAAAGACAATCAGGCTCAATGACGATACTTACAACGTAGTCGGAGTGCTGCCTGCGGACTTTCAGTTCGCCACGAACGCAGCGGACTTTCAGGCGCGCAGTCAGGTCGATATCTGGGTGCCGCTTGCCTTAAACCTGGAGAGACTGCAGCGCGGTACCCACCCCCTCCGGGTTGTTGCGAGGCTGAAGCCGGGCGTGACATTGTCTCAGGCACAGGCGGAGCTGAACGTTCTGGGGGCTAACCTGGCGCGCATGTATCCTGCCGACAACAAGGACAAGGGCATCATGGCGATTCCGATCGCGGAGCAGGTGACGGCGAATGTCCGTCTCGCGCTCCAGGCGCTGTTGAGCGCCGTGGGCCTGGTGCTGTTGATTGCCTGCGCCAATGTGGCGAATCTCCTGCTGAGCCGGGCAGCCGCGCGTCAGCGAGAGATGGCGGTGCGTGTTGCGCTGGGCGCCAGTCAGAGGCGTCTGGCGCAGCAATTGTTGACGGAAAGCATTCTCCTCGCTGTTCTAGGGGCGATTACGGGTTCGGGTCTTGCCCTCGCAGCGACTCGATTCGTAATTCCTCTTCTACCTGCCGACCTGTCACGCGCCTCCGGAATTGTCGTGGATGCGCGAATGCTGGTGTTCACTGTCGGCATATCGCTGTTTGCCGGGATTCTCTTCGGACTGGGGTCCTTGCTCGGAATCAAGCGAGTGAATCCCGGGGAGTCTCTGAAACAGACTAATCGAGTGGCCGGCGGAGGCCAGTCTGTCGTACGCAGTGTGCTCGCGGTATCGCAGATTTCCATCGCGACGATTCTTCTCATCGGCGCCGGTCTGATGGCGAAGAGCTTTTGGGCCCTTATGCACGTACCGCCTGGATTTCACACGGAGAGCATCCTCACGGCACGGCTGTCACTGCCCAAATCCCGGTATCCCGACAACCGCAGGGTCGCCGCTTTTGAACGGCAGGTGCTCGAAGGCCTGCATGGCAGAGCGGGAATTCAGTCCGCAGGCTTCGCCACATACCTCCCACTGAGCGGCTCCGATAACGGCTGGGCATTTTTTATCGAGAATCAACCGCCGCTGCCGGTGGGGACCTTCAATTTCGCAAAATACCGGCCGGTGAGTGAAGGGTATTTCGAAACGCTCGGAATTCCCTTATTGCGCGGCCGCCTCTTCACAGCCGCAGATGTGGCCGACTCGCCGTGGGTGGTTGTGATCAATGACTCGATGGCACGCCAGTACTGGGGATCGAAGAACCCGGTGGGAGAGCGGCTGCGTTTCAATGGGCCGCCTTGGCGCACAGTGATTGGCGTCGTCGGGGATGTGCGGCATCAGGGACTGGATGGCGAGCCGAGGCCGGAGATGTATATGCCCGTTGATCAAGCAGCCAATCTCGAGACCGGCCCCACCATCGTGGTGCGGACAGGACTCGATGCAAGAGCGGGCGCGGCAGCCGTTCGAGAAGTGATTTCGGCGATTGATCGCGAGTTTCCCGTCGACCGTATCGAGACCATGGAACAGGTGCTGTCGAGGTCAGTCGCGGAGCCACGTTTCCGTACGACAATTCTTGCGACGTTCTCGATTGTGGCGCTGCTGATGGCGTCGATAGGAATCTATGGGGTAATGAACTACCTGGTCATTCAGCGCACGCGGGAGTTTGGCATCCGTCTCAGCCTGGGCGCAACGCGGGGCGATCTGATGTACGTCGTCATCGGGCGGGCGGCGGGATTGACGGGCCTGGGGATCTGTCTGGGGCTCGGTGGAGCCGTCCTGCTTGTGCGATTTATTGCAAAGCTGCTGTTCCAAACACCTCCGCTGGATGGATGGACGTTTGCGGTGATTCCGATCGTGCTCGCGGTGGTGGCGTTGCTGGCAAGCTACCTGCCTGCGCGGCGGTCGACGCGGGTGGACCCGATGGTGGCACTGCGATATGAGTGATCCGGTGGCATTTCGAGCAAGCCCTGCGGGATCAACTTGGACTGCGTTTGTAGGAGAAGAAGGATCGAGTCGACTCGCTAACGGTGCGCCGGGCAGTATGACTCGGTGGTTGCCGCACAAGAATAAAGCCGCTAGGTAGATACGAAACCGGTCCGATGACCTGGCTGGCTTGCCACTATTCGGAATGGGATGCCACGCGACCACCGTGAGCTGACCCTCAATTACTTCCGAGCTCAAAAGCTGCTTTCCAGCGGCGTCGTCGAGGGTCTGAACAACAAAGCCAAAGTCACTATGAGAAAATCCTACGGTTTCCGCACCTTCCGCTGCCTCGAACTTGCGCTCTATCACTCACTTGGCAAGTTGCCCGAGCCGGAATCGACCCACGAATTCTTCTGACGAACCATTCTCGTATTCTTCAAAGTCGATCTGCCAAAGACCGTCGTCGCAACGATAGTGATTTCTGAACTCTCCCACGCTCCTATTCTTGAATTGCTCCCACCATTCGCTCAGAAACTTGCGGCCGCCTTCCTTACTCCAGCGGGATGCTTCGTGCCAGGGCATCTCCAGCCACTCGTGGACAAAATCCGCTGGAATCAAGGCTACCGGTGCGGTCCGTTCCATCGAAGTTGGGCCAATCTGATAGCTAAATACGGATCTGCGGAAGTACGCCAGCGCGAAAGTTGTTACCTCCACCTGGAACAGTGTCGGTGTCAAGCGAGAATTCATGGGTTCGCCAATGTGGGCAGAGCGGCCTTCATCCAGAATCTGTTCCGGCAACCTGCCGTCCGGCAACCGGAAGAGTTTCCAGGCGATGGTATGCCAACCTGACGTGCACCAAGACACGTGACCTAATGCGGCGAACAGCCGCGAGCCCTTGACATCGGGCGTGAGGTGCTGACTTGGTGCGAAAACGTTGTGTTCGGATTGCGGTTGCTAGAATGGCCACTCGATGAGATTCCACGAGACAAGGCTGCGCGTTCGCTACGCTGAAACCGACAAAATGGGGATTGTCTACCACGCCAACTATCTGATTTGGATGGAGGTGGGGCGTGTGGAATATTTCCGGGCAGCCGGACTTCGGTATCGAGATCTCGAAGCAGACTCAGACGTGCATCTGGCGGTTGTCGAGGCGACTTGCCGGTACGCAGCGCCCGCCCTGTATGACGACGAGGTGATCGTAAAGACCTCGATGGAGCTGGCCAATCGTAGGATGGTCATCTTTGAATACGAAATCCGAAACGCGGAATCGGAACAGATCCTCGCCACAGGCCGCACCAAGCACCTTGTCCTGGGGCGGGATCTCAAGCCCTGCAAGATGCCGGAACGCTACCGCCCGATCTTTGGGCTCTAACCTTACTCTGCCCTGCATTCTCACCGGCGCTTGACGACCAAGCGTCCACCCGAGCGACGGACGGTCCTGATGAATGCATTTGGCGGCAGAGAGGCGTCGAGACGAAATTGAGACCAGGTCTTTTGACCGCGAGATCCGCTCCCTACGGTCGCGTCTCGACGCTTGGTTTGTGAGAAACGCGGACTAGAGAGTCCGCAAGAATGCCAGGAGTGCTGCCTTCTCATCCGGTTTCAGCTTGAGTCCAAACTCGTGCCCGCGCACCGCGCGAGTGGTAACACCGTGCCCCTTAAACCCAGTGGGGATGTAGTCGTTCCGAAGCCGGGCCGGGTCGAACCAGTCTTCCAAGGTAGCGACGGAGCCATTGTGTTCCAGCGGCCCCCGGTACCAGACGCCTTTGAGTGACGGCACCTTGTAATAGCCAGTGCCCTTGCGGGTTGCCAAGGTGTAACGCGGATCGGTGCCGATCCGCCGATCCAGAACATCGAAACGCTCTTTGTGACCTGCCGGCGGATCGAAGCCATCCGCGGGAACGAGCTGGTTGTTGGTGTAAAGGGGCGGCGTATGGCAGGCGACGCAGCCCTCCCGCTCGAAGATCTTCTTTCCGCGTGCGGAGGCGGCGCCGGTCCGGTAGGGATTGGGCGGGGGACGGAGCGAGTAAAGGTAGAGCGCCAGAGCGTAGAGTTGCTCATCGCTGTAGCGGGTACGGTTGGCGGGCATTATTTGGGGCGGCGGCCCATCGCCGTAACGCGCTAAGCCATGCATGTCCTGCACCAGCGAGGAGTAGCGCATCAAATCGCCAATGCTGCGATGGCGCACCAAGCCCGTGTGATCCAGGTACCGGCGCTCCTGGACTCCGATCAGATCCGGAATCTGCGGCGGGATCAGCAGACTGGTATTGGCGCGGGCGTTGACGCCGGGCGGAATGGCTTCGCCGGCTCCGATCACCTCATCGAGCGACATCGTTCTCGCGCGCCGATTCGGATCGTCCGGCAGCCAGGGCATTTCAAATTGCCGTGCGAAGCCGCGGACCCGTTCGAGCACCTTGGCCGGATTACTTGCCTTGGCGGCTTGGCGCATCAGCCGGGCGCCCTGGCGATCCCCCGGATTGTTCCCCTGGGCTCCAGCCACGATCATTCCGTCTTGCATCACGCGCGTGTGGCAGGTATTGCATCCCATCGACCCCAACTCGACCTCGCCCTTTCGACGGATCACCCACCGCGCAAAGGGAACCGTGCCGTCCTTGCCGACCGGCATGCCCGTCGTATCGTAGAACGATGGATCCCGCAGATCAACTGCGCTAAACAGAACTGTGGTGTAGGAGGTTGGTGCGTTAAAGACCAGCTCGCCGGCATGGATCCAATCCTCGCGGGTCTTCAGTTTCGACGGCTCGAAGGCAATCTCGGGTTCCCGGCTCTTGAGCGACTCGAAGTAGCCGGCCGGCTCACGATTTGGATGATAGACCGCATAGCTCTTGTAGATAACGCGAGGATGGATCTGATAATAAGCATCCTCGGAGATGTGCACGGGAGAGTATTTGGGATTTGCCAGCGGTAATTCCAGGGAGGAGACGTCGGCGTCTGTCCAGGTCCTCGGGATGTTCGGTTGAGCGAGAAGGCCCGGGACCAGAACCAGGAGCAAGAACGCTTGCATTTCTCTATTGTCTAACGAGCCTGCTCGGCGAGGGGGCGTCACTTGTAACGGAACGTAAGATAGCTGTCACTATAGGGTATGGTCAAGAGAATCGCTTCTCCCAAAGTCTTCGGGCTCGCTGCCATCCTGGTAATGTTGCTCTGCTGGCAGTGCGCCTCCCGTCAAGGGCCTAAGGCACTTGGTCCAAGCGGAGTACGGCCGAGCGAACTTCTGGCTCAGAAGCCGCCGCAGCCCGCCCCCAAGCTCGCCGGCTCCGGCGATGCTGCGCGGCGGGCGGTTATCGAGTTCCTTGCCTGGGCTGGGGCTTCGACGCCACCCCAGCGAGAGGAAGCGCGCCGTGAGATCGCCGCCGCGGCTGGAAATCGCGACGTGGTGCAGGCATTGTGCGACGAGATCACCGCGGCGCGAACGACGGATCACAGCCGGGCGCTCCTAGGGCTCAGCGTCCTTGGTGAGATGCGCAGCCCGCATGCGCTGGCCTATCTCAAGGATTTCATTCACATCCCAATGCCCCCTCCGGGACGGTTGATCGAAGGCGAGGACCCCCAGCAGACCGCCCTCGCGACTCTACAAGGGAAAGCGGTAAGCGGCCTCGCCTATATGAACACCGCCGAGAGCAACACGGAAGTTTTTTGGGCGGTAGCGAAGCACGAATCACGGATTGTGCGTGCCGAAGCGATCCGCACCTATCTGGCGAATCACCAGAACTCCTCCGAGGCCAAGGCGACTTTGCGCAAGTATGTCCGTAAGGGCGAAGAGGTGTTCCTGGATCGGCCGAATCGCGACTCGGGCGATCGAGCGGAGATTTTCAACCGCAAACTGGATGAGTATTTGCGGGCTCACCCGGAACTGGCGCCTCCGGCTCCCGAGCGCGGATCGGGGGCCAGCGAGCCGGGCAAAGCCTACGACTTTAACAGAGCGCCACCGCGGTTCTGACTTGGATCCGGGTGCAAAGAAGGGAGGAAACAGGATGAAGACCGGAGTTATTTTAACTGGTGAGATTCTGGCACTCGCGATGCTCGGGACGCTCACGTATGGGCTCTGCTTGCAAACCGGCGCCAGCCAGGCGGACAGAGATCTGTGGAACACGCACGGCTGCTGGCAGGAATATTTTCTTTGGCAGTATCAAGCCTATGACATGAATGGAAACGATTGGAGCAACCGCGGCTGGAATGACGCCTGCAATGTCAACCTGGAGTATCCAAAACACTGGAACGCGGCGTATCTGGTGACGTATGGGCTAGTGGATAACAACGACCAATCGTTTCACGGCACGATAGACTATCGCGCGGCGGCAGAGGCGGCGAGCAGCAATTTCCACAATCACTTCATTCACCAGATCAGCGACGACAACAACTTCTTCGGCCAGTTCATCCCGCCGGACAAGCTGATCACAGATTGCCCGCTTTACGATCCTGCGGCCACCAATTCCAATCCGGCCTCGCGCGCTGGTGATTTCATGCACGAGAGCTGGCACGCATGGATGTTGAAGTACAACTGGAACAACGGCTCGGCGGGCGGTCACCGTCCGTGCAACAACAATCCCGATGGCAGTTGCACGCTAGGGGCCTGCAGCTTTAACGGATGCGATTACTTCTACTTCCATGGCGTGAGCAAGTATGTCTTTGGAGCGATGTGGGAGAACGACGGAACAGCCAACCGATTTCATTCGCCCAACCAGGTGCAGGTAGAGTTTCTGTGCGATGTTGCGGATCAGCCGCAATCTTGGGTCCCGAACACAGTTCGCTTGCGGGCGACTGCGGATGCCAATGCGCGATCGGCGGCGCGATTCATCAACGGACCCGGCTATTCGTGCGGGAGCTTTCGTCCCTGGTAGGTCACCGCAGTGGCGCTTGCGCCATCTGCCGGGCCCGCAGCTCTCTCCGCAAGATCTTCCCCGAAGGCGACTTCGGAATCGCGTCCACGAAATCCACCATTCGCACCTTCTTGTGCGGAGCAACTTGCCCGGCCACGTACTCCATCAATTCCTCTGCCGTCACCTCGCTCCGCTTTACAACAAACGCCTTGGGAAGCTCGCCCGCCTCGGCGTCGGAAACGCCGATCACCGCCGCATCGGCCACTGCCGGATGTTTCAGCAGCAGGGCTTCCAACTCGGCGGGCGCAACCTGCAAGCCTTTGAATTTGATCAGCTCCTTTACCCGATCTACCACGTACAGGAACCGGTTATCGTCGAAATAGCCGATATCACCGGTGTGCAGCCAGCCCTCCGGATCGATCATTGCCTCCGTGGCAGCTTTGTTGTTGTGATATCCCATCATGATTTGCGGACCGCGCACGCAGATTTCCCCTTCCTGCTTCACCCCGAGAGGTTCTCCCGTCATAACGTCCACGATCTTCACCTCCGAGTTCGGAACCGGACACGCCAATCCAGTTGGCGGAACGTGTGGCCATCCGGGCGGTGTGATCGCGATCGGCGTGCTGGTTTCGGTCATCCCATATCCTTGCCGCACAACGCACCCCAACCGGATCGTCACCGCTTTGGCGACTTCTTCAGCGACCGGTGCAGCCCCCACCAGAATGGTCTTGAGGCAAAGCTGGAATCGATCCACCATTGGATGCTTTGCCAGCGCTAGAAGGATCGGCGGCACAAGATAAGCGCGCGCGGTCCGGTAATCTTGCGACAAGCGCAGAAATATTTCCAGATCGAACCGCGCCAGTGTAATGATCGTAGCGCCGCTGCGCAGTCCGAGGTTCATGATCACGTGCTGCCCGAAAACGTGGAAGAACGGGAGCACGGCGATCACTGTTTCCCCCGGCTGCATCTCCTCGAGCGTGATCTGGCACCCCGACGAAACCAGGTTGGAGTGCGATAACATGACGCCCTTCGCCATACCCGTGGTGCCGGACGAATAGGGCAAGACCGCAAGATCCTTCTCTGGATCGATTCGAACCTCTGGCGGCGGGCCATCACTTTCCAGCAATGCCTGGAACGGCGTTGCCCCAGTCGCTTCACCAATGACGAAGATCTCCCGCACCCCCGCCTGCGCGGCCGCCTCCCGCGCCTTCCCGACAAACGCAGGAACCGTGAACAGGTATCGCGCCTGGCTGTCGTTCAACTGACGCGCCAGTTCTTCCACGGTGTAGAGGGGATTCACCGTCGTGACGACACCACCCGCCATCAGCACTCCGTGATAACCGATCGCGTACTCCGGCACGTTCGGCGCGTAGAAAGCCACTACCTCTCTCTTGACCAACCCACGCACCGCAAGTCCTTCCGCGACATGGCTCACCAGTCCAGGAAGCTGGGCATATGTGTAGGTGCGGCCCGAGCCGCCGTCAATCAGCGCCGGCAGGTCACCATAGGCGGGCGCATTTTCGAGGACCCACTGATGGAGCGGTATCCGGGGAATCTGCAAATCACGCAACGGGCTGCGCAGGATCATGGATAGTATTACGTCACGATCATCAGCGCGGATCTATTCGCGCTTCACCCAAACCGGCGAGGACCAGGCAACGTTGCCATCCTTCTGCTCCACGCGAACATAGTAGAAATGCTCGCCGCTTTGCGGGGCTGTCTCGCGGAATTTAAGGTCGTAAGTCGCGCCCGAGGGTTCCTGAGAGTAGACGATTCTGTTGTCCTTCACCACGACGACCTGCTTCAGTGGCGACGTGCCCACAATCCGCGCCGATATTTCCGGCAGTCCTCGACCTGCAATCGAATCCCCTTGCAAGTGCGTCTTCCCATCGAGCGTGATCTTGTAATCGAGCAGGATATTCGATGTTGCGGCGTACGTATGCCGTTTGCGCATTGCATCCAGCAATCCTTCCCGTGTTGAGTTCTCGGCGATCACGCAAGCGTAGGAAATGTGTGTGGACACATGATCCGAACTGGCTTGCACGCCGAGCTTGTATCCCTTCTCCCACGCTTTTGCGGCGTAACCCAGAGGCCGGTAGCCACCGGCCCACAATTCCGTGCGCTCCTCGGTAGGAGAGAGCGGGGCGCCTTCCTGCTCGGCGCTGGTTCGGGCGCCTTGGTAGATCTCGACGATGGGCTCGACGTCGGGATCGTTGTCCCGCCAGTCCGTACCCATGTTTGTATGGGAAGTATGTGACGTCGCGATGCCCCGATTTTTCTTGAGAAACGGGTACAGGATAGGGCCTGTGCTCGTGATGGCCTTCGCTTCTTCCGGCGCGATGTGCAGAATCGGCACACCCCGTTGCGCAAAGATCAGGTTCCGGTGGCCGTTCGGGTAGGGCAAGCTGCGTTCGGTGCCGAACAGAGCAGTGAAGAAGCCGGGGACCTGAAACATATCAGCGGACTTCTGAATGCGCCACCACGTGTAGTCGGAATCCTTCGGATTCGGGAAGCCGGATTGGTGATCCGTGACCGCCAGATAATCCATGGCTGCCGCGTCCATCGCATATCGGTAGGCGTCAAACAGCGTGCCGTCGCCCGCGCCGTCGGTCGAGATTTCGGTGTGACGATGCATATCGCCACGGTAGATCTTGTAGCTCTTGCCTTCGGCGGTGATGGTATAGTCTCGTAGCGCGCGCACCTGCTCCTTCTCGCGAGGCTCGTTGGGCCGCGAAGCAGGCGGCGCTCCACCGCGTGCGCCGAGCTCGGTACGAGCATCGCGGAAACTGCGTAGGCGCGCGATCATGACGTCGTGATTCCGGTGCGGTCCGGAAAAGTTGGCGCCCCCGAACTGGCGGTTGTCATTCACAAGAGCGGCCCAGACGTTGCCTTTGGTGTCGGCCGCCACCGCGATCTCACCTTCGTTGCGGCCAACCGATTCCGGCACGATCACCGGTTCGCTCCACCGGTCTCCATCGTAGGAAGTAGCAAGAACCTCCCACTTGCCTCCGGCGGCCCATAAGCTGGTCGGTAGCTTCGTGTTGGTTCGCGGGCGGAAGAACACCCACATGCGGCCTGCCGAGTCTTTCACCAAACGTGGAGTCTGTGTGAAGCGGCGAATCCCGATCGGAACCACTTCTTCGACGCGCTGTAGTGGCGTTAACCACTTGCCGTTGGCATAGACGGCGATCTGGATGCCGCGAGAGTCGTACAAACCCGTTCCACCACCCAACAGGAATCCGGTGTCCTTGCCCCAGTTCTCGCGCGACTCATCCCAGGCGACCCAGACCCGGTCCTCGGCATCGACGGCTAGTTGCGGATGCGCGTGGAATCGCGGAGAGCTCGTCACCGGAATCATCACGCCCGGTTTCCCGTTCCGGACCGGACGAAGGTAGATGTTGTAGCTCCCCTGCGCATAGCCATCCCATGCCACCCAAACAGTTCCGTCTTTGCTGACGGCCACAGCGGGATTCCAGTCGTTCGCGCGCACATCACGGCCTGGGTCGCTGAGATTCAATTCGGCGCCCCAACGGCCGCCCGAGAAGCTCTTCAGATAGATGTCGCCTCGGCCCTTTCGAAAGCTTTGCCACGCTACGTGAACATTCCGGCCATCGCCTGCGGTGCGATGAAAGATGTTGTTGGCATCGCCCTTCGTGAGAGTCTCAATGGCGCTTTCAGCCACGCGCGCCTTGAGCTGAAATCCTCCGGACTCCCGCTCACTCCAGACCACCATTGGCTTACCGTCGGTTACGGCCACTGCTGTCGCGAAGATGTCGCCGGTCTTTTCCGTTACCTCGCGCGCCGCACTCCACGAGGCATTGTCATAAGAGCGCAACAGGACACGGTCTTGCTGATTCTTGTAGGCGACCCAGGCGAGGTGAAGACGGTCGCCATCGGAGACCAACGAGGGCAGGTCATCCTCATATTCGGCAGTGGTGAGCCTGTCGACGACGGCGCTTCGATAGACTTCTACAGTCGCTGCCAGCGGAAAGATCCCCTCCGTTTCCGGCACGTCTTGCGGGCGGAACTTGAATTCGCCTGGAAGCAGCTTGACATGAAACACCGCCGCCGCAGGCGCGCGGAAGTAGATCGTAACGCCGCAGGTCTGCATCGGCGTGGCGAACGGCTGCGGCCTCTCGTTCGGATGCATGCCACCAGCAAATCGCCCCCATATGTAAGTTGAGCACTCCCATGCCGCCGGGGCCTTGACCCGCCCGTTTTCATCGAAGTGATAACCGGTGATTCTTTCGATCCTTCCGTGCGAGAGCGAGACGCTGCCATCCCACTTGGTTGGCTCGACGTCCTTGGCGCCGAAAATCAGAGTGATCGATTGGAGCTCATCAGACGGCGGCGTGGGCTGTGGCCGCGTGACCTGAGCTCCGGTCGGGCTGAACCAGTAGGAGAGACCAAGCAACGGAAGTGCCACTAACCATTTGCGCATTGGCTGATTATGACGCGCCTGATGATCGTTGTCGACCCCAGGTTTGTCACCTCAGGTTCATCCGTGCTCGTCAGTGATTCGCTCACCGGGTCCATTCTTCGAGTCCCTGAGTGGCGCACGCGGCCAGTGAATTGCAATCGAGAAATGCTGATGAGATATGCGCCCGCACTGGCACTCGCAATCTTGCTGGCTGCCCAGGAATACCAATTCGATGCACAACCGCGCCTCGTATTAGTGCCAGTAACCGTTACGGATGCGAAGGGGCGCGCCATTGACGGACTCGAGGCCTCAGATTTTCTGATCCTCGATAACGGGCGCCCGCAGAGGGCTGTGGTGGATACTTTCGTCACAGGTGTTGCTCCGATTGCACTGGTTATCGCCGTACAATCCTCAGGCATTTCGACCGTGGTTCTAGCAAAAGTGCAGAAGATCGGCGCCATGATCCAGCCGCTGATTAGCGGGGAGCGGGGCTGTGCGGCTTTGGTCTCTTTCGCTGAGCGCGTGCGGTGGCACCAGGATTGTACAAACAATGCCGATGCACTAGTGGCCGCTTTCCAGCAGCTTGAGCCGGGCCAAGATAAGACCGCGCACATGCTCGATGCAGTGCACGAGGCCATCGAGCGGCTTCGACGCCGCCCCAATTCCCGGCGCGTCTTGCTGCTTATTTCCGAGTCGCGCGATCGCGGCAGCGAGAGCTCTCTCGATGCCGTTGTCATGGCCGCTCAAAGAGCCGGCGTGTCCGTCTACGCAGCCACGTACTCGGCTTTCAAGACCGCCCTCATCGCGAAACCTTCCGAGAGTGCGCAGCCGCGCTATCCACAGGGATTGCCGCCTCCCAGCAGAGAGCCGGAAAGTCCGCCGGGCAGGGAAAGAATGCCCGTCCCGCCTCCGGAGCAACGCGTGGACATACTCGGCGGCATTGGCGAGCTTGCGCGGATGGGCCAGACGAACACGACCCAGGTATTGACTAGCGCGACTGGAGGGGTGGTGCTCCGGTTCACCCGCCAGAAAGGCCTCGAGACCGCAATCGAAAAACTCGGCGCCGAATTGCACTCGCAGTATGTGCTTAGCTTTACGCCGGAGACGCCGGCTCCCGGCTATCATCGTCTCGAAGTGCGGCTCGTCCGCCGCAGCGAGTTTCGCATCCGTGCACGGCCCGGTTACTGGGCACGGTAGTCGCAATCATACCCGCAACTTTCTGATCTACGACCTTGGTCCCGTGATCTCGCGGCTCAGAGAGTGCTCACACCACGTCTTCCGCCAGATTCTCGAACTTCGTAAACTGCCGGAGGAACGCCATCTTCACTTTCCCCGTCGGACCATTCCTCTGTTTGGCGATGTGGAGCTCAGCCAGTCCCCTCAGATCCTCTCGATCGGGCTTGTAATATTCCGGACGGAAGATGAACCACACCATGTCGGCGTCCTGCTCGATCGATCCCGATTCCCGCAGGTCGCTCAGTTGTGGAATATGATCGCCCGCCGGCCGCGTCTCGGGCGCGCGATTCAACTGAGACAACACCAGAAACGGCGTCTTGAGATCTTTGGCCAAAAGCTTCAACCCTCGCGAAAGGGAGCTCACTTCCTGAGTGCGGCTTTCAAAGCGTCCCCGGCCGCTCATCAATTGAAGATAGTCGATCACCACCAGACCCAATCCATGCTCGGCTTTGATCCGCCGGAGCTTGGCGTGGATATCCATCAGATTGGTCCCCGAGGAATCGTCAATAAACAGGGGCGCCTCTGCCAGCTTCAACGCGGCCATCTGCAACATCCGCCGGTCATCCTGATTCAGGAAGCCAAGGCGGAACTTCTGTTGATCTACGTGTGCTTCCGAACACACCATACGGGTCAGCAACTGTTCGTTCGACATCTCGAGCGAGAAGACGGCGACGGGCTGTGGATTGATGTCCCGCATCGCCACACGTTGGGCGATGTTCAAGGCGAGGGCGGTCTTCCCCATGGCGGGCCGCGCGGCCAAGATAATGAGCTCGCCTCGATGCAGCCCCGACGTCATTTCGTCCAACTTGAAATAGCCAGTCGCGAGGCCGCTGACGCGCTTGGAGGGGTCGAGGAACGAGCCAATGCCGCCTTCAAATCCTTCGATGATCTGGCCGGGACGCTTCAGCGTGTCGTTCACGCCCAAGTCGCCGAGCTTGAGGAAGGACTCTTCAGCCTCGGCGAGAATCTGGTCGGGATCCTCATGATCGAGCATGCAGCGCTGGATGACCTTCTGGGAGCTCAGAATGATGCGCCGCAACAGCGCCTTGTCCTTGACGATGCGCGCGTATGACTCGATGTTGTAAATTCGCGGCAACCCGTCGTCCAGGGACACCAGGTAACTGACCCCGTCCACCGATTCCAAATGGCCGCGCCGCATCAGCTCATTGGCCACTGTGATGCGGTCGATTCTCTCTCCTGTTTCGTTCAAACTGATCATCGCCGCAAAGATGCGCCGGTGCTTTTCGAGACTGAAGTCCTCCGGCGCAAGCTGCGCCGCCACGACGACGAAGCACGAGTCATCGAGAAGAATGGCGCCGAGCACCAGGCGTTCGGCATCGATGTTGGAGGGAAGTCCCTTCTCGAACGTGAGGTCGCGTGTCGCCATGGCCGTCGTCTACGGTAACCGGTTCGCGCTCCACCAGGCAAGGAGCCGCCGAAATTTTTCTTTGGATACCTTCCTGTGGATGCTATGTGCCTGAAGCAAAGGCTTACCGCTCCGCGAGGGCGCCGTTTTCCACAGGATTTTCTAAAACAGAAATTCGTCTATTTGTTTTATAGCAGGCGAGGGATTCTAAGGCAAGCGGATCTTCGCCAGGTAGACGCTGGTCTTGCCCTCGTGGGAGGAGTAGTAACTCATCCACAGGATCCCGTCACGCCACACCAATCCCGGGTAGGAGGTGTCCCCGCCGCTGGGAAACTCGAGTTCCGGCCTATAGCCATTTGCTGTCATCGGTCCGATCGCGGTCTTATAGGATTTCGGTGCGTCCCGGTAGTCGCGGCCTCCGGCGATCCATTTGCCGTCGGACAGCACTATGAAGTTCGGACCGCCGAATTGAAACCCCGAAGGCTTCCACGACCATTCGCGATACGGCGGTTTGCTCATGCCGATCCAAGCTTCCCGGTCCGCGCCTGATCCTTCACGCCGCACCAATGCCACGCCGTCGCCGTTGGAGAGGAACCGGAGCGTCGTTTCGTTTGGCCGGCCGGGTACCGGGAGCGCGGTAATCAATCGCCAGTTCAAACCGTCGTCACTCTCGACAAGCTTCAAACGCCAGTCTTCTCCGTTCAGGGCGAGGTGATTATAGGAAACACCATAGGCGCGCCCCTGAAACCAGGTCACGCGCCAAAGCCAGTCGCCTTCGCCCAGCACGCGTCGCGTCTCCGTCCACCTCCTGCCGTCCTTGGAAAAGGTAACCCGTGGTTGACGGCCTTTCAAAACCTTCGTCCCTCCGTACACCGAACCGCCGGCTACGATCATGAGCCTGCCATCGGTGGTAATCGACAGCTTTGGGTCGCGTAAATCGATTCCGTCTTCAGCCAGCAGCGCTGTGGATTCCCATTTCTCCGCATCCTTTGAGACAAGGACACGGATCTTTCCGTCGCCGCCCACATGATCCTCCGCCTCACGGAAGGTACACCAGAACTTGTCCTTCCAGAAGATCAAGTCGGTGAAAGCATTGTGCTGACCCGCGTCCCAGATCTTCTTCACCGACACGATTTCCATCGCGGGGGATACCGTGGCAAGAATCAGCACAGCCAGACAGCGCAAGGATTCAACGGTATCACGGAGTCAGGCGCGCGCAACTGTGAGCCACCACTCTGCGGGGCCAGGCTGGGAAGCGCGACAGGTGCGCTATTGTGTGATGAGCACATCCCGATCCCAGGAGCCTATGCCGGCTTTTCTTCTTCAAGAGACGTTGCTCCGCGGCGTCTTCCGAATCGCGGCCGTGTACAACATAGCGTGGGGAACGGCGGTTGTCCTGTTGCCGAATTTGTTCTTCGATCTTTTCCGATTGCCGCATATCAACTATCCGTTCGTGATGAGCGGGCTTGGAATGTGCATTGCGCTTTACGGATACGGCTACTGGGTGGTCTCGCGCGACCTGCGGCGGTATCCGCAGCTCGTGCTCATCGGATTTCTGGGCAAGACGCTCGGTCCGGTCGGATGGGCCTGGACAGTCGCGACGAGCAACCTTCCCTTACGCACAATGTGGACGAACGTTCTTAACGATTTTATCTGGCTGCCGTTCTTCGTCGCGTATTTTGTCTGGTATGGGAGGCATGGGCGTGATCTATCGCCAGCTTCTAAAAGTTGATTTTGAAAAACTTCCGCGCTCGCTGCGCGAGTTTCACGCGACGCCGGGCGGTGGCCGGGCGGAAGGGAAAGTAACCGTGCGGCACGCAGGTCTCCTGGCTCGGCTGGTAGGCTTTCCACCGCCCGGCGACGATATTCCGGCGCGGCTGAATGTAGTAGCCAGTGAGAATCGAGAGGTTTGGACTCGACTTTTCGGCCAGACTACGCTGCGATCGGCGCAATGGATTAAAGACGGAATGCTTGTCGAAACCGTTGGCCCCATCCGGATGCATTTTCGTGTTCTCGCAGGCGAGTTTGGAATGCGATTCGAACTGCTGCGAGCCTCCCTGTTGGGAATTCCGTTGCCGTTGCGGATCGAGGCCTGTGCCAACGGCTACGACTCCTACTGGGAGTTCGAAGTCACAATCGCGCGGATCGGCTCCTATCGCGGCGTGATGGCGCCGGTGTCATGACCGGAGCCCTTTCGGTACTCGTGCTGCTCGGCGCGCTCGGCGCCTTCGACACGCTCTACTATCATGAGTGGAAGTTGCGGCTGCCCGCAAATCCGGCCGCCCGCGGTGAATTACGTCTCCATGCCTGGCGTGATTTCGCCTATACGATCGTCTTTGGCTCGCTCGCGTGGATCACGTGGAACGGAGGCTGGCTTTTGCCTCTGGCGGCAATTCTGCTGCTCGAGATCTGGGTCACGCTGACCGATTTTATCGAAGAGGACCGCACCCGCCGCCTTCCACCCGGTGAGCGCGTGATGCACGCCCTGATGGGGATCGTCTACGGTGTCTTTCTCACGCTGCTTTATCCGCACGCAGCTCGCTGGGCGAAGCTGGACTCGGGGTTCAGCCTGACCAATCACGGTAATCTGTCCTGGATTCTGACTGTCTTCGCCGCAGGCGTCTTCGTCTCCGGTGTTCGCGACCTGGCGGCGAGCCGGAGGCTGGCACGATGAATTCCGCCACCGTCGGCATCCCTGCAATTCTTATGGGCTGCGTGGTGGCCTGGATTGGTTTCTACTTCTGGCGCGAAGGGCGGGACTTGCGATCCGCGGGCGTCGAAGCTCGAGCAGCAATCACCAGGAAGTTCCGCAAGCAGGATGATACATTCCTGTTCGGATTGGAGAACCGTTTCGTCACGGCCCAATTCTCCGACCGCCAGGGGGTTTCCCACACGGTAGAAATACGCGTCCCATCCCGGCAGTGGTTCTGGCTGCGCGAAGGAGCGGCCGAGACAATTGTCTATCTGCCCTCGAACCCGCAACGCGCCCGGGTAATTTCGAGAGCGGGACACACCGTGGTGGGAGCGATGCTTATTTTCGTCACGGCAGTTGGCGTGCTGATGGCAGTGTTTGGCCTGGTTTTTCTCGTCCTAGGATTCGATGAGAAATCGCGTCCACCGACGACCGCGGCGCGCATGCCGGCGGCTGCCCCTCTTCCCTCCAAGTTCGATAAGACCGGGGTGGCTCGTGTCCGGATGATGGTAAGTCCCCAGCACGATCGAATCGCCCTGATCGAGGATGACGGCAGCAGCCTCCGCATCAGGGGGTTGACTTCTCCAGGACTGCTCGCGAGCACCAAAGGCAACGGCTGGAGACTGCTGAGTTGGAGGCCCGATGGCGCCCGCCTCGCTGTTGCTGAGGGCGAAGCAGTGCTGGTTCTCGACGCAATGTCGCTGGCGCCAGTGCCCGGTGAGGCGTACGATTGGAATCCCGCGACTC
>Ga0187893_10007112_pt1 | contig 18622 bp, 15 predicted proteins | sample MA1701074metaG_FD_139574 | JGI IMG/M metagenome (GOLD analysis project Ga0187893, IMG submission 139574) | White microbial mat communities from a basaltic lava cave in the Kipuka Kanohina Cave System on the Island of Hawaii, USA - MA170107-4 metaG ... | reverse complement strand
CCCAAGGGTGCGTGGCCGCCGAAGCGGTGAGACAATGGATAAAATGGCAATCCAGCCTCTATGGACTTTATCCTCCAACGCTACCGGAATCTGACTGTATTGCTCGTGGTGGTCACGGCGCAGCTTGTGCTGCTGGCTTATCAAGTCAAGAGCGGGCAGGATGTGCGGTTGCTGCGCGTGTGGTCGGTGACAGCGGTCACGCCCATCGCCACCGTTGTGGAAGTTGTGCGAGGCGCTACCATCGGGTTCTTCCAGGACTACTTTGTGCTGCTGAACGCCCGGGAGGAGAATCGCGGGCTGAAGCAGGAACTCGGGCGGCTGAAGCTGGAGAATCAGTTTCTCAAAACCGAGCTGTCCACGGCCGACCGGGCGCGCTCACTGGCGGCTTTTCAACAGCGAACCCCTTCCCGGACTCTGGCCGCGCGGATCATCGCCAACACCACCGGCGCGAACGCGAAGGTGGTTTTCGTCGACCGCGGCACCACATCCGGCGTTCAGCCGGGCATGGCGGTTGTGACTCCGGACGGCATCGCTGGCAAGGTGATCTCGGTATATCCGACTGCCTCGCAGGTGATGCTGATCACCGATGCAAGCTTTGCGGCCGGAGTTACCTCCGGCAAGCACCGGGTGCAGGGGACGCTGAAGGGGCAAGGTCATGGAACGTTGATCGTCGACTACGTTCCCTCGGAACTCAAAGTCGAGGTCGGCGAGAAATTCTTCACTTCCGGCGATGACAGAATCTTCCCCAAGGGTCTGCCGGTAGGCGAGGTCAAAGTGGTGAGGCCGGGGCGTATTTTCAAGGAGATTTTCCTGGCGCCGAGCGGCTTTGCGCAGGGATTGGAAGAAGTGCTGATCGTGCTGCAAGGGGTTCATCAGGTGTTGCCCGGCGTCAGGCCGGACCAGGTCCCCTATCATATTCTTCCAGCGCCACCCGATGATCCGAACGCGACTTCGGCGTCCACGATCACCGAATCGCAGCGCACCGAAGCGGATCGTCTGAAGGAACACTACCGGAGGCTCGGTGAAGCGCAGGGCGTGCGTTTCGGAGAAGCAGGCCGGATTCCGGATTTCAATGCGACGGTGAACGCAGTCCGTAAGCAGCCGCCCGCCGAACCGCCTGCTCCTCCACAGTCCCAACCGCCGCCCTCCCAGCAATGAGCGAGCTTGGCGGCCGGCTGATCGGCGACCACCACCCGAAGAGCCCCATCTACAGATTCCGGCCTGTTATTTTCATTCTCATCCCTCTGGCCGCGATCCTGTTTCAGGTCTACATTTCCAGGTTTTTCGAAGTTCTTTCCTATCTCGACATGCCGTTGCTGGTGACGGTGTACTTCGCTCTCATGCGCCGCTCCCCCATCGTGGGACTGTTTCTGGGGGCCGGCATCGGATTGGTGCAGGACTCGCTCTCTCATCAGCCGCTGGGGATGTTCGGCATCGTCAAGACTCTGGTGGGGTACTTCTGCGCCACGGTCAGCCTTCGCTTTGATGTAGGCAACTCCGGAATTCGATTCCTGCTGGCCTTCTTCTTTTATTTCTTTCATCAACTCATGTACTGGGTGCTGCTGCGGGCGCTGCTGGGTCAGGCCGGCGATTTCGATCCACGCCGCGAACTGGTGGTGGCGCTGCTCAACGCTTTTGTGGCGCTCCCTTTGTTCCGGCTCTTGGATAAACTGAAAGACAGAGCATGAGCGCTTTCCGATCGTACTAGCGCCCGCGGAGACTACTGTGCCCGTTCCTGACAGCAACGAACAGGAGAAGCTGGAAACCGAGCGAATTCTGCGCGAGGACACGAGGTTTGCGGCGGGAAAAATCGCCGGCGTGCAGTACCTGGTTTTCGCCGTCTTCCTGTTTCTGCTGGCGGGCTTCTGGGATCTTCAGATTCAACGCCCCGACTATTACGACGAGGCAGCCGAGCGAAACCGCATCAAATCCCTCCCCGTGCTGGCGCCCCGCGGAAAAATTCTGGACCGCGACGGACGCGTGATCGTGGACAATCGCCCTTCCTATACTCTGCTTCTCTCTCGCGAACATCTTAAGCCGGAGCACATTCGTCCGATCGTCGAGGGGCTGAATCTTGACTATGAGGAGCTCGAAGCCAAGCTCCAGCGGTTCGACCGTACACGCGCCAAATACGAGCCGCTAATTCTCAAGGAGGAGATGTCTCCGGCCGATTTGGCCTTTGTCGAATCGCACCGCGACGCCGAGACGTTCCCGGAGATGGAGCTGGTTCCTTCTCACATGCGTTATTACCCGGAAGAAGGCATGGCCGCGCATGTGATCGGCTACGTCGGAGAAATCAGCGACGCTGAGTTGAATCTGGATGAATTTGCCCGTTACAAAGCGGGCGACGTTGTCGGCAAGGCGGGATTGGAGAGGAATTACAACGACATCCTGTCCGGGGCCGACGGTCAAAGGCAGGTGATGGTGGACAATCGGGGCAATGAGCGTCAGGTGATTGGCTTTAAGCCGGCCGTGGCCGGGCGGAACCTCCAGCTTACACTTGATCTCGATTTGCAGGCAGCCGCCGAACTGGCCATGGAAGGCAAGCGCGGCGCCGTCGTCGCGATCGATCCGCGCAATGGGGAAGTGCTCGCCATGGTGAGCAGGCCCGCTTATGATCCCAACCGGTTTGCCGGCAGGATCAGCTCGCGGGACTGGAAACAACTGAATACGGACCCGGAACGCCCCTTGCTCAACCGCGCCATTCAGGCCCAATTCGCTCCCGGCTCCACGTTCAAACCCATTGTGGCGCTGGCCGGACTTGAAACCGGCGTGATCGATGACGACACATCGGCTCATTGCTCGGGGGGCGCCGTGCACTACGGGCGCCATTTTGCGTGTCACTTGAAACGCGGCCACGGCTCGGTGCAGCTTTACCGCAGCCTGGTTGCCTCCTGCGATGTATTTTTTTACAGCGTCGGCAACCGGCTGGGCGTGGATAATATCGCCCGCTTCGCGGAAATGTCCGGTTTAGGCCGCAAAACCGGCATCGACTTGCCGCATGAAGCCGAAGGGCTGGTTCCCTCGACGCGCTGGAAGATGCGGACGCAGCGGCAGCGCTGGTACGCTGGTGAGACCATTTCGGTTGCCATCGGGCAAGGCGCCCTGACGGTAACGCCGATCCAACTTACCGCCGCCATTGGTGGATTGGCCACCGGAGGTGTTTGGCACACGCCGCATCTTGTTAAAGGGGAAGCGCCCACCCAGCAGGCCCGGCGCGTGGAGCTCGACATCGACAACGTAAACAAAGTCATTCAGGGACTGTACGGCGTAGTTAATGCCGGCGGCACCGCTGCCCGGTCCCGTTTGCCAGGGATCGAGTTTTGCGGCAAGACCGGAACCGCGCAACTGGCCTCCAAAGAAGCCATGAAATCCTCGAAGCTCGGCAAAGAGTTCAGCGACAACGCCTGGTTTGTCGGCTTTGCACCAAAGGACGCTCCGGAAATCGTCGTCACCGCGCTTTTTGAAAACGGCTTGCACGGCGACCGCGCCGCCCCTATCGTGCGCGACGTTGTTAAGGCTTACTTTGACAAGAAGGCGAGAATGGCCCGGAATGAAACGACTTTGTCCAGCCGGAATGAGCCGGAACCCCCGCCTCAAGCCGTTCCCTGATTAAGATGGCCAACTACCGTTCCTTGCGCGATTTCGATTGGACCCTCTGGGGCGTGACGCTGGTAATCTGCTCGCTCGGCGTATTGCAGATCTACAGCGCTACCCGGGATACGGTATGGCGAGGTGTATGGACGAAGCAGATACTCTGTATCCTGGCTGGAATGCTGCTGGCCTGGGTAATCAGCCGCGTCGATTATCACACGCTGCTCGGCCAGGTTCCGTTGTTTTACGTGGCTACGGTTGTTTTGTTGGCGATTACGTTCGTGCTGGGCGTGAAAGTCTTCGGATCGCGCCGCTGGATTCCGTTGGTGGCGGGCGTGCATATTCAGATCTCGGAATTCGCTAAACTGGTTATGGTACTACTGGTCGCGCGATATCTTTCCGCGATACGATATGACAGGATTGAGTTTCGGGATCTGCTTAGGCTTGCCGCTTTAGTGGGACTCCCGATGGTATTGGTGATGAAGCAGCCGGATCTGGGCACTTCGCTCACGTACTTGCCGGTACTGGCTGCAGGGATTTACCTGCTGGGACTGCGATGGCAGTATTGGGCGGCCATCGCGGTATTGAGCGCTTTGTTGATCCCGGCCGGATGGTATTTATATCTTAAGGACTATCAGAAGGCGCGTCTGACCACTTTTGTGGATCCTCAAAAGGACCCAAGGGGGGCGGGCTACCAGGTGATTCAGTCCAAGATTGCAGTAGGGTCGGGTGGTCTTTGGGGCAAAGGCGTTACCAAGGGCTACCAGACCAAGTTGCGGTTTCTTCCGGTGCCGCACACCGACTTTATCATGGCGGCGTTCGCGGAAGAGCATGGGTTTGTGGGAGTCTTGGTAGTGTTGGGTTTGTATTTGCTGCTGCTTTTGCAGATTGTGCAGAATGCGCAGACAGCCCCCGACAAAGCGGGGATGTACATCTGCATGGGCGTTGGCATGGTATTGTTGTTTCACCTGCTGGTGAATGTAGGTATGGTGATAGGCCGTATGCCGGTCACCGGGATTCCGCTGCCGTTGATGAGTTACGGCGGCTCCAGCATATTGACGACGTTTATGATGCTGGGTTTGGTGAATAACGTCCGGTTACGGCGTTTTGTGAACTGAAAAAAGGCGGGCTGAGGTTCGCTTCGCAGTTCGGGAAAAGGATTTTAAGCGGTTTTTCCCGGCGATGTTTCGAGCGTGGTTGCTCCATTTGCCGGATGAGCAGGTTTTGTTTTGCAGCCTTGCCGGCCAGGAAATGGTCTGGCGCGCGGCTCTTCCTCCTGATCCCGCTTCGAGTGAGCCTCCCGGGCGATGGCGCCCCGCCGAATGGGAGGATTAATGACTAAGGAACTGGTGATCTCGGCCACCCGGCACGAGACCAAAGTGGCCGTCCTTGAGGACGACCAGATTGTTGAGATTTATTTCCAGCGATCGCAGGAATATTCGCTGGCGGGAAGCGTTCACAAAGGACGCGTCACTCGCGTGCTGCCCGGGATGCAGTCCGCCTTCGTCGATCTCGGACTGGAGCGGGATACATTCCTCTACGTCTCCGACTTCTTCGAAGAGAGCGATGAGTATGAAAAACTGCCCGCGGTCGAGGAAAAATCTCTGCGGCGTCAGGGACAGCGCAGACCACCTCTGCCCGCGCCCGCGCCTGCGCCCGCGCCTCGTGCAATTGAGGAGGCGGCTCCGCGGCCGGCGCCCGAGCCCGCGGCGGTCGTAACAGCGGCGCCGGCGGAAAGAGGACCTAGAGTCGAGGACCGGGCACGCCGCGGAAGAAGGCGGCGTGGGCGCGGCCGTGACGGATTCCCCGGCGCCAAGTACGCCGAGCCCAGACAAGCCGCCGCACCCGTGTTCACCCCGCCGCAACCGGGTGAGCAGGCCGAAGACTTTGCCGTCCTGCCAGGAGAATCCCTGGCCAAGTACACACGCGACTCCGCCGAGCCACTGGACGAGACAGCCGTTTTCGGGGAGGAGATCCTCGAGCCGGATACAGTTAGCGAATCCGATGCGGATAGCTTTGGATTGGGTGCGGAACCTCAGCCTTATGAGGCCGGTGACGATATAGACATGCCGGTCGCCTCCGCCGACTCCGCCGCTCTCATATCCGAGCCGCCGGAATTCGTATCCGCCGCCGTCGAAGAGGAGGACGAAGCGGCCGAAGACGACGAGGAGGGGCTCACCGAGGACTTGCTTGACCAGATTCAGCAGCAGGCCGAAGCGTTCGCCGCGGGCCGCTCCGGCGTCGAAGCCGTTGCTTCCGGCCCGCCTCTGGAATTCCCTTCACTCGCCCCGCCCGAAGGCGTGCCCTCGGACATCAGCGAGATCGCCTATTCTGACGAGGTCGAATCCGTGGACCTGGCCGCCGGAGCCGCGGGCGAAGCCGGTGCGCCGGACGCGGAGGCGGATGCAAACCTCCCCGAACCGCCGCTGGCCTCGATGGAGAGTATGGCGTCAAGCCATCGCGAACAAACCTCCCGTTATATGCGTGGGCGCCGCTTGCGCAGGCGCCGCGGCGGACAGGCGCAGGATCAGACCCAGACAGTTCCGCGCGAAAAAGAAAAACCGCAGCCGCCGGAAAAGCCGCTGCCCCGGGAAGGGGTCGAGCGCGGATCCCGCGAGAGTAAGGAAGCCAAGGACGTTGCGCGCCAGCCCGTGAAGCCGGCCTCGATTTCCGAGCTGCTCAAGGAGGGCCAGGAGATCGTTGTGCAGATCGCCAAAGAGCCCCTCGGTCAAAAGGGAGCCCGCATTACATCGCACATCGCGCTTCCGGGACGTTATTGCGTGTACATGCCTACCGTCGAACATCTCGGCGTTTCCCGCAAGATCGCTTCCGATGAAGAGCGCCAGCGGCTCCGCCGTATTCTGCAAACGCACCGCGAGGGCATACCCGGCGGGTTCATCATCCGCACGGCGGGTGAAGGCAAGACCGAAGAGCAGATAGCCGCCGACATTCAATATCTGCATGAGCTGTGGACCGAAATCAAGGAAAAATCGGACCGCTTGAAAGCCCCCGCGCTGCTTTATCATGACGTGGAGATCGTCCAGCGGCTGCTGCGCGATCAGTTCACCGGAAACTTCAAGGCCGTCTGGGTGGACAATGCCGAAGTGTACGAGAATGTGCTCCGCTTCATGCAACGCATGCAGCCGTCGTTGGTTTCGCGTGTCAAGCTATACACCCGGTCGATGCCCATTTTTGACGCATTCAATATCACCGGCGAGCTCGAAAAGGCTCTACGGCCCAAGGTCTGGCTGAAGTCCGGCGGCTACATCGTCATTAACCAGACCGAGGCGCTGGTGGCCATTGACGTCAATACAGGCAAGTTCGTAGGCAAATCAAACCGTCTGGAAGATACCATCGTCAAGACGAACATAGACGCGGTTAAGGAAATCGTGCGCCAGATCCGGCTACGCGATCTCGGCGGGATCATTGTGGTCGATTTCATCGACATGGATGAGCGCAAGAACCGGCAGAAGGTGATGCAGGCGCTCGATGAGGCCATGCGCGCCGACCGCGCTCCGAACAAGGTTCTCCAGTTCAACGATTTCGGCCTAGTGGCCATTACGCGAAAGCGCGTCAAGCAAAGCCTCGAGCGCGCGCTGTGCTCGCCGTGCCCCACCTGCGAAGGCTCCGGCTACACCAAGAGCGTACAGACTGTGATCGGAGAGATTCTGGTTGAGGCCCACAAGCTGGCGCCGCAGATCGAGGACAAAGAAGTCATGTTGCGGGTGCATTCCAGCGTCGCGGTAATCCTGAAATCGAAGAACCATGATTACCTGGAAGAACTCGAGGAGACCTTCAAACGCCCCGTTCTGGTGACGGGCGACGATGCCCTGCATCCGGAAAAATTCGATATGGTTTAGAGGCGCTGTGCTAGCCTGATACAGGTTGCGCAACGCGCATCTCACAGGAGAGGTGGCCGAGTGGTTGAAGGCGCACGCTTGGAAAGCGTGTATACGGGAAACTGTATCGAGGGTTCGAATCCCTCCCTCTCCGCCAGCTCATAAACCATGACGAGCCACGTTCCGGCAGCGCCGAATGTGGGAACATACTCTGGAAGAAGGTCCGCAATGCTCCCCTGGCTCCTGCTACTCATTTCGATTCCGAAGTCTTCGGCGGAAATCCGCGAGTTTCCCGGCGGCAAAGAAGTGCCGCATGAGAAATACGTTCACGTGGTGCCGGAATCGATTTCACCTGTCGAACGTTTGTTTATTAAATCCAAGGATGGACTGTATGTCGCCGCGGCGTTGCGCAAGCCCCAGGGCAACGGGCCATTCCCCGTGCTGGTTCATTTTCACGGCGCACCTGGCGGGCGCGGGATGGAACAGCTTGTAGGTTGGGTGCGGGGCGACCACGGGAGCCCGGTTTACGAACGCTTTCTGCAGGAAGGCTTCGTTGTGGTAGTCGCCGATTATCGCGGCGGCCAGAACCTGAGCCGTCTTGGGGAGTCTGCGCCCGGAACCGTCTCATTCGTGGATGACGCTCAAGCCGTCATCACACATGTCCAAAAACTGCCTTTTGTCGACCCGGAACGCATCAGTGTGTACGGCGTGAGCTTAGGCGGCGATGTAGTAATGCATTTACTGGGGCGCATGAAACTGCATTCCGCTATTCTCGGGGCGCCGGCGCCCATCAGTTTTCTCGGGGCGCGTCCGAATACGGGCGCCTCCGCCGGGGATCGATGGAAGGGCGCCCCCATAGACGCCGAGCGGGCACACAAAGGCATCGAGGCGATTCGAACTCCCATACTCATTCTGGTTGGAACGGCAGATTCGTTGATCGTGCTCGACCGTGTTCTTCATGATTTGCTGGAGAAATCGGGCAAGCGCGTTCGCATGGAAATCTACGCCAACGGATACCATGACTTTTGCATCGGCCCACAGGGTCAGGGGGGAAGGAAGGAGCCGCTGCTTGATGCCACGCTGGCGGCTCTGGAAAGCTCGCTTTCTTTTGTAAAATCGGCACGCGCCCCGGCTCAGTAGCCGATTCCCGTGAGCCGCTCTATTTTCTTTTTCTTCTACCGATAAGCCTGATGTGGTTATTAGGCTTATCTCTCTCTGTCTCGTATCGTTGCCCATCCCGGGGCAGCAGATGGGCGCCTTGAGCGGCCGGATCGAGGAGCTTGGGGTTGGCGAACTGCTTGCTTTGCAGGTGACCTCGGTGAACCGGAAGGCGCAAAAGCTGGCCAAGGCTCCGGCGGCTGTGTTCGTGCTCACCCAGGAGGATATCCGCCGTTCCGGAGCGACGAGTCTGCCGGAAGTGCTACGCCTGGCGCCCGGATTGCATGTCGGACGCGTGAATGGAACCAGCTACGCAGTTGGCGCTCGAGGCTACAACGGCCAGTTCAGCAACAAGCTGCTCGTGATGATCGATGGCCGGACGATCTACACGCCGATGTTCGCCGGGACTCATTGGCAGATTCAGGACATGATGCTCGAAGATATCGAGCGCATTGAAGTGATTCGAGGGCCGAACCCGGTAAGCTGGGGTTCGAACGCGGTTAATGGCGTTATCAATGTCATCACCCGGTCGGCTAAGCAAACGCAGGGCGGGCTGGCGAGTGTGACGGCTGGGTCCGAGGACCGGTTGCTCGGTTCGTTTCGCTATGGCGGCCAAGCCAAGGACAAGTATCACTACCGCATTTTTGGACGAGGCGCGTGGCGAGAGGTCGGGCCGCGCGGCGCCAACGGCTTTCTTTATGCTCCCCAGCAGCTCAGAACCGGGGACTCCATGTTCCCGCTGCGCGAGAACCCTGATATCGATTGGAGTTCCTGGCGGACGGGGTTCCGCACCGATTTCGAGCCGGCTGCCGGCCAGAGCGTTTCGATCATTGGTGAAATCAACGGCGCCGACTTCAATCAGATCGTTTATACGCCGTCATTGAAACCGTCCGCGTTTGTACCTTTCCGCGAGCGAATCGAACAGCACGCCCACTTCAACAGCGGATTTGTCCTGGGACGATGGTCGCACGCCGCCAAATCGGGGATCGAGACCACGCTCCAGACATTTCACAACAGAGAGAACGTGGATTTTGTCATTGCCGCGAATCGTCTGACAACCTCCGACGTCGAGCTACAGCAGCGGAAGTATCTCGGCGAGACCAACGAGTTGAGTTGGGCCTTGGGATTGCGCCGCAACGGCGACGTCTCAACCGACAACGGCCGCTTCGCCTTCTTTCCGTCGCAGAGGGCAAACAACCTCTACAGCGCCGTCATCCGTGATGAGCAACTGCTGCTTGACGGCAACTTGTTGCTGTCATTGGGAACGCGGTTGGAGCACAACGGATATACGGGCGTTGAAATCCAGCCGAGTCTGCGGGTGCTGTATTCTCCCGTCCGGCAGGCATCGATTTGGGCGTCCTGGTCGCGCGCCGTCCGGATCCCCTCCCGAAGCGATCATGACGTGCAGGCCGATCTGGCGGCGGGAGTCATGGGATCTCTACCAACGATCACGGCCTTGCGCGGCAACCCGAATTTCCAGGCTGAAGTGCATCGTGCCTGGGAGGCTGGCGTGCGCCTGCAATCCGGCGCGCGATGGTCGGCGGATATTGCGGGTTTCTACAGCAACTATTATCAGCTTCCTGCTTTGTCCCCGCTATCGAATCGCTTGATTCCCGGCCGTCCGCCCGTTCTGGAGGTTGTTTTACATCCAATAAACGCGCGCCGGGGAACCGCCTACGGATTTGAGGCATGGGCCGTCTACAATGCGAACCCCCGCTGGCGATTAATTCCTTCCTATTCGCACCTGGTAAGGCGGGAAGGCTGGATGCCGGGAATCGCCAATGTTGAGCAGCTTTCCGCGGTCCTATCGCATGGCACGCCTCGACATATGCTGCAACTCAGATCCTTTGGCGAGCTCGCGCGCCGCTTCGAGTTGGACTGGACCGTGGCGGCTGACAGCGGATTCAAGCGGCAGGGTGTCCGGCCTCAGCTCCGGCTGGACGCACATCTGGGATGGCGGCCGAGGCAGAGCACGGAATTGGCTCTGGTCGGGCGGAACCTTACCAACTTCCGGCATCTGCCATTCCGCCCGGACGGACCCTTTCTCGGTTGGGGAATGGGCCGCAGCGTGTTCTTGCGGTGGACGTTTCGGTTCTAGTTTTGATGATGCGACGGTTGTCCATCCCGGTTCTGCTCTGGGCCGCGGTTGCCGGCTCGGCACAGCAGCCGCGGCCGGAGGATCAGATTCGCGCCGCGCTCGTGCTCAGCTTTGCCCGCTTCAGCGAATGGCCGGCGGCAGAGGGACGCAAACCCTTCACCATCTGCGTGATTGGAAACCCCGGATTGGTGGATCATCTGGAAAGGATCACGGAGGGGAAGCAGATTCAAGGCCGCCCGGCGCAGGTGAGAGCGATTCAAGCTCCCCTGCCGGCGGGCGTTTGCCATCTGGTGTACGTAGCCGAAACGCAAAAAAAAGCGGTGCGCGATCTGCTCGCTTCCCTGCAGGAATCGCCTAGCCTCACCATTGGCGAGCCGGAAGGATTTCTGGATTGGGGAGGCATCGTTTGGCTGTATCGATCCGACGACCGGTTGCGGTTCGAAGTCAGCCAGGCTGCCCTCGATTTGTCCCGTATTCAAATCAGCTCCCAATTGCTCAAACTAGGACTGGTGCATCGGAGCCGGCCGAAGGTGACTCCATGAAGTGGCTTGAGCGGCTGTCTTTGCGGCGTCAGCTTCAGGCTTCCATGCTGGCCGTGAGCACGCTGTCGCTTGCACTGGCCGGCCTGGGATTCCTTGGACTGGCTCTGCATGGGTTGCGCTCCACGGAGATCTCTCAAATCACTTCGCTTGCCGAGTTGTCGGCGGCCAACAGCGGAGCGGCGCTGAGCCTGGAGGATCACCGATCTCTGCACGAGAATCTCAGAGCGCTTTCGGTCGAAGCCCGGATCGCCGAAGCCCAGGTTTTCGGCGTCAAAGGAGAGATCATCGCGGCCGCTGGCTATGTGCGCTCCAACAGCCAGCCTCGAAGGAATCTGTGGCGCGGTTCCGATGGAGTGTTCCCACGCGGCGGCGAGGTAGAGATCGCCCGTCCGGTGATGGCAGGCGCCGAGAGGCTAGGAACCCTCTACGTCCGCGCCGATCTGCCGGGGTGGGGTGGATTGCTCGAACAGAACACTTCGATCGGACTTGGGGTGCTTTTGCTGGCGTTCCTTATTTCCGTACTCGTTTCGATGCGGCTTGAAAAGGTCGTCGCCGCACCCATCCTCCGTCTGGCCGGCGCGGCCGAAGCCGTCCGCCAGAGCAACGATTTCTCCGTTCGCGTACCGGAAGAGCGTAAAGATGAGGTCGGCAACCTTTTTCAAACTTTCAACCGTATGCTCGAACAGGTCCAGCAGCGCGACTCCGAGCTTGCCTACCACAGAGCACACCTGGAGCAAGAAGTGGCGAACCGCACTCAGGAGCTTGTGCGCCTCAACGCGGTTCTCTCGCAAGCCAAGCAGAAAGCCGAGGACGCGGCGCGCATGAAGAGCGAATTTCTGGCCAACATGAGCCATGAGATCCGCACTCCCATGAATGGCGTTATCGGCATGACCGAGCTTGCACTCGATACGGAACTAAGTTCCGAGCAGCGTGAGTTTCTCACCGCGTCGCGCATCTCGGCAGAGTCTCTTCTCGCCGTTATCAACGACATTCTGGATTTTTCAAAGATCGAGGCCGGCAAGCTGGTTGTTGAGTCGGTCCCGTTTCATCTTCCCGAGCTCATCCGTCAGGCCGCGGTCAATCTCAGCGTCCCGGCGCATCGCAAAGGGCTGGAGCTGGCGTATGAGTACGATCCGGAGGCGGAGAATTGGTATGTCGGCGATCCGGCGCGGCTGAAGCAGGTGCTGCTCAACCTGCTCTCAAACGCCGTCAAATTTACGAATCAAGGCGAAGTGGTCCTTGGTGTAACGTCCACGCCGGACGGGCTTGAATTTTACGTTCGCGACACCGGAATCGGCATCCCTCCCGAAAAACAGCAGAACATCTTCGAAGCCTTTACGCAAGCCGACGGTTCCTTCACGCGCCGCTACGGAGGCACGGGCCTGGGCCTCAGCATCTGCCAACAACTGGTGAAGCTGATGGGCGGCAGGCTGGGCGTCGAAAGTGAGCCGGGCTCCGGCAGCATATTCCGGTTCGTAGTTCCGCTTCCCGCCGCCCCCGCGCAGCCCGACGAGTGCCAAACGGTTCAACCGGCCACCGATTTGACCGGACTCCCGGTGCTGGTGGTTGACGACAATGAGACCAATCGCGTGATTCTCGAAACAACTCTTGCCAGACGGGGCCTCGCTCCCGTTTCCGCTTCCGGCCCTAACGAGGCTATCCATATTCTCGATCAGGCGGCCCGGGCTGGCCAGTGGTTCAGCGTCCTACTGCTTGATTTACAGATGCCGGAAATGGATGGGTTCAGCTTCCTCGAAAAGGTGCGCGGCCATGGCGCGCTGACAGGTTCAACCATCGTCATGCTCAGCTCGCTTGAGTACCGCAACAGCGTCGAGCGTTGCCGCGCCCTCGGTATCCATCTCTATCTCACCAAACCAATCTACCCTCTCGACCTGTTTCATGCCGTTGAGCGCGCTGTCTCGGGGAATCATCAGGCGCCGGTCACAACCGCCGCGAAACCCACTTCCGGCCGATCCTCACGGCGGCTGAACGGCTGCCATGCCCTGCTCGCCGAAGACAATCAGATCAACCAACTGCTTGCCGTACGCCTGCTCGAAAAGGAAGGATGCCTGGTGCAGGTGGTTCCAAACGGTCTGGAAGCCGTGCGCGCCGTGGAACAGGGGGACTTCGATATCGTACTCATGGACGTGCAAATGCCCGTGATGGATGGCCTGGAAGCCACTTTGACCATTCGCTCGACGCCATGGGGGAAGTCCATTCCTATTGTCGCCATGACGGCGCACGCCATGAAAGGCGACGAGGCTCGCTGTCTGGAAGCCGGCATGAATGCCTACGTACCGAAACCATTAGACAAGGAAGCGGTCATTGGCGCCATTCAGAGGTTTGCACGCTGCTTCGCGCCCGCATCCTCATAGAGCCTGCAGGCGAGCGAAGATCTCGGAAACGTCCAAGGGCCGCCTGGCAATCAAGTCTCGGGCGAATCGGCGAATGCGTTGTTTGTGCTCCTCTTCTCTGATGTACTCCACTGGGGACTTGCCATCGACTCGCGCCAGCAACAGCAGCGGTAAATGATCGATCGTGCCCGCTTCAATTTCAAGACCTGGCGCAAGCACCCGCCAATAGGCTTCCGCAAGCGCGCGGTACTGTGCAGCGAACTTCGGCTGGTAAAAGCTTTTCAGCAGCAGGTGATTCAGCAGGAAACCGCAATCGAACGCAGTGTCGCCGAAGTGTATCACTTCAAAATCGATTGCCGTGACTCTCCTTCCTCCCACCATCAGATTCTTCGGGCTCCAGTCGCCGTGCACCAGGGCCGTTCGCTTCCCGCTGCATCGCTCAATGGCAGCGTCAAAGTGAAGCTTAAGATCGGGGTGACGGCCGGCCGTGAACCGGTAGTAGGGATCCAGCCGCAACTGATCGAATACTTCAAGATCGGAGAATGCCGCTATCTGTTCCGCGCTTAGCGGGCAGTCGATGAGACCGCGATGAATCCGCGCCGCCTGCTCGGCTACTTCGATGCGCGTATTCCCGGCAAGCAGAAGGCTCTTCCACGTCTCCTTGCCAGGCGCAATCGTCATCGCAAAAAGGTAGTTCTCGCGGTCTTCGTAGAGGATCTCCGGCACCGAGCCCCGCGGCAGCCTGGGCTTAAGCAATCGAATCGCTTCAGCCTCCCGCCAGATGCGGTCCCGCCGTGAAAGCCACTCCTGCTCGACGCGCAACCTGGCCAGAGACTGTTTGACGATGTAACTGCGCGATGGAGTTTCCACCAGCAATACGTGATTGCTCACGCCGCCGCCCAACTCGAAGATGCGAATCAGGTCCGGTGAGACGTTTTCGCGTTCGGAAATGTAAGCGGCCGACTGTGGGCCTGCAAGCTCCACTGGGGCCATCTAAGGGATCAGCTTTTCTTCGCGCAGCGCGCGGATCTGTGCTTCCAGTTGCTCAATGCGCGTACGCAACTCTTCCATTTCCTGCATTTCGGGATCGGGCAATTTGCCGTGCTCAAGCTCCTCAATCGGCTCGCCGCGAGTCCGAACGATACGCCCCGGCACGCCGACGACCGTCGAATAATCCGGAACTGGCCGAACCACGACGGAACCGGCGCCCACTTTGACAAAGTTCCCTATCCGGATATTGCCAAGGATCTTTGCGCCAGTGCCGATAACGACGTTGTTCCCGATTGTCGGATGCCGTTTGCCCTTCTCTTTTCCGGTGCCGCCTAGCGTCACTCCCTGGTACATCAGCACGTCGTTGCCGATTTCCGTGGTCTCGCCGATCACAATGCCCATGCCATGGTCGATAAAGAACCGCCGCCCGATCCTGGCGCCCGGGTGGATCTCAATGCCGGTGAAAAAGCGGCTCGTTTGCGATATGAGCCTAGGTATGAGGGGCATGCGCCAGCGATGAAGTTTGTGCGCCAGCCGGTGCAGAAGAATGGCGTGAAACCCCGGATAGCAAAACAGGATCTCAAGGACGCTCCTGGCGGCCGGATCTTCTCGGAAGATGGTGTCCACCTGCTCCCGGATGGTGCGGAACATAGCTCCTCCTCATTATCGCTCGGTTTGAAGATCCACTAAGATGGGGGATTCATGCATCTCCAGGACAAGACCGTAGTCGTGACCGGCGCCGGCCACGGCATCGGCCGCGCGCTTGCTCTCCGCTTTGCCCAAGAGGGCGCGCGCGTGGCTGTTTCCGACATCGACTATCCCGCCGCCCTGGAAACCGCCGAGGCCGCCAGCGGCCCGGCATTCCCCGCGGACGTTTCCAGTGAAGCGGACATGCAGGCCCTCACCGCCGCCGTCACGCAGCAGCTAGGCCCGATCGATTTATTCTGCTCCAACGCGGGAATCTTTATCGAAGGCGGCGTCGATGCTCCCGATGCCGATTGGGACCGCATCTTCGCAATAAACTACAGGGCTCACCTGTATGCGGCTCGAGCCGTACTGCCGCAAATGACGGCCAGAGGCGAAGGATACCTGCTGCAGGTGGTCTCGGCCGCGGGCCTTCTCACGCAGATCGGGTCGGCTCTTTACGCCGTCACAAAACACGCGGCGCTGGCGCTGGCCGAGTGGATTGCCGTCGAGCACGGCCACCAGGGGATTCGCGTATCCTGCATCTGCCCTCAGGGCGTCCGTACGCGCATGCTGCTTGGCGAAGAAGGGAATAAAGAAAGCTTTCTTAAAGCAGGTTCCGTGTCCGCGGAGGAAGTCGCCGAGGCGGCGGTGGAAGGACTCCGCGACGAACGTTTTCTGATTCTGCCTCACCCGGAAGTAGCCGAATACTTCCGCCGCAAGGCTGCCGATTACGACCGCTGGCTGCGCGGCATGCGCCGTCTTCGCGCCCAATCGCAAACAGAGGTTCGGTGAGGGCTTACAACAGGTCTTCTCTGTGCCGCGTCTCCAGCAACTCGACCAGCTTGCCCACTTTTTGCGCTTGCCGCCGGTCGGCCACCAGCAGCGCATCGGGCATGTCCACGACGATGAGGTCGCTCACTCCGAGCATTGCGACCAGTTTCCCCGGGGCGTCGACGTAGTTTCGCGAGCCGTCCATAAACAGAGCCTCCGCTCGCGCGGCGTTGCCCTGTTCGTCCCCGGCTTGCAGTTCCGCGACGGCTTCCCAACTGCCGACGTCGTTCCACCCGATGTCATCGGCGGCCAGCCCGGCTACGTTTTTCGCCTTCTCCATGACGCCGTAGTCGATGGAAAGGTTCTCGCAGAGAGGAAACGTTTCGCGCATTTTGGCCGCAAACCGTCGATTGCGGAATTCCGGCAAGTGCGCCAACAGCGTGGCTGTTCGTGGCATATGGTCCCTGAGCGCACCCAGGAATGTAGATGCGCGCCCAAAAAACATGCCAGCGTTCCAGAAGAAATGACCAGCCTCGACGAACTGTTTGGCTGAGTCAAGGTCCGGCTTTTCTCGAAAGCTCAAAACGGGAACAACGCGAGGCTCTCCCGGCTTCACGCCGGGAGCGAATTCGATGTACCCAAAGCCGGTCTCCGGCCGGCGGGGCCGAATCCCGATAACAACGAGACTGCCGCGGCCGGCGGCGCGAAAAGCCGGGCGCACCAACCGAAGAAACCGGGCCGGCTGCGTGATGTAGTGATCCGCGGGAAACACCCCCAGGGTGGCGTCCGGGTTGATGGATTGGAGAATGTGCGCGGCCAAGCCGATCGCGGGCGCCGTGTTGCGGGCAACGGGCTCCGCCAGGATCTGCCCCGGCGGAACCTGCGGCAATTGACGGACGATCTCGGCTCTCAAGTGATCGTTGGTAAGCACCCAGATCCGATCCGGGGGAAGTACGGGCTTCAACCGGTCCACCGTCTGCTGTATCAGTGTGCCGGCTCCGAAAAACTCCAGCACCTGTTTGGCGCGCCGCCGCCGGCTGCGAGGCCAGAACCGGGTTCCGCGGCCTCCGGCCAGTATGAGGCCGTAATAATTTGAATGCGGCATTCGAATGAGGGGATGGGATGCGCCCGGGTTCGGTCTCCTAACCTAAGAACCCGCCCGAATCAGCATAAACGTGCGCCGCCAGCGGGTCTTGGTGAAAAAATTCTGCGCCAGATCCAGAATATGATCCAGACCGATCGTTGGGCTAGCCAGCCGTTCGGTCGGCGCGTCGTAGCTCCAGTAGATAATCAGCGGCTTGCCGACAATGTTCTCGCGCGGCACAAAGCCCCAGTAGCGGCTGTCGAGTGAAGAGTCGCGGTTGTCTCCCATCGCAAAATAATGTCCCGGCGGCACCACCAGCTCACCGTTTACGACATTGTGCGAAAGCATATCATCTGCCTTGCCCAGCAGGCGCATGTTGGGAGTGCTCGGAAAATTGTCGCGGTAGGAGTCGATGTAGTCCATCTTGTGGAATTTGTAAGGCTCCTCCATCTTTGCGCCGTTGAGAAAAACCTGCTTGTTTTCGATGCGGATGCGATCGCCCGGAACTGCCACAACGCGCTTGACGAACGTCTGGCGGATGTCCACGGGATAGCGGAACACGATGATGTCGCCACGTTGCACGTCCCGGTACGGCAGCAGGTACTTGCTGAGCGGCCCCGGGGGAGAGTAAGTGAGCTTGTCCACAAGCAAGTGATCACCGATGAGGAGCGTGTCTTCCATCGAGCCGGTGGGGATGACGAAGGCCTGTACGAGCGTGGTTGTGCCGAACAACAGCAGCAGGATGGTCACCGTCCATTCGGCGATGGCCCCCCGCGGTGCTTCTTTGGCGGAAGAGCTAAACTCTTCGACCGGCGTATCCGTCATTGCCATTTCATTCTGTTTCACGCTGTAACCTCAAACTCTATTATCCTATCTTCGGCCGCGCACCCGCTCATCAGGAGGTGGAGAATCGCCGCAGCCGCACAATTTCGATAAACGAGACGAAGATGTTCACCATGCCCAGTCCGCTGATCGTGCCGCGGAAATAAGGGTTGGTCCAGATCTGCTGAATCGTGTGGTTGTACGTTGCAAAGTAATTCTGCTGCCACAAATCGAGCCAGGGGAACACGAGCAGAAACACGCCCAGCTCGAAGCAGAAAATGGCAAACATAACGGCGCCCACTTTGTGGTACCAGCGGTAATGCGGCGCATGGTCCTGCCCGGATTCCCCGCTGAACGGCATGGGCGCTTGAGGAGTCACCGACACGGCAGCGCCTCCAACGTTGTAAACAGGGGAATCTGCCGGACCGGTTCGTAGCTCATGCGGTGATGCGGCGTGGGACCGTGGCGGGCAAGAGCGGTAATGTGCTCTTGAGTCGGATAGCCTTTGTTCCTGGCCAGTTTGAATTCCGGGTAGATCGCGTCCCACTCTCTCATGGTCTGGTCGCGAGTGACTTTGGCCAGAATCGAGGCTGCCGCGATCGAAGGACAGCGCATGTCGCCGCGGATTAATCCTTTTTGAGTCGTGGACAGGTTGAGACGCATGGCATCGACAAGCAAGTAGT